>Ga0194126_10002079_pt1 | contig 32809 bp, 22 predicted proteins | sample TA2KigC150mmetaG_FD_148641 | JGI IMG/M metagenome (GOLD analysis project Ga0194126, IMG submission 148641) | Freshwater microbial communities from Lake Tanganyika, Tanzania - TA2015035 Kigoma Deep Cast 150m | ecosystem: Environmental > Aquatic > Freshwater > Lake | place: Tanzania: Lake... | reverse complement strand
TGTACCGGCTGGCGCAGATCGCCGCCCGCCAGGGCATCACCCTGGCCCTGCCGACCCTGGCCGACTGGGTCGGGCGGGTCGGCGTGGCCCTCCAGCCCCTCGCCGACCGGCTGGCCTGGCACCTGCTGCAAGACGGCGTCCTCCACGCCGACGAGACCCCGGTGCAACAGCTCGACCCCGGCGGCGGCAAAACCAAGAAAGCCTACCTCTGGGTTTACCGCAGCAACGGCCTCGGCCAAGGCCCGCCCATCGTTGTCTTCGACTACCAGGCCAGCCGCGCAGGCCAGCACCCCGCCACCTTCCTCGACGGCTGGCACGGGCACCTCTGCGTCGACGACTACGCTGGCTACAAGGCCCTGTTCCGCGACGGCACCGTCACCGAGCTCGGCTGCATGGCCCACGCCCGCCGCAAGTTCTTCGATGTGGCGAATGCCAACGGCAGCCCCGTCGCCGCCCGCGCCCTGCGCCACATCGGCAGGCTCTACCGGATCGAGGCCAAGGCCAAGGGCAAGACCGCCGACGAGCGCCAGCGGCTGCGCGCCAAACACGCGAAGCCAAGGCTCAAGCTCTACCGCGCCTGGCTGCTCAAGACCCGCGCCAGCGTCCCCGACGGCAGCGGCACCGCCAAGGCGATGGACTACACCCTCAAGCGCTGGGACGCCCTGGCCCGCTACGCCGGGACCGGGCACCTGCCCATCGACAACAACGTCATAGAGAACGACATCCGCCCCATTGCCATCGGGAAAAAGAACTGGTTGTTCGTGGGTTCCGAGCGGGCGGGCCAGCGGGCCGCGTCGATCCAGACCCTGCTCGGCACCGCCCGGCTCAACGGCCTGGACCCCGCCGCCTGGCTCAAGGACACCCTGGAAAAGCTCCCGACCTGGCCCGCCAGCCGGATCGACGAGCTGCTGCCGCTGCGGCGGGAAGACATGGACGCTCAGGACTGAAAGGAAGTGAGCCTCCGCAGTGGATCGGATAAAGGCTTACGATCGAACAGCCGGCGAAAAGCCGCGTCCCGTGGCCGCTCGCCCCGCTGTTTCCACGCAGAGTGACCATTGCGGGTCACGTCCAACACCCGGCATATCGCTGACACCGAAAACGCCTTCTCGGGCCCTTGCATGAAGGCGTGCCTTGGTGCGCCTGGTATGGGCCAAGACTTGCAACCTTAAATGGGGCTGCCGGACGAGATGAGCGTGGAAGCCTGCGCCGACCACTAAACAGGGTGGCCGGGTTCGTTTCCAGCCACCGCGAAGCGGTTTAGTTCAAACTGATATAGTCATCTATTATTGCAGGCAGCAAAATTAGACCCACAGAATGAAAAAATTTGGCGCTTGCTTAGCGTTTATAGCGAGCACAACCGATAACTACAGAAAACTGAACGACCATGCTCTACCCCATACTTCGCCCCACCCTGTTTCTGCTCAGCCCAGAAATCGCCCATGGCCTGACCCTGACCGGGTTGAGTGCCATGTCCCGACTCGGCTCGCTGAATCCACTGCGACATACCCCGGCCGGCCGGCCTCGGACCGTGATGGGCCTGAACTTCCCCAACCCCATCGGCCTGGCGGCCGGACTCGACAAGGACGGGGATTGCATCGACGGCTTCGCGGCGCTGGGTTTCGGGTTCCTGGAAATCGGCACGGTCACTCCCCGACCGCAACCCGGCAACCCAAAACCGCGTCTGTTCCGTCTGCCCAAGGCGGAGGCCATCATCAACCGCATGGGCTTCAACAACGCCGGTGTGGACCACTTGGTGGCTCAGGTCGAAAAGGCCAAGTTCGACGGCATCCTGGGTATCAATATCGGCAAGAACAAGGACACACCGGTTGAGAAAGCATTGGAGGATTACCTGATCGGTCTGAACAAGGTCTATACCTCGGCCGGCTATATCACCGTCAACATTTCGTCGCCCAACACCCCGGGGCTGCGGGTTTTGCAGGATAGCGATCATCTGGACCAATTGCTGCTGGGCCTGATGGCCGAGCGTGACCGCCTGGCGATCGAGCATCACCGCACCGTACCGCTGGCGGTCAAGATCGCCCCGGACCTGGAACCCGCCGAAATCGAGGCCATCGCCGACAGCCTGGTTCGACACCGGGTCGATGCCGTGATCGCCACCAACACAACCTCTTCGCGGGTCGGAGTCGAGAACCTCAAGCATGGCGGGGAAGACGGTGGCCTGAGCGGCAAGCCGCTGTTCGAAAAGTCGACGGCGGTGGTCAGCCAGTTTGCCAAGGCGCTCGATGGCAAGCTGCCCATCATTGCCTGCGGTGGTGTGCGGAGCGTCGAGGATGCCTGGCGCAAACTGGACGCGGGCGCGGAACTGGTGCAGATTTACAGCGGCCTCATCTACCGCGGCCCTGGCTTGGTCGGTGAACTGGTTGAAGGGGTGGGCTGATCCCCGATGGCCGCCCAGCGCGGAGCGGGAACCGCATCATGAGCACACTGACCCATTTCGACGATACCGGCGCCGCCCACATGGTGGATGTTGGCGCCAAGGCCGTGACCCAGCGTATTGCCGTCGCCGAGGGCTGTATCACCATGGAGCCGGAAACCCTGTCCATGATCATCGCGGGCACCCACAAGAAGGGGGATGTGCTGGGCATTGCCCGCATCGCCGGTATCATGGCCAGCAAAAAAACCGCCGACCTCATCCCGCTCTGCCATCCCCTCGCCTTAACCCATGTCAGCCTGCAACTGGAGCCTGAACCCAGTCACCACCAGGTGCGCTGCACCGCCACCGTCAAGACCACCGGACAAACCGGCGTCGAAATGGAGGCCCTGACCGTCGTGCAGGTCGCGCTGCTGACGATTTTTGATATGTGCAAGGCGGTGGATCGCGGCATGACCCTGACCGGCATCCGGCTGCTGGAGAAGTCCGGCGGCAAAACGGGCGAGTGGCGAAGGTTCGACTGACCGGCCATCGAGTCCCAGCGCCGGTCTTGGTAGCTTCAACGTAAAATCGACCGTTGAGCGATTCAACATCCCGCTCACCCTTCGACAGGCTCTCTGGGTGGGCGGGATTCTGAATCGCACCCCATGGGTGAACGCGGAACAGTTACTCATGCTTCGACATTGCCTGGCACGGGTTGCTTAAGAGAGAGCCGCCGGAAGCGACGTATCGCGCCCCGTCCCGACCGTCCGCCACGAACCTGTCAGCCCCTTAACCTGGAGTCCGCCCATGAGCACCCCCGCCCAATGCCTGCCGCTCGACGTCGATGACTATCTGCGCGGCGAACAGGACAGCCCGATCCGCCATGAATATGTGGCTGGCCAGACCTTTGCAATGGCCGGCGCCGACGAGGCGCATAACCGAATCAGCCTGAATCTGGCATTCCACCTGCGGGCGGGCACACGCGGCACGCCCTGCGCGGTGTTCATCAACGACATGAAGGTGCGGGTGACGGCCTGCGATGCTTTCTATTACCCGGACGTGATGCTGAGTTGCGAGCCGGTGGACCGGAAAGCGCTGTATAAGACCGCGCCCTGCCTCATCGCGGAGGTGTTGTCGCTGTCCACCGAAGCGATCGACCGGCGCGAGAAGCTGATCGCCTACCGGACCCTGCCAAGCCTGCGCTATTACCTGCTGGTAGCCCAGGACCGGCGTTGGGTTGAGGTCTACACGCGGCACGCGGAGGGCGGTTGGCGCCACACGGTCCACGAAGACGGCGCCCTGAGCTTCGACTGCGGCGGACTCAGCCTGGACATGACGCTGGCCGAACTCTACGAAGATGTGATCGGGGACGCCTGAGAGGGGGTGCGGAAATGCCACAGGGCCCTCTCGATCCTGTCCCGGCCGGGAGACGGTGCGCCACTGGTGAAGGTCGGGTTGGGTGGTACTCCGCCTAACCCGACCGATGGCCGGCAAGCACTGGCAAGGAACGCGGGGGAGTACTCAAGACTCTTGCGCGGATCAACCTCGCACGGCCGCCGAAGTCAGCATGGTTGATCAGAGCCACGCACCCCCCGTATTCCGCTACGCTTCATATGGGCTTCTACTGGTTGGGGGTAGGCGACCTGCGCCCCTATCTCTTCGTGCGGTTTTTCCCCATGTTGCTGATGCCGTTGGTGTTCTGGCTGTATCCCGCGCGTACAGGGCCGGTGGACGATGGCGATATTCTCGTGGTCCTGGGGCTGTACGGGCTGGCCCTGGTGTGCGGCCGGGTTCTCGATGGCCCCTTGTTCGCGCTCGGCGGCATCATCAGCGGGCGCCAGCAATTCTCATTTGGGCCGGACCCCAAGGCCCACTCATTCCGGCGGGGACCGCCGGAATCCAGCCACGGGGACGTGAACCGGAACCGGCCAAAAGACCCGAATCCGGTATCCATCACGCCGATGGCGGCCTTTTATAGGGGGCTGGATTCCGCCCGCCAGGGTCGGACTGACAAGGCTTAAGCCAAAATGAGAATTGCCGAGCGGGTACAGTCTGAAGCACCTGTTCGCCGCCCTCGTGGTATTCTGGCTGTTGGGCGCTTTGCGCAGGCGCGTGAAGCGGGGATTTGGCTGAGAAACCCGACCCGCCGGCAGGTTCCTCGGGTTCCCCCCGCTCCAACCCAGACCGCGAGTGGCGGTTCGGGCCGATCCAGAAGGCGGGCCCGCGCATCAGGGCGGCGTTCAGCCACAAGGTCCAGGATATCCGCTCGCCCTCTGGGTGTTGGGGGGAAGAATAGACGGGGGTATCCTGAGTCTGAAACCAGCCCGCCATCCGGTACCGTCAGATCGGCTGTGGCAAGGTTTCGCGAGCGTATCCGATAGACGGCGCCGCCAGCATTCGCAAGGCGCCTTTCACATCAGTCCAAGGGAGGTTGCCATGCGCGGTTGCTGCAAACAGGTTCGGGAATTCGTCGATTTCGGCAAACGCCTACACTCGCGCGTTCACCAGTACTATGACGTGCTCAATGAAAAGGCGGCACTGGAGCGGGTCAGGATGCTGCTTGAGCACTTGAGTCGTCACGAGCACCATCTGGCGCAGACACTCGGTCGCTATGAGAAGGAAAGCCGGACCGGCTTGCTCGATGCCTGGCTGGAGTATTCGCCGGAACTGGACGTGGATGCCGTCATGAGGGGCTGCATGCTGCCCGAGCAGCCGTCTACGGACGAGGTTTTCGCGGCGGCGCTGGCCTTCGACGATACCCTGGTCAAGCTCTACCGGGAACTCGCCGATAAAGCCAACGATCCCCATGTCCGCGCATTGTTCCAGGATTTGCTGCGGCTTGAAGAGCAGGAAAAAATCCAGGTGTCCCGCGCCGCGATGAGCCTCGGGGATATGTGAGGGGAGCACCCGGCTGATTGGCCCCGCTCGGCAACGACAGCCCTAACTGTCATGAGGGTTTCGCCACATCCTTTGATGGTAAAGGTGGGCGCCGATGGCTTTCCCCTTGGTAAAAGGAGGAGAGCTTGCGCGGGGGCCGAGGGGGGCCCGGTTTGGCATGGGCGCCTGCCCCGAAAAATCCCCTCATTAAATCGTTCCCATTACGCTCCAGCGTGGAAACGCATCCGGCGACGCTCCAGCGTCGCGTGCCCTACACGGGCCAAGGCGTCACGCCGGAACGCCGGAGCGTTCCTGGCCGCATTCCCGCGCTGGAGCGCGGGAACGATCAATTAAAAGCATTTCGTCGCGGGTTCAAGCCCGATCCCACGGGGTCCTTCACCTTCAAGCCGTTTGACCCGCCATCGGCAAGCGGCGCGGATCACTTGTCGTCGCTGATCCGAGAGGGGCCGGAACCCCCCCTGGACAAGGAGACCCCTGTGAATCTCTTTCGGATCGCGCAGGAAGGCGCCAGCAACATCATCCGCCACAGCGGCGCCACCCGCATGGTGCTCACCCTGACCCGCAGCGATGATGCCCTCACGCTGACCCTCACCGACCGGACGACGGCCCGCGGGAAGGGGATGAAGCATAAGTATCTACCCAAGTCCTTCTCCAGAACGCAGAAGGCTTTAGAGTGTGGGCTAACCGATTGATTTTGCCGAGGATCCTGCCCTCGCCCCTAACACCTCCCTCCTGGGGAGAGGAATGCAATCAATGACTTGCAAGCTGTGTGAATGCTTATGGGGATGAAGGGGGAGCCTGGCGCGCCGGCGACTTCCCCCCGCTAGCGGGTGGGGCTGAATGCTTACCCCAAGGCAGATGCGCGGGGCATACAGAGCATGTCTGGACGCTTTCGGCGTGAGGCGCCGAGCGAGCACGGCATTGGACTCATCGGCAAAGTCATTGCTCCGGCACGGACCGGTCATCGGGATGCCCCGTCTCGCGCCCAGATTCGCCCGCGATTTTCCACAAGCCGGCAAGCACGGTGCGCAAATGGTCGAGATCGAGCGGTTTGGCAATAAAATCGTTCATGCCGGACCGCAGGGCGGCCTCGCGCTCCTCTGGCAACACACTGGCGCTCAGGGCAATGATCGGCAGACCGTCTAAATCAGGTTTCTGGCGAATCGTCCGCGCGGCGGTCAGTCCATCCATGACCGGCATCTGGATATCCATCAGCACCACGTCAAAATTCCGCGGCTTCTCCATCAGGATCTCCAGGGCCTGCCGCCCCTCGGAGGCCTGGGTCACAATCGCGCCCTCCCGCTGCAAGGCGCGATCCGCCACCATCAGATTGATCCGGTTGTCGTCGACCAGCAGCACCCTGAGACCGCTCAATTGCGCCCGTTCCGGGGCGGTCGGCGGCGTCGGCAGACTCGCCGGCGAGTCCTGTTCGAACCGCGCCAGGGGAACCTCAATCCAGAATGTGCTGCCTTCTCCAGGTCTGCTGGTGACGCCGATTTGGCCGTGCATCAGTTCCACCAAGCGCTTGCTGATGACCAAACCCAGGCCTGTGCCGCCGAAACGCCGGGTCATGCTCGGATCGGCCTGGGTGAAGGGTTTGAACAGTCGCGACAGGGTCTCGGCGGGAATGCCGATGCCGGTATCGCGCACTTCGAAGCGAACGCGCACATCGGATTCGGTAACGGCAGGCGTCCTTGCCACGACCTCGACGCGCCCCCGCTCGGTGAACTTCACGGCATTACCACACAGGTTGGTCAACACCTGCACCAGGCGCATGGCGTCGCCGCGGAGACGGTCGGGTAAGGCCGATTCGCTGCGTACAGCAAACTCGATGCCCTTGTCGGCGGCCGAGATGGCAAACAGATGTTCCAGACGCTCCAGGATTTCCGTAAGGGTCAGGGGCAGTTGTTCCAGTTCGAATTGCCCTGACTCAATCTTTGACAAGTCGAGAATGTCGTTGATGATCAGCAACAGGCTATCGCCCGCCTCGCGGATATGACGCACCATGGCCGCCTGTCCAGGCTCCAGCGGCTCATGCTGGAGCAATTGGGCCAAGCCCAGGACGGCATTCATCGGTGTGCGGATTTCATGGCTCATGTTGGCGAGGAACTGACTCTTGGCGGCACAGGCGGCCTCCAGCTCGGCGGTGCGTTCGGTCACCTTCCGCTCCAGGCTCTCGCTCAATTCGCGGTAGCGTCGCTCACTCTCGCGCAGGTTGAGCTCGGCGCGTCTGATCTCGGTGATGTCGGTGTGGGTGCCGACCGCCCGTAGCGGCCGCCCAGTGGGGTCGCGCTCCACCACCTGGCCTCGGCAAAGTATCCAGCGATAGGCCCCTTCACGATCCCGAAGGCGAAACTCGACCCGGTAATGTCCCGGATCAAGCTGCCATTCGTGGATACGGCTCAGTACGGTTCTCCGCTCGTCAGGGTGGAGCAGGTCGATGAAAAGGCTCCGCACATCACCGGTGAGCTCGGAGGCTTCATAACCCAGCATCTGAAAATAGGCCGGGCTGCAGAAGACCTTACCGCTGGGCACCAGCCAGTCCCAGAGCCCCTCGTGCGTGGCATCCATGGCCAGGCGATAGCGTTCCTCGCTGGCCCGCAGTTCCTCGGTGCGTTCCGCCACCCTGTGTTCGAGCTTGGTGTTGGCTTCCTGAAGCCGCTGTTCCGAGAGTTTGCGCGCCGAGATGTCACGGATGAACGCCACCACGGTATCGGTGGGCGCGTCGACCAGGGCGCTGACCTCGACGTCAATGATCTTGCCAGCGCGGGTACGGTGGCGAGTCTCGAACAAACCCGCACCCTCCGCCAGCAGCGCCTGGAAATGCGCTTGGCATTCCTCGGGAGTATGGAGTACATCGATGTCGGGAATGGTCATTCCCAGGAGTTCATTCCGGGTGTACCCGGTCATGACTTCGGCGGCGGCATTGATATCCAGAATCCGTCCCTGGGTGTCGATGAGCCAGAAGGCATCCTTGGTGGCGCTCAACATCTTGGCATAACGCGAAGCGGCCCGCTCCTGGGCAACCTCCGCCTGACGACGTTGGGTGATATCGAGGATGAAACCGCTCCAGATCGTGGGTTGGCCGGGCAGCGCGGGATTGGGCAGCGAGCAGATCTGGACCCATTTCACCACGCCCGAGTCCAGGACCATCCGGGCTTCCGTGCTGAAGGACTGTCCGCCCCGAACGGCCTTCAGGTTCTCTTCACGCAGTCGTGGCAAATCCTCCGGATGGACCCGATTCCAGATCAGCCCGATATCCGCCAGCAAATCGCTTTCGCTAAATTCCAGGACATCCCGGCATCTGGGCCCCACGTAAAGAAAGCGGTCACGGCCATCCTGGTCCATGACATATTCATAGAGCACCACGGGCGCCGTCCGGAGCATGCGCTGGAATTGTCGCTGACTGTCCAGCAAGGCCGCCTCGGCCCGCTCTCGCCCGGTGATATCCCGAATGGTGGCGAAATAGCGTCCGTGACCGAGCGTTTTGGCGATGACATCGCCGATGAAGATGGCGCCATCCTTGCGCCGGAGTTGCCATTTGTCATGGTGCTCGACGCCATCCATCATCAACATGACCTCCATGTTGAGGCGCGGATGTTCCCGTTCCGCCAGGATGGCGGGCAGCGTCAGATTCATCAACTCCTCCCGGGTGTATCCCAGCAGCCGCAACATGGCGGGATTGACGTCGAGAAACCGATGATCGTCGCTCAGCATCAGGATGCCATCGGGCGACTGCTCGAAGAGATTGCAGAATTGCGCCAGTGTCTCGGGTTGCGTGCCTCCCGCCTCCCGCTCCCGCGGCTCTTGCTCAGCCTGACGGTTTTGCCACACCATGGCCAGGAATACGCCGATCAGGGCCAGCATGGCGGCGAACCACCCGCCCGACAATAGCGCCTCACGGCGAGCGCCCGCATAAATTTCCCGGGCATCCCGCTGGGCGATCACCGACCAGGGCGAACCCGGAACGGCCATGACGGCGGCGACCACCGGGGCGCCGTGTTCGTCCCGACCCTCCACAATACCGGTTTTGCCCCACACGGCCCGCACCGCCGGCGCCTCGACTCGAGTCATGGGCAGTCGCAGTGTGTCCGCCGTGCCCGGTCGCTCGGGCGCCTGGTGCAAGAGCAGGGCATCATCGCCGTCGCGGCGCGCCATCAAGGCTTCGCCAGAGACGCCCGGCACGGGCCAGGATTGAATCAGGGGAAAAAAACTATCCCGCGGGTCGATGATCAGGACGATGGCGCCTGCCGGAACCTGGGCCTGAAATAACGGGGCGATGAGCGCGAGATAGGGATGCGGATAGGCCGCACTGGCCTGGATGTCGGAGAGCAGGGCGCCATGCCCTTGCCAGGCCTGCTCCAGCAACTTCCGGGTGTCGGCATCCAGCGCCGCTTCCGGTTGCTGCCGCGAACTCGGCCGGATTCTGCCCCTGGCATCCGTCAGCAGATAATGCGCATAACCATAATGCCGTAGCAATTGCTCAAAATAGCCACGCAAGTCATCGGGGAGTGGCGCGGTGGAGTCCGGACCGCCGATCCACCGCAACAGGGACTTAATCAGCAAAGGATTGCCCATTTGCACCTCGGCATCGGCGAGGCGCTCCTTGCGCCAAGCTTGAATCTGATCGACTTTGAGCTGTGCAATCGACCGGAGCTGCGTCTCGACCTGCGAGGGCCGCAACCAACTCTGGTAGAACTGAAAGCCGGCGGTTAAGAGGGAGGCCAACAGCAGCCCCCCAATCAAGATTCTTTTCATGCTAGCGCTCGTCAGGCTCTCCCTCACTCGGGCCAATGTCAGGACTGCGGTCTCCGGGATGAACCCTACGCCGTCGACGAGAATTGGGCAACGTTGAACCTCGCCAATCACGACGCTGCGTGTTGCAGCCACGGCAAACATGAACCGTAACCCGGAAAAGAGGAATAGAATAGCGCGTATTCTGATTACGGCACGCGCTCAGGTGCGCTTGAGTGTCATATAGTGGACGCCGGGGACCAGCGCGCCACACGAATCCTGGATAACCGGTACGGAAACCCGATGGAACGCCGCACAACTCAGGTCACGGTGCAGACCGAAATCGAGATGATCCAGGGCTGTGATCGGTGGCTGCGACTGGCCAGTCAGATAGACAGCTCCCTAGCGCCCGAATAGTGGTATAACACGAACACCCGCGATATACAGGTTTCGACAGAAAAGAGCCCCAATTTTCGAATAACAGGAGTCAAGTCATGAGTTCGCCGTCCGGACAGAACAACCCGTCCGTTTCACAGTTCCTGGGTTCCGAAGAGAGCTACCGCCTCATGGTCGACAGCGTCGTCGATTACGCCATCATCATGATCGACACGGAAGGCAAGGTGGCCAGTTGGAACGCGGGCGCCGAGAAACTCAAGGGCTACCGGCCCGAGGACATCATCGGTCAGCATTTCTCGCGGTTTTACACCACCGAAGCCATCGAGGCCGGGCTGCCGGACAATGAACTGCGGATGGCCAGCGAGGGGGGCCGTTTCGAGGATGAAGGCTGGCGACGCCGCCAAGATGGCAAGGGCGTGCCGGTTCTATACAATGCCTCGGTCTATCGGGACGAGCAAGGCGAGGTCATCGGCGTCTTCGCCGCCGCCCGCGACATCACCGAACGCAACCAGACGGCGGAAGCCCTGAAAAAAGCCAGCGCCTACACGCGCAGCCTGATCGAGGCCAGTCTTGATCCGCTGGTGACCATCTCGCCGGAAGGCAAGATCACCGACGTCAACGACGCCACCGAGAAAGTGACCGGCCGCACCCGGCAACAGCTCGTGGGCACGGATTTCAGCAGTTACTTCACCTCCCCGGAAAAGGCCCGGGAAGGCTATGAGAAAGTCTTCCGCGACGGCCAGGTGCGCGACTACCCTCTGGAGATTCGCCGCCAAGATGGCAAGGGCGTGCCGGTTCTATACAATGCCTCGGTCTATCGGGACGAGCAAGGCGAGGTCATCGGCGTCTTCGCCGCCGCCCGCGACATCACCGAAATGAAGCGCGCCGAGGAACGCATTCGTCAGCAAAGCCGCGAAATCATGGAGCTCTCCACCCCGGTCATGCAGGTCTGGCAGGGCGTGGTGGCGGTGCCCCTGATCGGCAGCCTGGACAGCCAGCGCACCCAGCAATTCATGGAACGGCTGTTGGAGCGTATCGTCGAGACCAATTCACCCGTGGCTCTGGTGGACATCATGGGCGTGCCCACCATCGATACCCAGACGGCCCAGCATCTGATCGAAACCATCACCGCCGTGCGTCTGCTGGGCGCCCAAGTCGTGCTGACCGGCGTCCGCCCGGCCATCGCGCAGACCCTGGTCCATCTCGGAGTGGATCTCTCCGGCACCATCACCCGCTCGTCCCTGGCCGCTGGCCTGGTCGTGGCGCTGGACATGCTCAAGCTGCAAGTCACCCCGACCACCGATCATCGCTGAGGGAATCACTGATGGCCATCGGAACCATTTCCGTCATCAAGGTCCGCGACATCCTGCTCGTCACGGTGCCGCCCGATCCGGATGACGACACCGTCACCGACCTGCAGGAAAGCGTACTCAGGGCCATGGAAATCCATGAAGCCAGGGGGCTGGTGCTGGATATTTCCACCGTCGAAACCATCGACTCGTTCTTCGCGCGCACCGTCACCGAAACCGCCAAAATGGTGGGCCTCATGGGCGGGCTGACGGTCCTGGCCGGCATGCGCGCCAGTGTGGCGGTGACCACCACCCAACTGGGATTGAAGCTGGGCAAGACCCTGACCGCACTGGATGTGGATCGCGCCATGGATCTGCTGGAAACCAAGCTGGAGATGCGGGGGTCTTCATGACCACTCCCAACGATGGCGAAATGACCATCGGCAACGAAAACGACATCGTCATGGCCCGCAAGACCGTGCGCGAAGTCGCCAGCGGCCTCGGTTTTGGCGTCACCGACGTCACTCGCATCGTGACCGCCGCCTCGGAACTGACTCGTAATATCTACCTCTATGCCGGTTCCGGCGTGATGCGCTGGCGGATCATCAATGACAGTCACCCGCTACGCGGCGTGGAGCTGATTTTCGAAGACCATGGCCCGGGGATCGCCGATATCGAGCAGGCCATGCAGCCCGGCTACACCAGCGGCAAGGGGCTGGGCATGGGGCTGCCCGGTTCGAAGCGCCTGATGGACGAACTGGAGATTCATTCCGTGGCTGGGGAGGGCACTACGGTCAAGATTCGCAAATGGCTGAGGTGATACCGTGGCGCCCCGGGAATCCCAGAGCCTAGAGGTCCTTCATCAGGCGGAAGTCGGCGCCGCGCGGCGTCTGGCCGCTGACTATGCCAGTTCATTGGGTTTCGAACCCCGAATCTGCGAGCGGATGGCTCTGGTCGCCAGCGAACTCGCGACCAACCTGATCAAGCACGCCCAGGGCGGTCTGTTGATACTGACGCCCATTAACGAAGATGGCCGGCAGGGTCTGCAAATCGAGGCATTGGACCATGGGCCCGGTATTGCGAATATCGATGCGGCGATGGCCGACGGTTTTTCCACCGCCGGCAGTCTCGGCTATGGGCTGGGTTCGGTCAACCGCATGATGGACGAACTGACGATACGCTCCAGTCGCCGCGAAGGCACCCATGTCATCAGCCGCAAATGGCGGCGCGACTATCCCCGATCGCTGAAACCCTGCCCCCTGGACATCGGCATCGCCACTCGGCCCAAGCCCGGCTTCGATCTGAATGGGGATGATTTCGTCATCAAGCATTGGGCGGAAAGCGTACTGGTCGGCGTCATCGATGGCCTGGGTCATGGTGAACCCGCCCATGCCGCCGCCCGGACCGCGCGGCAATATGTCGAAGGCCATTTTGATCTGCCGCTGGAGAAAATTTTTGCCGGTACCTGTCACGCTTGCCGAAGCACCCGCGGTTGTGTCATGGCGCTGGCGCGCATCGAATGGGGCGAGGAGTGGCTCGAATTCGCCTCTGTCGGCAATATCGAGGCGCGCGTCATCGGTTGGGCGGCGCCCTACAATTTCAATGTCCGGCGCGGCATCATCGGGCTGAACGCACCGGAACCCCGGGTCACCCGACACTCCTGGGCGGACACAAACCTGCTGTTGCTCCATTCGGATGGCCTCGCCACCCACTGGAGCTGGGATGATTTCCCCGAGTTGACCGACCATTCCGCCCACCAGATCGCCCGTCACCTTCTAGGCAAGCTCGCCAAGGATATTGACGACGCCACGGCCCTGGTTGTGAAACACCTCTAGCGCATGACCAACACGCTGGCGGATTACCAACAGGAGCTCGCCCGCAAGAGCGAAACCATCCGCCTGTTGCAGGAAGAACTGGCGGAAACCAATCAGGGACTCGTGGCTTTATCCATGGAGCTGGAGCAGCGAGTGGACCAGCGCACGGACGAGTTGCAGGACGCCCAGGCTGGGCTGAAACGCACCAATTCCGAGTTGCTGATCCTGACCATGGAGCTCGAAGACCGGGTCACGCAACGCACCGAGGAGCTGACCCGGACCCTGGCTGCGCTGCGCGAAGCCGAGGACCGCACCGCTTTCGCCCTGGGCGTCACCCATATCGGCACCCTGGATCTCGACCTGGCCGACGCCACACTGCGGACTTCCGTCGTGTTTGACCGCATCCTCGGTTACGATACCGCCATGACGGACTGGACCTATGATCGATTTCTCGGCCATGTCTTGCCCGAGGATCGGGAACGGGTGGAGCAAAGCTATCAGGAGCTGCTGAAGCGGCAGGGTGACTGGAATATCGAATGCCGGATTCACAGCCGGGACGCCCAGATCCGCTGGATCACGATCCATGGCCGCATCCGCGTGGATGAGCCGACCCGGTCCCGACACCTCGTTGGCATCATTCAGGACATCAGCTCGCGCAAGGAGGACGAATCGCGCATACGCAAGCTCAGCCAGATCTACGCAACATTAAGCCGCACCAACGAGACCATCGTCCGGGCGACGGATGTCGATCAGCTCTACGGCCGGCTCATCGATGCCGCCACCTCCCAGGGACAATTCGCCTTGGCCTGGATTGGGCTGGTTGATTCCGCCACGCAGTGGCTGGAGCCCTATCACTCCGCGCCTGGCCAAACCGGTCTGGAAGAATTCCGCATGCATCTGGCGGCGGCGGAATCCCGGGACGATCCCACCGTGATCGCCATCCGCGAAAACCGGGTCGTCACCCTCAACGATCTGCAATCGCGCCGGATGCGATCAGCGGCGGCCGGAACAGCCCTGCGCCGTGGCCTGCATGGCGCCGCGGCCCTGCCCTTCCGCACGGGTGAACGGGTACTCGGCGCCCTGACGCTGTACACCGCCGGCCCCGCCTTTTTTGATGACGATCAGGTGCGCCTGCTCAACGAAATGTCCTCGGATATTTCCTTCGCCCTGCAAAAATTCGAGGAGGAAAACCAACGGCGCCGCGCGGAAACCGAACGGGAGACCGCACTCGACAGGCTGAAAAATACATTGGAGGGCAGCATCGAGGCGCTGGCGCGGACCATCGAAACCCGCGACCCCTACACCGCCGGCCATCAACAGCGTGTCAGCCAACTGGCCGTAGCCATCGCCGGCGCCGTGGGTCTCGACTCCAGCCGTATGGAAGGACTGGGCTTCGGCGCGCTGATCCATGACATCGGCAAAATCGCCGTCCCTTCGGAAATTCTGACCACGCCCCGCCGGCTGACCGCCCTGGAGATGGAGTTGATCCGCACCCATGCGCAATCCGGTTACGACATCATGAAGGATATCGATTTTCCCTGGCCGGTCGCCCAGATGATCCTGCAGCATCACGAGCGGCTGGATGGCTCGGGGTATCCGCGCGGCCTGAGGGGTGATGAGATTCTGCCCGAAGCCCGGATTCTGGCGGTCGCCGACGTGGTCGAGGCCATGTCCTCGCATCGCCCCTACCGGCCTGGATTCGGTATCGACAAGGCGCTGGAGCATATCCAGGAATGTCGCGGCACGCTGTATGACCCACAGGCGGTCGACGCCTGTACGGACCTGTTCCGTCATCGCAACTTCACGTTTGCATCGAATTTCTGACGGCTTCCAGCGAAGCTACACCCGGTCGGGAACCGCACCCTAGCCGGATGGCCCCGCCCATCGCCCCACGGGTGACTCAATACGTGTGCGGAATCTTGTACCCGCGCCGTGCCATGCACTCGGCGATCGGATTGCCCCAGGCAAAGGTCTCGCCGGCCCCTTGCGCCTCGCAGGCGCGCATGTCCTCCTCATAGCGGTTGAGATCCACGCCCCGCAAATCGATGTTGGGCCGATAGGCCGAAAATGGGGTGCAGCCCGCGAGGGCGAGATAGCCCAGCGCAAGGAACGCTGACAAGGATGATTTCATGGAAGTAATACCTGGAGAGTAACGCTGGTTTGCCTGTGCGGAACGGGATGTCTCGGGCGCCGCTCCCGCAACCTTGCCCTTGTCGAGATCCCATCCGCCCACCCGGAATCATGGAGACAGCCAATGGCGCAAGGCAACCGATGGCCCCGCCCGGACAGCCTGCTGGACCGGCGGGCATCACGCGCCACCACCGGCATGCATTACCATAAGACGCCGCAACGTTCGCTACTCCCCGGCTCGCGCGTTCATCCGACCCATCCGGAATTTCCATCATGAAGTTCATCCATGCCGCCGACATCCATCTCGACAGCCCGCTACAGGGACTGACGGCCTACCCTGACGCGCCGGCGGACAGTCTGCGCACCGTGACCCGGGAGGCGTTTTCGCGCCTGGTCGATGTCGCCATCGAGGAAGCCGTGGATTTCATGGTGATCGCCGGCGATCTCTATGATGGCAACTGGAAGGACTACAACACGGGGCATTACTTCTGCCGCGAGATGGGCCGGCTGCACCGCGCGGACATTCCGGTCTATCTGCTGTACGGCAATCACGATGCCGAGAGCGAGATGACCCGCAAGCTGATCCTGCCGAACAATGTGCAGGTCTTCGAGACCCGCAAAGCCAGCACCTTCCGCCTTGAATCGCTCAAGGTCGCCCTGCATGGCCGGAGTTTCAGGGAAGCCGCGACCACCGAGAATCTGGCCGCCTCCTACCCGGAGCCGGTTCCAGACTGGATGAACATCGGCGTCCTGCATACGGCGCTGGAAGGCTACGACGCCCATGCCCGCTACGCACCCTGCACCTTGGCCGAATTGCGGCGGAAGGGCTACGACTATTGGGCCCTGGGCCATGTCCATGAGCATGCCATCCTCGGCCAGGAACCCTGGGTGGTATTTCCCGGCAACCTGCAGGGCCGGCATGTACGCGAAACCGGCGCGCGCGGCGCGGTGCTGGTCATGGCGGACGATACCGGCATCCGTTCGGTCGAGCGCCTGCTGGTGGACGTGCTGCGCTGGCAATCCCTGGACGTCGACGCCACGGCCGCCGGCACACTGGAGGACGTGACGAGACTGACCGGGCAGGCGCTGGACCGTGCGCTGGCGGCAACGCCCGACTCCCTGCGATTGTGCGCGCGCGTAACCCTGCAAGGGCGCACGGTTGCACATGGCGAGCTATTCGGTCTGGAGGCGCAATTGCGACAGGAAGTCCTGGCCCAGGCCGCCGCGCGCGGCGCGGAACGGCTCTGGGTGGAGAAAATCCGTTTGCACACCCAGCCGCTTGACGATCCCGCCCGACTCGCCTCCCGGCAGGATGCCATCGCCGACCTCCAGACCTTCCTGGATCGGGCGCCAGAAGATGAGGCGTTGCTGAAATCCCTGCTGGATGACCTGCGCCCGCTGGTCGACAAGGCGCCGCGTGACCTGATCGCCGCGCTGCCGGTGCTGGATGACATCCGCGCGGGACGGATCGACCTTCTTGTCCGCGGCATCACGCCGGATTTGCTGGCCTATCTGGCCAGGGGGGAATAAGCCATGCGCATCAGCCGACTCGATCTCAGCCGTTACGGCAAGTTCACCGACCAGACGGTCCTGTTGCCCGCCGCGGAGCACGATTTCCATCTGATCGTAGGACCTAACGAAGCCGGCAAATCCACCTTGCGCAACGCCATCCAGGAATTGCTGTTCGGTATCGAATCCCGCTCCCGCTTTGGCTTTCTGCATGCCTATCCCGACATGCGCCTGGGCGCGCGTATCGAGCAGGGTGATGCCTCCCTGGAGTTCGTGCGTGTCAAGGGCAACCGGAACACCCTGCGCACCCCCGATGATGCCGCCCTGCCGGATATCGCGCTGGCGCCATTTCTCGGCCCCATCGACCGGGTCTTTTTCGAGCAGATGTTCGGCCTCGATCACGGGCGGCTCATCGAGGGCGGCAGGGAAATCCTGGGCGCCGCCAACGACGTCGGCCAGATCCTGTTTCAGGCTGCCGCCGGCATTGGCAGCCTGGGCGAAGTCCGCGAGCGGCTGGAGCGGGAGGCTGATCAGCTCTGGGCCAGACGCCGCGCCGGCACCCGCGAGTATTACCAGGCCAGCGACGAGCTGGAACAGGCGGAGGCGGAACTCAAGCAGGCCACGGTGCGGACCCGTGACTGGCAGGCCGCGCAGGAGCGCGTCGAAGCGCTGCGCGGCAACATCGAGGTGTCGCGCGCCGACTATCTGCGCCTGGAACAGGAGCGCGCCCGCCTGGAGCGGCTGCGCCGGATCGCACCGATTCTGGCGGGGCTGGAAGACCAGGAGCGGCGGCTCGCCGAGCTGGGCGAGGTCATTCCGCTGCCGGAAGCCGCCGGTCGGCAATTGGCGGACGCTGAACGGGAAGAGGCGCTGGCGACGGAGCGTCTGCGCTTTCACGAGGAGCGAATCGCCGCTCTGCACGCGGCGCTGGAACCGCTCCAGCCCGATGCCGCCCTGCTCGCGCGGCAGCCCGACATCGAGCGCCTGGTCGCCGCGCGGGTGAAATTCATCGATATCGGCCACGACCTTGGCCAGCGCGAGGAGGAGGTCCGCCGCCTGTGGCAGGACATTCAAGGTCTGGCCCGGGAACTCGGCTGGCCCGACGCGGCAGAAGCGGCCTTGACGGGACGCCTCCCCGATCGGCTGGTCCGCGCCGCCCTGGACGAACACCTGCGCCGTCAGGAAGCCCTGGCGCAGGCCGTGCTCGCCACTCGCGAACAGGCGCAAGCGCGGCAAGGGGAATTGCAGGAAATCGAAGCGGCGCTCCAGGGCCTGCCGGAACGGGAGCTCCCGGCCGACCTGGCGGCGGCGCTGGCAGCCGCCCGGGCGCTGGGCGATTGGCAGGAGCGGAAGACCCAGCTCGAAACCCAGGTGGCCCGCCTGGAGCGCGAACTGGACAGCGCCGCGCGGGAATTGGAACCGTGGCGGCCGGACGCCGAGGCGCTCGCCCGGCTGGCCCTGCCCGCCCCGGAGGAAATCGCCGAAACCGTGCGGCGGCGGGCCGTGCTGGCGGCGGATCTCACCCAGGCCAGCGAGCGTCTGCGCGAATGCCAGGACGAAGCGCGGACCCTGGCTTTGCAAGCCGATCAATACCGCAAGGCCCATCAGCCGGTCACCCTGGCGGAGGTCCGGGACCAACGCGAACAGCGGGATCGGACCTGGGCCTCGCTCAAATCCGGCGCCCTGGCGCTTACCGCCCATGCCGACCACTACGAGCGGCAGGTGCGGGAGGCCGATGCGCTCGCGGATCAGCGCCATGACAAGGCGCGGGAGGCCGCCGAATGGCAGTCGCGCCTCGACCGGCTGGAAATGAGCCGGCAGCAGGCGGAGTTGCTGGCGCGGCGGCGGGAAGACCTGGAGCAGCGACTGGCCCAGTTCGATGCCGGCTGGACAGCGCAAACCGCCACACTCGGCCTGCCCGACCTGCCACTGCTCCGCTTCGCGACCTGGGGCGCCGCGCGCGAGCGTGCGCTACAAACAGCCCGCGCGCTGGAAGAAGCCCGAGCGGCGTCAACCGGTTTTGCGGCAACGCTGACCCGGGCCATGGCAGCCCTGTCCGCCGCGCTGCCGGCGGATACGGCAGAGGATGCGCGGCAGGACCTGAGCGGCCTGATCCGGCGCGCCGATGCACTCCTCACCCGCGCCACCACCGCGCGCGAACAGCGCCGCCTGCTGACCGAGCGGCAGCCGGTTGCCGTGCGCAAGCTGCGCGAGGCGCGCGAACGCCAGGCGGCGGCGGAATCCGGCCTCGACGCCTGGAATACCGACTATCGGCGCCATCTTGGCCAGGCCGGGCTACCCGCCGACCTGGTTCCCGGCGCGGCGCGTGGGGCCCTGGAACTTCTCGCGGACCTGCGCCAGAAGCTCGACAAACTCCGCGAGATCAGGGCCGAGCGCATCGACCTGATGCGCCGGGAGCGGGCGGACTATATGGCCCAGGCCGTAGCCCTGCTGGAGGCGGTCGCCCCCGACCTCGCGGGACTAGCCGCCGACCGCGTCGCCCTGGAACTGGGCGCGCGCCTTCGGCACGCCACCGATGAAGAGCGCGAACGCCAGCGCCTGCTCGGCGAACGGGAGGCGGCGGAACGAGCCCTAGGGCAGACCCGGCAAAGCCTTCAGGAGGCGCGGGGCCTGCTGCAACCCCTGTTGCAGCGGCTGCCCGCCGCGGCCAGCCGGGAGGACCTGCGGCAGGCGATCACGGCGGCGGACACGCAGCGGCGAGTGCTCCGGGAACGGGAGCAGTCCGTCGCGCAACTGCTGAAGGATGGCGACGGGCTGGACCGCGCGGCGCTGGAGGCGGAATCCGTCGCAGTCGATCGGCTCGCGCTACCCGGTCGGCAGGCCGAGATCAGGCAGCAACTCGACGCGCGGGTCGAGCAGCAGAACCACTGGTCGGCCGATCTGCGCCTCGCGGAGACAGCCCTCGCCCGGATCGCGGGTCAGGACGATGCCGCCCGCGCGGAGTCCCGCCGTCAGGAGGCGCTGGCCAGGATGGCCACCGCCGTGGAGCGTTTCGTCAAGGTGCATACCGCCGCCCGGCTGCTGCGCTGGTCCATCGAACGCTTTCGCGAAACCCGGCAGGGCCCCATGCTGAGCCGGGCCAGCGAGATTTTCCGGGGCCTGACCCAGGACGCCTTGCAACGCCTGTCGGTCGATTACGACCACACCCCCCTGGCCCTGCGCGGGCAACGCCGCAATGGCGCTTGGGTGGGGCTCGACTGCATGAGCGAGGGGACCCGCGACCAGCTCTATATGGCCCTGCGCCTGGCCGCGCTGGAGTTGCATCTGGAGCAAACCCCGCCCTTGCCGTTCATCGCCGACGACCTGTTCATCAACTACGACGACTGCCGTTCCCGCGCCGGCTTCGCGGCGCTGGGCGAGCTGTCCCGGCTGACGCAGGTCATCTTCCTCAGCCATCACGAACACCTGGCCGACATCGCCCGCGCCGTGCTGGGTGAAGCTTTGAATATCGTGCGCCTGGGTTAAGCCGCCGCCTCGGGCCGCGCCGAATACCTCGGGCTTGCCGCCCGCCGCTAGCGGGCGTGGAAAGGCCGTTCCCGCCGCGCCACCAAGAGCCTTATTCCGGTATTTTCAGACTCATGCGACATCGGCGGTCAAACCCCTCCATGCAGGGTGTCGAAGGTCCGAGAGTCATCCGTGGGGCAAGGCACGACCCTCACAAGAACCGGACTTCCAGCAGAGTGAGATCATCCTCAAGGCGGATGCCGTCCGAGTAATTCAGCAATTCCTTTTGTAAGGCCTCGATTTGCAGGGGGGAGCGCGGATAGTCCAGCTTGTTGAGGATGCCGATCAGACCCGCCGTGTCCAGCATCTCCCTGTTGGCGTTATAGATTTCAACGGCGCCGTCGGTAAACATCAGCAAGTGGTCTCCCGAGGTACAGTGAAATTCGGTCTCGACGTACTCGGCAAACTCGAACATGCCTAACGGAACTCCCGCTGAAGCAATCTGGCGGCAGTGACCATCCGCCCGCGACCACACCGCCGGGGGACCGCCCGCCGAGACCAGTCGAACGGTTTTGTTGGCCGCGTCGATCACGCCACAGATGGCGGTGGCGAACGATTCGTCCTTGACGACTTGACACAAGGCCCGATTCATGGCCTGGGCAAACTCCGCGGGCTGGATGAGCGTGTGGCAGTGACGCTCCCACAATGAACTCAGGTGCATCGTGTGGAGCGCCGCCGAAACACCATGCCCCATGACATCGGCCAGAAAAAAACCATAGAGATCGGATTCCAGCCGGCGAATCGAGAAGTAATCACCACCGATCATATCGTGGGGCACATAAGAGGTTGAAAATCCGATCCGGCTGTCTTGCGGTAAATCGTTTTCCAGGGCCAGTGACTGGATCCGCCGCGCCAACTTCAAATCATTGTAGGTGGTGGAAAAGTCCTTGAAACATTCGACTCCACCGATCACTTGCCCCGCCGCGTCGTGCATCGGAGCGACCGTCACGATCATGGGGACCCGATCGCCGGCCTTCGTCTGGCCGAACACGATAATGGGACAGGTGCTCGATTTGTTGGTGACCATCGCCCGGTGCAAGGGACAGAAGTCTTCCCCGCAGAGCCGGCGCCCGTCCTTGTCGATATGACAGAGGATATTGTCCGAACATTTGTGGCCGATGACATCCTCCGGGGTCCAACCCGTAATGCGCTCGGCCGCCTTGCTCCAGTAAACAATCCGACGGTCCTTGTCACACACGTATAAACCATCGCTCAAGGAATCCACGATTACATTGGCGCGGTCAAGGCTAAAGTCGTTCATAGTGGCTGCATCCGTGGTGGTTTCAGTTTTGTATCCTAATGGCGGATTGTTTTGCAAATCCGCCGCTCTGGACCGTGTGATCTAGCAGGCCATGCTCCCACATTCCTGGCGTTGGAGTTAGCGCCTCAATGGGCAATGGCTGTTGGGCGATCAGCGGTAGGCCCCGCGGGCCGCAATTGCCAGCGCTTGAGGTCGATGTCATCCCAATGCATCGGTTATTCGGTTGGCCCCGTTGGCTCGGGAATCAGCGCGCTCCCATAGCTCATGAGCTCAAGTACGCCGAGCTGAACTCAAGCAGGCAGGCCCGTGGCGAATCATTAACGACAAAGGGGTGGTTTAATGCGGTGGCCGACCATCGTTGTTCTTGTTCCGGGTTCAAGTATCAAACGTCATTATGAACCCAACTCGCGCTCTCCTTGTAATTTCAGCCGTTTGTTCATCACCATAGGTCGCGGGTTTCGGAGAGGGGAACAAAAACATTGCCTTGCCAGTGTGTGGAGGCCCATGAATCGATGGGGAAACGCAGCAAGGCCGCGTCATTCCGGCAGGTGTGCGGAAATCCGGCGCCACTGAAGGGCGTCCACCGAACCCCCAACCCTGATGTTGGTTTACGGGGGCTGGAGGAATGCCATCCTCTGGACGTTGTTCCGGTTTGCTTGCAGACGAAATGAACCTCGATTCCTCTGTTGAACGTGGGTTTTCCCTCGCCATGCCGGATCATGACTCAGGCTTTGGCCGCCGGGCCCGATCACCCGGAGAGGCAGCGACCCTCAATATAGGAGCGAGCTTGCTCGCGATACCCTGGTCGCCATTGCGAGCAAGCTGGTTTACAGCGACAACCTCAACGGCGGGAAACAGGATGACTGGGGGCGGTGGCGCTGGCGTTCAGGGGCATTACGCGGCTGAATCCGGTGGGACCAAGGCCATATTTTTTTTGGTGATTTGGGTGAGGAAAAGGTAATCTTGAAACCCTTTTCAAGCACCGCTCCATCGGGCAGGCATCTCGGCGCGTCGGGTCGGGGCATTCTGCCGGGATCGGGTCGCCCGTTGATCCGACGACGCACCGGAATGTTGCTGCATGAACACCCATAAACGACCGCACGCCGCTTTGTGTATTCTGCCCGCCTGGCTGGCGCTGGCTTCCCTCGCCCGGGCCGAAAACGCCGTCTGTCACTATCTTGCCCACGAGGGATTCCTGAGCGGTGAGGTTCCCGTTCTGCACCAGCGAACGGGCGGCGCCGGTTGGGAGCGGGCCTGGGAGGTGCAGGGCGGCAAGACCGCGCTGCCCGGTTATCAGGTGGATGGCGCGCCGCTGCTCGGTTTCGGGTCGCTCGTCGTACAGGGTGGCGTCGCCCTGGGCGGACGGGATTACGTGACCGCCGGGCGCAAGCTCGACGTGTCGTCGGGCGGGCCGTTCGCGGACTATCTGGCGGGCGGAACCCTGGCCCTGAACGGCAAGACCCTCTGGTTCAGCGGTCTGCTGCGCAAGGATCAGAATAACGACACACCGGTCTGGATGGCGCTGCATGACGACAATCTGGCCTGGTATGTGCACAACCCGAGGCTCAATCTGGGCTTCATGGGGAACCCGTCCAAGGCGGGCGGCATTCGTTACTGGTCGATGCAGATCAATGATACGGTCTATCGTTCTCCGGTTCCGGTGACCGTCGGGCAGCCGGTGCTGCTGGCGGCGGCGGTGACCTTCGACAGCGTCAATGGGCATACCGTCCGGTTTTTCGTGAATCCGGCGGATCTGGGCGCCGATCAGCCCCCCGCGCCGGTTTTGACGCAGACGGTCACGGGGACGCTCCGCTTTCGCTCCGTGGGCCTGTATCTGGGCAGCGCCCCCGGTAACGGGGCGGTGGATGAGATTCGCCTGGCCGATGCCTGGCGCTGCGCCACGCCTACCCCGGAGGCGGCCATCGATGGGCCGCCGACCGCCCGTATCAACGTCACCGTGGTGGATAATCCCGATCAGAAACGGCCGTTGACCGTCACGCTGGACGGCAGCGCTTCCAGCGATGCCGAGGGGCCGGTGTCCGGCTTCGAATGGTCCTTCGACGATGGTTCGCCCGGGGTCACCGGTGTCGAGCGCGTGACGCACACCTACACGGATCTCGGCCTGCTGCGTCCGCGTCTGACCGTCACCGATAGCGCGGGACAGAAATCCACCCATCAGGTTACCGTGACGGTCCGCGACGAGCAGGGTACGTTCCCCTGTCTGTCCACGGTCAGCATGGTGCGGCGGCCTTCCTGCGGGCAAGCGGACGGCAAGTTCCAGGTCAGTCCGCCCAACGGGGCGACCTATACGCTGCTGGATCAGCAGGACCGGATCGTGCCGGCCGGCGCCGGCCATGTGTTCCAGAATCTGGCGCCGGGCGACTATCGGCTGACCGTGACGGGGGCGGCCAGTTGCAGCGATCAATTCAAGCTTTATCTGCGCGAGGACCCGACGACCTGCCCGGGCTGGACCCCGGCGGCGGATACCTTCGATCTGGGCATGAACCTGGACGGGGTGAATTACTATTCCCGCGAGCGGGCGTTCCGCGATTACATGAAGAGCGCGGGGACCTGGTTGACCTTCAACGCCAGCGGTTCCTCGCCCTGGAATACGGGCATGCTGGCGGAGATGCCGGTCGACGCGGACGGCTATCCGACCCAGGTGCCGTTCCCCTCTTCACTGGGGCCCCAGGCGGTGCGCGGCATCATTTCGGCCGACCGCCACATGCCGCCGGGCGATTATGTCCTGCTCTACCAGGGCGCCGGCAAGATCGAACCGATTACGGTGACCTCGGTGCTGGCCCAGCCGGGTAAGGTCCGCTTTACGATTCAGCCCACCAATCTCGGCAATATCTGGTTCAACCTGACCGAGTCGCGGGTGGAGGACCCGGTCCGCAATATCCGGATTTACCGGGCGAACGAGGTGGATGCCGACGGCAATCCGCTGAATGTCGCCAGTCAGGGCGTGTTCAATGCCGGTTTCCTGGAGAGACTGCGCCCATTCAAGGCGATTCGCTTCCTGAACTGGAGCGGCGCCAATCCCGCCCAGACGCTGGACATCTGGGAGCGTGACCGCACACGCCCGACCCGGTACAGCCAGGCGGGCGCCACGGGGGTGGCGGTCGAACACATGGTGGAACTTGGCAATCTGCTGCATAAGGATATCTGGCTGACCGTGCCGCATACGGTCAGCGATGCTTATGCGACCGAGATGGCGCGTTATTTCCACGACCATCTGAACGAGGACTTGCGGGTCTATCTGGAGTTCTCGAACGAGGTCTGGAACACGATGTTTTCGCAGTCGCGGTGGGTGGATACGCATGGTCCCGGCACGCTCAACTCGCCCCGCAAGTACGCCGAGCGCGCGATCCATCTTTTCCAACTCTGGCACGGGGTATACGGTCAGGACCGACAACGGGTGAAGCGTGTCTTCAACGTGCAGGCAGTGAATCCCTGGTATGGCGCCGAAGTGCTGTCCCATGCGCGCCCGGAGGAGTATGACCATATCTCGCCGGATGCGTATTTCGGCTATGGCGGGGCTTGCGAGAAGACCCTGGACGCGCTGGGCGCGGCCGCCACGTCGACGCAGGTGTTGGACTGTGTCCGGCAAACCTACCAATCCATACTACCCAGCGTCCGCCAGAATTATCTGAACGCCTCGCTGTTCGGCAAGGAGGTCATCAACTACGAGGGCGGTCAGGCGATCACCACCCTGGGTCGGGAGCGCTCCTTCCAGGCGGCGATTTATGCCGCGCAAATCGATCCGGAGATCGCGACGCTGTATCAGCAGTCGTTTGACGATCTGCGCTGGATGGGTTCACGGATGTCCATGATGTACCAGTTGGCCGGACGGCGCGAAAGCAAGTATGGCTCCTGGGGCCATTTGGAGGATATCGATCTGCCCGCCGAACTCATCCGCGAGCAGGCGCCGAAGTATCAGATATTGCTGGACAATCTGCCGCCGGCCACGCCGTAAGCGCCGCGACGTCGGTGCGCCGCCGTGGCGCACCGGCGACGTAGGCCGTACCCGAAGGCCGGGGACCGGCGCGTCAGTCCATAACGCCGATGAGGTATTCGCCGGAATCGACAAGGCCGGTCAGTCGGGCGGGGGCGATGGTATAGCTCAGGGCGGCGCCGGCATCGGCGCTGACATGCATGCCGACCTTGAGGTACTGCGGTGTGTAGCCCTGGATGATGGTGCTGCCATCATCCTCGCGGCGGAGGCCTTCCCAGAGTACGGGCAGGGTTCGGCCGACGTAGCGAGCGGCGTAGTCGCGCCGGTGGCGTTCCGCCAGGAGATGCAGGGCGCGGCTGCGCGCCTTCTTGATGTGGCCGTGAACGGGGGCGGGCATGTCGGCCGCCGCCGTGCCGATGCGGGGGGAAAAGCTGAAGATGTGGATGTGACCGAAGCCGATGTGCTCGGCAAAGGCCAGGGTTTCGGCCCATTCGGTCTCGGTCTCGCCGGGGAAGCCGACGATCAGGTCGGTGGTGAGGTTGAGGTCCGGAATCGCCGCGCGGAGCCGGCCAGCCAGGTCGGTGAATTCGCTGGTCCGGCAGCGCCGCGCCATGCGCTTGAGCACGGTGTCGGACCCGCTCTGCAGGGGCAGGTGCAAATGCGGCATGAGACGCGGGTTGGCGAAGAGTCCGACGAAGTCCTCGGGAATGTCCCAGGGCTCCAGGGAGCCCAGCCGCAGTCGCGGGATGGCGGTGCGCTCCAGGATCGCCCGGATCAGCCCGGACAGGCTGGAACCGGTATCGCTGCCATAGCCGCCCAGATGGACGCCGGTCAGTACGGCCTCCTGGATGCCTTGCGCGTGCAGCCGGTTGATTTCCGCGACGATCTCCTCGGTGGGGCGGCTGCGCTCCTCGCCGCGCGCCACGGTGACGATGCAGTAGGTGCAGCGGTAGCGGCAGCCGTCCTGCACCTTGATGAAGGCGCGGTGGCGACCGAGCCGGAACAGGGCTGACGCACCGGGTTCGGTCGATTGCGCGGGCATGTCGGGCAAGGCCAGCCGCGCGCGGGCGATTTCCACGAGCCGGTGCTTGTCGCGGTTGGCCACCACCAGGTCGATGCCCAGTGATTCGGCTTCCACGGGGTTCAACGAGGCATAGCAGCCGCTGAGCACGATCCGGGCGGCGGGATTTTCCCGGCTGGCCTTGCGCAGCAGGTTACGTGATTTGCGCACGGCGTCCTGGGTGACGGCGCAGGAGTTGAAGACCATCAGATCGGCTTCTTCACCGTCTGGGACGACGCGATGGCCCGCGGCCTGGAATTGTTGGGCCCAGGTTTCGAGTTCGGCCTCGTTGAGACGGCAGCCCAGGGTTTTCAGGTTGACGCGCATGCGGGGCTCCGGCGATTTAATGCAAGGTATCGACGACGTACCAGTCGACGGCCAGTACGATGATCAGCAGCAGGGTCAGTCCCACCTGAAATTGCGCATCCAGGCGGTTGACCCGCGCGATAGTGGCGACCCTGCCCTTCTCGGTGGCGTGATGGAGTTGATTGGAACCCCAGAGAAACAGGCCGAACAGGATCAGGTTGATGACAAAGCCAATGTTGTAGGCCATGTCCAGGTAGGTGGGGTAGGGCAGTTCGGGCAGTCCCGCCTTGTAGCCCTGCCGCGGGAAGATCAGGGCCCGCAGAGCGGTGGGGGGAATGCCCAGACGGACATCCCAGAGCGCCGCCGAGAGCAACGGCGAGAACAGCACCAGCGCCATGACGACGATCAGCGGCAGAAACAGGGCTAGCAGGGCCGCATTGACCGATTGGCGGTAGGTCACCGCGAAAGCCAGTTGACGAGCCTGTTTGGGCGCGCGGCCCTCAAGGCCGAAGTTGGTGGCGTATTGATGCTGGTAGGCGCGGATGTCGAATTCCATGGTTTTATAGCCCAGGATGCCGATATAGGCGCCGACCCCTGAGTTCCGCAGGTCCGGGGTCAGGAACAGGGTGGGCGGCGAACCCTGGGGATTGTCGTTGCTCGGTTCGAACACCAGGGGGAGCGTGATCTGCTGAAAGGGAAACTTGTGAAAGTCCAGGTCGTTGGCATAGAAATGACCATCGAAGCGAAAGCTTTGTAGCGACGAGCCGGCGGCGCCGCGCGGGGGCTGTTCGTGGATGGGTTCCAGTTTGAAGTCCCAGCCTTCGATACGATTGACGAAGTCAATCCATTTGTCGAGCGGTATCCCCTGGTTCTTGAACAGGGCTTCGGCGAGGTCGGTCCATTGCAGCCAGACGACGCCGGTGGCGCCGAAGCTTTTGTCGTCCGGAGAGAAGTTGTAGATATTCTCGATGTAGGCGCCCAGACGCACGGGAATGTCGTCCGCGGTGGGCGGGTCGGTGGGCGCCGCGGGCAACGTCCGATCCCGCATGTCGATCTGCGAGAACTCCAGCGCGTCGTTGCGAATCAGGAGAATCATCAGGATACAGAGGAACAGGAACAGTCCGAAGGACAGGTGCATCCAGCGGTCCGGGTCGGCGTTCCCCCGGTATTTCAAGGGCGGCCGGCGCCTGCGAAACGTTAGCCATGACGTTCGCCAGGACATGGGTTTACCGCGCCGACTTCAAGCCCAGCACGTCCTGCATGTCGAACAGTCCGGCGGGCCGGTCGGCCAGCCACACCGCGGCGCGCATGGCGCCCTTGGCGAAGGTCATGCGGCTGGAGGCGTTATGGGTGATTTCCACCCGCTCGCCTTCATCGGCGAACATGACGGTGTGCTCGCCGACGATATCTCCGGCCCGGATCACGGAGAAGCCGATGCTCCTGGGGTCACGCTCCCCGGTGTGGCCCTCGCGGCCCCAGACGGCACATTCCTGCAGGTTACGGCCCAGCGCGGCGGCAATGACCTCGCCCATGCGCAGCGCGGTGCCGGAGGGGGCGTCGACCTTGTGGCGGTGATGGGCCTCGATGATTTCGATGTCGGTGCTGTCGCCGATCACCTTGGCGGCGATTTCCAGCAGTTTCAGACAGAGATTGACGCCCACGCTCATATTAGGCGCCAGCATGACGGGGATGTCGCGGCTGGCCGCCTCGATGGTCGCCCGCTGTTCGGCGCTGAAGCCGGTGGTGCCAATGACCATGCGCTTGCCATGCCGCTGGCAGAGTTCGAGCGCGGCGAGGCCGGGCTCGGGTCGGGTGAAGTCGATCAGGACGTCGCAGTCGTTGATCACGGCGGTCAGATGGTCGGTGACCAGGATGCCTTGCGGGGCGAGCCCGGCCATCGTCCCGGCGTCCGCGCCCACGGCGGGGCTGCCGGGACGCTCGATGGCCGCGGCGAGCGTGAGTTGTGGGGTCTGGACGCAGGACTGGATGAGGGCGTGACCCATGCGGCCCGCCGCGCCGTGAATGGCGATTCGTATCATGTTGATCTTCCCGTGCTTGGGGGGATGAGGAAATGGGCGCCGCTGGCGCCCACGGTTGCCGGTGATGACCGCCGGGGCTAGAGGCCGATTTTATCGAAAAATTGCTTGACCCCGTCCAGCCAGCCATGGGCCTGGGGACTGTGCTTGCTGCCGCCGCCCTGGAGGGATTCGTCGAACTGTTTGATGAGATCGATCTGGACCTTGTTGAGGTGTACCGGCGTCTCGATGCGCACGCGGCACATGAGGTCGCCGACCGCGCCGCCCCGAACGGGCTTCACGCCCTTGCCGGCGAGTCGGAACAGCCGCCCGGTCTGGGTTTCCGGCGGAATTTTCAGCGCCACCTTGCCCGACAGGGTCGGGACTTCGACCTCGCCGCCCAGACAGGCCTTGGGAAAGCTGATGGGCACTTCGCAATAGAGGTTGGCGCCGTCGCGGGTGAAGATCGGATGCTCCTTGACGTGTACCTGCACGTACAGATCGCCGGCGGTACCGCCAGCCTCGCCCGCTTCGCCCTCGCCGGACAGACGGATGCGGTCGCCGGTATCCACCCCGGGCGGAATCTTGACGGAGAGGGTCTTGGTATCCTGGATGCGGCCCTGGCCGTGGCAGCTCCGGCAGGGGTCCTTGATCTGCTTGCCGGTCCCGCGGCAGGTGGGGCAGGTTTGCTGCACGGAGAAGAAGCCCTGCTGCATGCGCACGGCGCCATGACCATGACAGGTGGGGCAGGTGGTGACCGCGGAACCCTTGGTGGCGCCAGAACCATTACAGCTCTTGCAGGTGACGAGGGTCGGGATCTGGATCTTGACCTCGGTGCCGGCAACGGCCTCCTCCAGCGAGATTTCCAGGTTGTAACGGAGGTCGGAGCCGCGCTGGGCGCCGCCGCGGGAACGTCCGCCACCCCCGAAGATGTCGCCGAAGACATCGCCGAAGATGTCGCTGAAGCCGCCCGCCCCGAAGCCGGCTCCTCCCCCCATGCTGGGATCCACGCCGGCATGGCCGAACTGGTCGTAGGCGGAACGTTTCTTGGGATCGGACAGCACGTCATGGGCTTCCTTGATCTTCTTGAATTGCTCCAGGGCTTCCGCATTGTCGGGATTGCGGTCCGGGTGATACTTCATCGCCAGGCGGCGGAAGCTTTTCTTGATGTCGTCGTCGCTCGCATTGCGGGACACGCCCAGCAGTTGGTAGTAGTCTTCTTTCGCCATAACGCAAAATGCCGCGGGTAAGCGCGGCTTGGGAATAGGGTGGTGAAATGGGGGCGGCTGGAATGCCACCCCCGCTCATTGAGCCGCTATCGGCCGCTTATTTCTTGTCGTCCTTGACTTCCTCGAATTCGGCGTCGACGACATCGTCGTCACCGCCGGTCTTGCCTGCGGCGGATTCCTGCTCGCCCGCGGAACCCGGGGCCGCGCCGGCATTTTGGGCATACAGGCGTTCCGCCAGCTTGCCGGAGACCTCGGTGAGGTGCTGGGTCTTCTTGTCGATGGCCTCCTTGTCGTCGCCCTTCATGGCTTCCTTCAGTTCATTGATGGCGGCCTCGATCTGGCTCTTCTCCTCGGGCTGCGCCTTTTCGCCCAGTTCGCTCAACGTCTTCTGGGAGGCGTGGATCAGCGAGTCGGCCTGGTTGCGCGCCTGCACCAGTTCATGCAGTTTCTTGTCCTCTTCCGCGTGCAACTCGGCGTCCTGCACCATCCGTTTGATCTCGTCCTCGCTCAGACCGCTGGAGGCTGTGATACGGATGGACTGTTCCTTGCCGGTCGCCTTGTCCTTGGCGGACACGTGCAGGATGCCGTTGGCGTCGATGTCGAAGGTGACTTCGATCTGCGGCATGCCGCGCGGCGCCGGCGGGATATCGGCCAGGTCGAAGCGGCCCAGCGACTTGTTGTCCCTGGCCATCTCGCGTTCGCCCTGCAGGACGTGGATGGTTACCGCCGTCTGATTGTCGTCCGCCGTCGAGAACACCTGGCCGGTCTTGGTCGGGATGGTGGTGTTCTTCTCGATCAGCTTGGTCATCACGCCGCCCAGGGTTTCGATGCCTAGCGACAGCGGGGTGACGTCGAGCAGCAGCACGTCCTTGACCTGACCGCCGAGAACGCCGCCCTGAATCGCGGCGCCCAGCGCCACGGCTTCGTCCGGGTTGACGTCCTTGCGCGGTTCCTTGCCGAAGATCTGGGTCACCATTTCCTGCACCATGGGCATGCGGGTCTGGCCGCCGACCAGGATCACTTCGTCAATCTGGCTCTGCTTCAGGCCGGAATCCTTCAGCGCGGTTTCGCAGGGGCCGCGGGTCTTCATGACCAGGTCCTCGACCAGCGATTCCAGCTTGGCCCGGGTCAGCTTGAGGTTGAGGTGCTTCGGTCCGCTGGCGTCCGCCGTGACATAAGGCAGATTGATGTCGGTCTGCTGGCTGGAAGACAGTTCGATCTTGGCTTTCTCGGCGGCCTCCTTCAGGCGTTGCAGGGCCAGCGGGTCGTTGTGCAGATCGATGGCGCTATCCTTTTTGAACTCGTCGCAGATCCAGTCGATGATGCGCAGGTCGAAGTCCTCGCCGCCCAAATGGGTGTCGCCGTTGGTGGACAGCACCTCAAACTGATGCTCGCCATCAACTTCCGCGATCTCGATAATGGATACGTCGAAGGTGCCGCCGCCCAAGTCATACACTGCGACTTTCATGTCGCCCTTCTTGCGGTCGAGACCGAAGGCCATGGCGGCTGCCGTGGGCTCATTGATGATGCGCTTGACTTCCAGGCCGGCGATGCGCCCGGCGTCCTTGGTGGCCTGACGCTGCGAGTCGTTGAAGTAGGCCGGCACGGTGATGACGGCTTCCTTGATTTCCTCGCCCAGGAAGGCTTCGGCATCCTTCTTCAGTTTCATCAGGACGCGGGCGGACACTTCCGGCGGGGCCATTTTCTTGCCATTGACCTCGATCCAGGCGTCGCCGTTTTCGGCCCCGACGATGCTGTACGGAACCAGATGGATGTCGCGCTGGACGACATCGTCCTTAAAGCGGCGGCCAATCAGCCGTTTGACGGCGAACAGGGTATTTTTCGGATTGGTGATGGCCTGCCGCTTGGCGGACTGGCCGACCAGAACCTCATTATCGGGGGAGAACGCCACAATGGACGGCGTGGTACGTGCGCCCTCGGAGTTCTCGATGACGCGGGGCTTGCCGCCTTCGAGGATGGCCACGCAGGAGTTGGTGGTGCCCAGGTCGATACCGATAATTCTTGACATTTATTTCTCCGGGTAAATCGTATTTATTCAGGGTTGAATGTTTGGCTGGCCTTGATGTGGGGAGGTCTCGCGGGTTTTCAAGACCGCTGTTTGCGGGTCAGGCAATAGCTTGAGCGACCACGACCATGGCGGGGCGGAGCAGCCGTCCGTTCAGGAGGTAGCCTTTCTGGTAAACCTTGATGACCGTGTTGGGCTCCGCCTGATCGGTGGGCTGCATCGCCATGGCTTGATGCTGTTCCGGGTTGAATTTCTCGCCCTCGGCATCGACCGGGGTGATCTGGAATT
>Ga0194126_10002075_pt1 | contig 32845 bp, 27 predicted proteins | sample TA2KigC150mmetaG_FD_148641 | JGI IMG/M metagenome (GOLD analysis project Ga0194126, IMG submission 148641) | Freshwater microbial communities from Lake Tanganyika, Tanzania - TA2015035 Kigoma Deep Cast 150m | ecosystem: Environmental > Aquatic > Freshwater > Lake | place: Tanzania: Lake... | reverse complement strand
GTCCATGCTCACCTCCACCCCGGCCGACTGCACCGCATCCACGAACCCGGGGCTGGTAAACTGGGCTCCTTGGTCGGTGTTGGAGATCAACGGCGTCCGCCCCGCCTCGCCCAGCGACCGCAACCCAACGTGGTGAGCGAAACAGCACAAGGCGGCCTCGCCCTGCTTGAGCTTCAGTAGATGCGCGGTGCCAGCTTCAACGTGGTTGAAACCCTCCCGGTTTGCGCGGTTTCTCCGCAGGATGTCCTGAAATATCTCATCCAGCTTTCCAAGGTCATGATACGCGGCGGCCAGGTCCACGACCGCTTGGAACGGCTCCCGCCACTTCTCGGAATGCGCCGCCGCTTCGCGCGCAAACTTGGACGCGAAGCGGCGCACGTTGGCAACGTGGTCGCGATAGGTTTGCTCGGGCGCACCGCGTCGCGCGCTGTGCGCCAAAGGTGTGGAGTTGGAGTCGGTCGCGCTCACTCGCCGTCCAGCGCGTAGTCGCGGTAGCTGCCGCACTGTTCAAACGTCTTCTTGGCACCGGCGCGGATTGGTTGGCTTTTGATCTCTGCCCAGGTGGGAACCGTGTAGTCGTTCAGAGAACTCGAAGGCTTATCCGGGTCCGTCTTCTTCCGGGGTATCAGAGCATCAATCACCGCAAAGTCAGACACGGAGCCCAATGAATTGTTGTGAGTGAACACATGTACGTGGACGGCTTCGACTTCTGATCGAACGACTGACCGGTTGAGCGGATACGCGTACGGCAGGAGCCGAAGCATGATCTCAACGTCTTGAGGCGTGCATCCTGTCCCTCGATCCCCTTCGGCCATATTCGGGTTCACGAAGAAAGGAACGGTGTAAACTCCATGCTCCACAATGCGAAAGCCCATTGGTGCCATGCCACGGGTCGTGCCCGGTTCAGCAGGAGCTTTCTTTGTCCACGTGTCGAACCGGATTGAGACGGGTGCCACCGACAGGCCAACGCCAAAGTGAGCGACGCCACATCGAATCGTCGTCTGAATGCCTTTTTCCTCCTTGGCTTTTTCGAGGAACGTATTTCCGAACAGCCGCGCGTCCCAGTATTTTGCTTTGAATCCCGCGCAGTCGTCATTCAAAAGGCTGCTGGTCTTTTCCCACGCCTCGTTGATTCGTTGTTCCTCGTTTGCCGCCTTGAGATCCTTCCAGCCGCGCTCACGGCTTTCCATCACGTCGAACTCAAAACCGGGAGGCAACGTGAGACCATCCGTGACAGTTTTCCAGACTTCAGCGTTTCGTCGCTCCACAAGGTCCCGAAGTTTCCTCTTCACGGAAACTGGAGAGATTTCTCCCTTTTGGTCTGGGCGCTGGCGGGGGGAGCTTTCCCGATCCGGGTCGCCGTTTGGGTTGGAATTTCGGACTTCGAGCACGAGAAGGCCGGTTATTCTTGGAATGTGACTGTTCGTTGTGTTCATTGTTTTTGAGCGTTGGATTTTTCCGTTTCGGGTTCGTAGCTATCCGCGAGGTATCCGAGCAAGAGTTTGGCCTTGTCCAAGTCGGTCATCCTCTGTGGCAATTCGTCGGCGCGGATTCGGAAAGTGCCGTCCACATCCTCGATGAATCGGGAAGCGCGCTCTCGCAGCAGGCGGAGCACGACTTTTTCCCAGCCGGACTTAACGTTTGGATCGGTGTTCTTGAAGTTTTTAGCCCATGCTTGGTATGGGGGGAGCCGCTCTGCAAGCCGTGCTAGCGCGAAGACCGGCTGCTCCAGCGCAGTGCTGAAGAGGGCGTTGCCGATAAGTTGAGTCGGCGCTTTGCCGCCGCGCACATGCTCGCAGTATTGCTGATGAAGCGAATCGGCCAACGCCAACAGTTGGCCGAGGTGATAGACTGGTTCTTTCATAAACGTGTCTTTGGTTTGTCCGAGTTGTTGCAGAAAGATACGAACGAGAGCGATCGTCTTGGCACAATGCCATCGCACAGACTCGCTCAACGTGCGCCATTCGCGCGAGGTTTTCACCGCCCCCAGTGCTCCCAGCATGACCGACGTTCGTGCCAAGAGTGTTGTGAGGCAGTCCCGCGCCTTCTCTCCCGCGAGAGCGCCTTGCCCGATGAATACATCAAAGGCATCTGCATTCATCACCGCCCTTTGCGGCTTAGACCTGAAGCCTTGTTCGGGGTCCGCCGCCCAGACTTGGTTAATAACGCGAGCGACATCCAATGGGTCTGGAACCGGGAAAATCTTCAAATCCGCCGTGCTGCGTTCGAAACGAATCGAAACTGGCGGACCGTTTTCGGCACCCTTCTCCCAGGAAGTGGCAGCGCGGACGATGTCCTGTACCCGGAATTGCCGATGCAGACTGATTTGCTTCTGCCCTTCGTTCAGAGAACAGAGCGCAAGAACGCGAACCGACAAGTCGGGCATTTCTGTGAGCTTCCCCTTTAATGCCTCCAGCACCGGCTTGGTTCGTGCCGCGAAATCAGCGTCAGTCGGGGACGGAGCTTCGCCGCCGAAAAGCTCAGCCAAGTTTTCTGAGAAGTTTGGGGCTTGCTCCAAGTAAGCCACCAAGAGGTCTTCTTCTTCTACCGTTCGGCCCTGAATTCGTCTGACCCGTCCATTCTTGACCGGCTTGCAAGACACGCCCAACTGGCGCTCGGAACCGAGATACAGGAGCACGTTATAGAAATCCCGTGCGACGCGCTTTCCGACAGGGAAGCTCGCGTTCTTGCGCAGACCGTAGCGGAGGAGGCATTTGGACTCGGTCGTGTTCAAAGAGAACGGTTTGAATGGACCGAGCCGCGCCAGTTTGGGAGGCGAGAAGGCTTTCTCGAGATCGCCGAACTCCCCGGAAAACGCACAAATTCCCTGGCTAAGGCCGTCGCGATCTTCCTTCGGTTCTTCACCTCCGTCGCTGACATCAAGCAACTCGCCAAGCCGTTCCCAAGTTTTCGGGTGCGAAACGGCAAGGGCCGTCGAGTTCGCTTGAGCCAGTTCGATGTAGAGAACCGCTCTGCTGCCCTCGTCTTTCGCGAACTTCTCCGTCACGTAGGCTGGAGAACCGATCTCCGCCTCGCGACCTCGCCAATCAAGGGGACCAAAGAGGAGTCCTTGAAAGAACAGTAATTCGTCGCGAGCGAAATCGCCCATCGGATTCACCAAGAGGCGGGCTACATGATCCGTGAAATCCGTCAGGGAATGCGGGGAAGCGGAGAGAATGTCCACCAAGTGCCTCAGGTTCATCAACTCGGTGCCCGCCGTTGCAACGATTGCCTTCAGTTCATGGGGAATCTCCTCGATGCATCGCCTGAACCGGTCAGTTTCCCTGTCAGAAAACGACCTGACCTCTGACAAATCGAAGAGAGAGCGGGCTGCCTGAACCAAATCGGGTATCGAAGCGCCCTTTTTCTTTTGCAGCTCCGCAAGCCTCTTCAGGGCGGCTGCCAACTCAGGCGAAGGATCGGCACCCAGGCAACGGAGTGGCACGGGCACGTTGAAACACGGGAACGTTGGACTCGCTTGGTCGGCGGTATTCAGTACGAAGCGCAGGAGTCGGGATGATTGCTCCTTTGAGGTCAGTTCGAGCGAGGCTGGTTTCCCGTCGGCTGCGACGCGGACAATCACCACCCGGCGATTTTTGACCGCTGGCTGGATGTGCGGGTTTGGCGCAGCGAATGGAATCTTTGCGTCTTTCAGTCCTTTGGTCGCTATCGCAAGTTCGTTAAGCATAGACCAGCACTCCTTTCTCGACTTTCAGCCCCTGACTGTAGCTCGGCTTGATTCGCCCCTGTTGCGGTTGGTCGAACACCATGCGGAGCATCGTTGGGATTTCGTGGTTCTCGCTTTCGCACACGTGCGTCTCGGCGCGGAATGGCCCGACGTAATCGGGGGCGAACTCTTTCCAGCCGAGGCAGGGCGTGTAGAACCATTGGCCGCTTTCCAATCGGCGGTTGAAGGCGTCCTGAAAAGCGTGCGGCGCGCACTGGCCATCGGGCGATTCCGCCGGCTCGTCATTTGGACCGCGATTCCACTCGACCACGGCATGGAGCCGGTAGCAAACGTTCACCAGCACCATGGCGAACAATTGGAACGACGCGCCCTTGTTTATTGCGTCGCTGGCGCGGAGCGGCCCGCCGTAGTTGGTGACGTAGCGATGGAACTGGATGGGCCGGCAGATTTCCACTTTCACCGGCCGGACGCGCACGGATTTCCAGCGCAGGATGGATTCAAAGATGCCCTTGGCCGCGCTGAACGTCGGCGCGACGTAGGACACCGGCGAGGAGCCGGTGTCGGGCCGCGTCCACATCGCGGCCGGGCCGGAGATTTCCAGTTGGAGGGGGTAGGGTTTCATGGTCTCAATGGATTCGCAAGGTTAAGCCGGCCCTGTTTTCCGAGCAAGTCTGCCGCGCGCGGCGCTGGGCGTGATCACGGGATAGCTGACGCGCTCGACATGAAACTCCGGGCGCGTGAAGCAGGCGAAGTCGCCCCAGGTTCTCAAGTGGATGGTCATGGCGATGCTTTCTGTTGGCTTGAATCGAGGTTTGAAAGAGCGACAATACCGGCATGAAGCGGAAGATGATCTCGACGGACCCGGAGGTCATGGGCGGCACGCCGTGTTTCGCCGGGACGCGCGTTCCCGTTCAGACGCTGCTGGACTATCTCGAGGCGGGCGATTCGATTGACGACTTTCTCGAGGGCTTTCCAACGGTGAAGCGCGAGCAGGTGATTCAGCTCTTGGAGACGGCGACTGAGCGGATGGTGGCAACGGCACGCTAACATGAAGCTGCTGCTGGACGAGTGCATTGACCGGCGCTTTGCACGCGAACTGCCGGGCCACGTCGTTCGCACCGTTCCGCAGATGGGCTGGGCGACCATCAAGAATGGCCGGCTGCTGCGGCTGGCGGAAAAGGAGTTCGACGTGTTCGTCACCGTGGACCGGAACCTTTCGTTCCAGCAAAACCTGCCCAAGTTCGACATTGCCGTGGCCGTGCTGCGAGCGCGGTCCAATCGCCTTGAGGACTTGCAACCGCTGGCCGCACCGCTGCTGGCGGCGCTTGCGGGCATGAAAGCTGGCAGGGTGACGGTCATTGAGTCAAGGCGTCAAGTTCGACGTGGCCGAGTCCGAGGTTCGGGTCGTAATCGGAATTCCAGACCCAGAAGTTCCAATCTTCGGCGGGCTGGTAAATGTAGCCTTTAGCTTGCGCGTCGAAGAATTCGCTTTGGTAGAGGTTCACGGAGTAACGCTGGGCTTCGCGGCATTCGGCCGCGGTGAGATGCTTTTCGAGCCGAAGTTTTTCGGCAAGTTCTCCGCCTCGTTTCCATTTCACCAGCACGGCGCGGGTTTCGTTGCCAACCAGGCGGCAAGCTTCGGCGGCGGGCAGTTCGATGCGGGTGCGGCGCAAAGCTTCCGCCAAGCCCGCTTCATTCGTCGAGATCGGTTCCGGCTTCCAGTCGTATGGCAGGGCCGCGCCAACCGAGGCGAACGCCGGTTGCGTGGCGGTCATGAAAACGGCCGTGACGCCGTAATCGCGCGTGAGCAGGCGGACGGCGGAGAGCAACGAAGGCACGAGGCGCGGCGGCAGCGTTTGCACTTCGTCGAACAGCACGACAGAGCGACCGATGTTGTGGAGCTTGCGGCAATCCGACGGGCGGTTGCTGAAGAGGCTCTCGAAAAACTGGGCGTTGGTGGTAACGATCAGCGGTGAAGCCCAGTTTTCCGCCGCCAACCGGGCGCGGCGCAAGCGTTCCTCTTCGGCATCGCGGCCACGGTCTTCCTTGCGCTCTCGCGGCGCAACCGCACTGTGATGCTCCAGCACGTAGTCCGGGCCGAATGCGTCCTCAAACAACTCGCGATACACCCGCGCCGTTTGCTCAATGATGCTGGTGTAGGGAATGACGACGATGACACGGCGGAAGCTGCGCGGATCGCCGTACGGAAGTGTGGCGTTGTGGTTTTCAACGTGCTTCAGCGCAAACGCGAGGGAAGAGAGCGTCTTGCCGCTGCCCGTCGGTGTGGTGAGTGTGAAAAGACCGGACGGTTTGCTTCCGGCTTTCAGACAATCGGCCAGCAACTGTCGGCGCAAGGCGTTCACGTGGCCGCCGGCTGGTTTGGAATTCAAGTCCCGCTGCAACATGTCGAAGGCCTGCTTGGGCTGGAGATCGGGCACGGCGCGTTGACTCGCCTGGCTTGGATTGAAGTGCTCTTCGGTGTCCAGAAAGTCTGCATCCACCAAGCAACTGAAGATCATGCGGGCGCGCAGAGCTTCGGCGAATTTGTCCTCTATCGACCGCGGAGAAACGCTCGGCAGTTGCAACCCTTCCTGCTTGAAGCGGGCCAGCAGATCATCGGCACTTTCCGGGCATTGGCCGGTCAATTCCAACCGCAGCTTCCCGTCGGAGAACTTCTGGATTGTCTGCCTCAGGGGAAGGCCGGAAGTGTTGTCGTTCAATGCCGGCAGGCCGGTGTGATGGCCATCGGCTGAAAAGGCCACGGCCCAAGCCTTCAGCGCTGCCGCGTGTGCTGTTCCTGCCGCCCAGTGATTGATTCCGTGAATGGCCGGGTTGCGGAGTCGCGCCTGAAAGCGTTTTGAGTATTTCCCCAAATCATGCAGCAGCCCGGCCAATTCGGCTTCGTCGCCAAGGTCGAATGGCATCGCGAATTGTCTGGCGAGCCGAGCAACATTGCGGAGGTGCGCCGACAGCAGTTGCCATTTCCCCGAACTTTCAGGCAGCGGTTTGCCGTTTTCGTCTTCCGCCGTGTGCGCGTAGAACTTCATTCTCAGTTCGATCTCTGCCGAAAGACTGCGATGACGTGGTCTTCGCTTCCGCAAATCCGTGTCTCGGTGCGAAACGGCCCGACGTAATCGGGGGCGAACTCCTTCCAGCCGAGGCAAGGCGTGTAAAACCATTGGCCGTTTTCCAGCCGGCAGTTGAAGGCGTCTTGGAAGGCATGCGGGGCGCACTGGCCATCGGGCGATTCCGCCGGCTCGCCATTTGGCCCGCGATTCCAGTCCGCCTCGGCGTGGAGCCGGTAGCAGACGTTCACCAACACCATGGCGAACAACTGGAACGACGCGCCCTTGGCCATCGCGTCGGAGGCGCGAAGCGGCCCGCCGTAGTTGGTGACGTAGCGATGGAACTGGATCGGCCGGCAGATTTCCACTTTCACCGGACGGACGCGAACCGACTTCCAGCGCAGCACGGATTCGAAGATACCCTTCACCGCGCTGAACGTGGGGGCGACGTAGGACACCGGGGATGAGCCGGTGTCCGGCCGCGTCCACATGGCGGTGGGGCCGGAGATTTCGAGCTGGAGTGGATACGGTTTCATGTGGCGCGTGAATCGAACGGCGGTAGAGGACTCGAGCACAGGCCCTGTCTCCGTGGGGGGGGCTGGCGAGTCGGTGTGTTTGCGGCGGCGGATCGTCGGCCTGGATTTCATGGTTTCTGGAGTGGATACGCGCTGGGGGTTGGGGTTCTGACTGGGCTTCATGAGGATGGCCTCCAGGATACCGCACGCTGCGCTGGGCGTGATGGCCGGGTAGCTCACGCGCTCGACGTGGAACTCCGGCATCGTGAAGCAGGCGAACGGGCCTTGGACGCGGAGACAGATGGGGTCGGAAAGCATGGTCATTCCTAGGTTTTGGATTCGGGGTGGTGCTGTTCCCAGACAGTCCGGTCAGTTTCGATGAGTTGCTGCAACTGCTCGGGCTTGGGCAGGGCCACGAGGTAGCGGGAGACAAAGAGTTGGCGGTCCAGGCCGCCAGTGGCGTATTCCACCTTGGTCTGGTCTTTGTCCGTGCAAAGCAGCAGGCCGACGGGCGGCTGGTCACCCTCGGCCATGACGTTTTCCTTCCAGTAGTTGAGATAGAAGTTCATCTGGCCGGCGTCAGTGTGCTGGAAGGCGCGGATTTTCAGGTCAATGAGCAGGTGGCAGCGCAGGAGGCGGTGGTAGAAAACGAGGTCGAGGTAGTCGTGTTCGTTGCCGACGGTGATGCGTCTCTGGCGGGCCTCGAAACAGAAGCCCGTGCCGAGTTCGAGCAGGAAGGACTGGAGATGGTCGAGCAACGCGGCTTCGAGGTCGCTTTCCAGATAGTGCGGTTTTTCGGCGAGGCCGGTGAATTCGAGGACGTAGGGATCGCGGATGAGGCTGGCGATGTCCGCCGGAGCGTCTGCGGCCTGCTGGCGGGCGTGTTCGATGGCGGTGTGTTTGTCGGTCGAGAGGCCGGTGCGTTCGTAGAGGAGCGAACCGATCTGGCGTTGGAGTTGGCGGACGGACCAGTTGCCCTTGAGGCATTCGTTTTCGTAGAAGGCGCGCTTCCAAGGGTCGTCGAGGCGGATGAGTTCCAGGAGGTGTGTCCAGGAGAGTTGCAGGACCATCGCTGACGGAAGCGGCGTGGGTTGGCCGGACAATTTCCGCACCAGTGCCGCGGATTTCCCGGACGAATCAGATTCGCCAGCCAGTGGTTGGCGAATCGGAGGAGGCCCGCCGACCGGCAATTCCACCGGCAGTGATGAGGAAATCGTCAATTCGCTGACCGGCAGGAGATTGGAAGAAATCCTCATCACTGATGAGGAAATCGCCGAACGCATCTGCGGGTAGCGAGCATAGAACAGCCGCATCCGTTCGAGCATTTGGGTGCTCGTTCCGGGGATATTTTCGCGTCGCAGGTCGGCGGCGATGCGCTTGAGCAAACCCGTGGCGTATTGGGCGCGATCCTCGCCGTTCTGCTCGAACTCGACGAGGTATGCGCCGATGAGCCAGTTGCGGAGGATGAGGTGGCGGTTGACCGCGCCCGCGGCTCCGGCTTGGGCCTGCTGGTGGACTTGAGCCAGGGTGGCGATGAGGGCGTCGTAGTTCATAGGATCATTCGCTCGAACACCATGCGCAGCATCGTGGGGATTCCGTGGTTCTCGCTCCTGCAAACCCGGGTCTGGGCGCGGAACGGCTCAACGGAATCGGGGGCGAACTCCTTCCAACCCAGGCAGGGCGTGTAGAACCACTGGCCGTCTTCCAGCCGGCGATTGACGAGGCGTGTTCCCTCACCCGGCCCTCGGCCACCCTCTCCCATCCGATGGGCGAGGGACAAAGCGTGCGGCGCGCACTCGCCATCGGGAGATTCCGCTGGCTCGCCACCTGGCCCGCAATGCCACTCGGCCTCGGCATGAAGCCAGTGTCCGGCCGCGTCCACATCGCGGTGGGGCCGGAGATTTCGAGCTGGAGTGGATGCGGTTTCATCTGGCGCGTGAATCGAACGGCGGTAGAGGACTCGATCACAGGCCCTGTCTCCGTGGGGGGGGCTGGCGAGTCGGTGTGTTTGCGGCGGCGGATCGTCGGCCTGGATTTCATGGTTTCTGGACTGGATACGCGCTGGGGGTCGGGGTTCTGACAAAAAAAGAGAAAGGCTGGGATCAGCGGCGGACGGGAACGCGGGGGCCGCCCCGTAGTCCCGCATGAGCAGGGGAACTTCGTGGGGTGGCGGGGGCGTGAGATGGCCGGCCCGCACTTCAATCGTGCGCCAATGGCCGGCCCATTTCGGCACGAGCTCGTGGCAGATGCGGCGGTGGAACGAGGTGTCAGGCGAGACTGTCCATCCGCCCTCTCCATCCTTCGCGGTCGGCGCGTCCAAGTTCATGCCGGGCCTGCCCCAGGGAACGGCGGGAACCTAGCGAGCCGGCGCACGCGAAACAAGCGGATTCGCCGGCAGCAGATTCGCTGACGCGTTATCGGTGAGAGTCCGCGGTAGACGACAAACTGCCGGCAGGGCGCGCAGTCCCCTGCACGCCGTAAACCACTGTGGACGCCAGAAGCCGCGGCGCGCAGAGGACTGCGCGCCCTACCGCCGACTTGTGGTCCATCTCAGTGACTCATGAGTATGCGGGGTGCTTCATGGCTGGGGGCGCCGGGGTATGGTCTCGCCCTTCCCGATAAGTCTTTGCGCCCGACATCTGCGCCGGGCCATAACGCTTCGCGTGGGGCGGACACGCCGCCGGAGGCCGATTCCGGCTCAAGGGCCGGATCGCAAGCCGGGTTACGGCTTGATGCGCTTGAGCGTCACGGCGTGCTCGGGAGCCGGTTGACCGTTCATGATCGCCTGACAGCTCGTGGTGATGGTGTCGGCATCGTTGAAGGTGATGGTCATGGCGTGCATGTGAGATTCCTCCCGGGGATTGATGCCGCAGGTCGGATCGAAGTCGAACTTCAGCGTCTTCGCGTCCGCGGACTTGAGGAGCATGCTCGGCCGATTCCCGAGGACGCAATAATGCGTGAGGGCGAGTTTGCCGCCCTGGTCGTAGTACATCGTCACCATTTCGTTGGGCGTGCCCACAAACACCCGCTCCTCGAGCACACTCCCGGCCGCCAGGAGCCGATACTGCATGGTCAGGTCCACCGGCCCTTCGCCCATGTCGGCCTTGCCGGTCCAGGTGCCCACGAGCGTCTTCAGCCGCTCGAACGCGGCTGAACTTGGTTTCGGCTTTTGCGGCTCAGCGGCGCTCAAGCCCAGAGCGGAGGCCAGGAACAGGGTTGCGGTGACCAAGGTGAGGTTGGTTTTCATCGGAGTCGGTTTCGCTTTGGCTGAGGTTGGGTTGTGCAGGAGGCCGTGGCGCGACAAGCCCCACACGGTCGAGCCGGGCCGGGGCGAGCAGCTCGGGGCCAGCGTCGCTCCGCCAGTCCGTCACGGCCGCATTGGTCACGTGCGACTCATCCTGCATATAAGCGCCAGTTAAGCACAGCAGTGGCTGGCGTGCAAGCGCGTGGGCCGAATCCTTAGCGAGGTGCTTGAGGGCTGCCATCGCGGGTGACATCCGGCAGGCTCCCTGTGGGGCGCGGATCGTCAGATCCGCTGGGCGGAGGTGACCGTCCGCGCTCCGCCTCGCTAAGGATTCGGGGCGTGGGCGCAGGATGAGTTGAGCGTTGTATTGCGACGGGTGTCGCGCTAAGCTGCTGCCCAGTCGGTAGCTCGCGGCGAGGGGCGGTTGCGGCCTGTCTCGGGCGTATCGGGACGCGCCTGACATCGCAGCGCAAGCGGAGCGGACTGAATCGCAAGCGATCCCATGGCAAGCGTGAACTCGGGCGCAGGTTACATCGTTCCAGGCGTGCTGGCGGTGGCAGGGCTTCTGGCGACGGTGGGCCAAGCCCAAGTTTTCCCCGTCCTCACCGTCACCCACGACGACACGGTCATCACACAGTCCTGTGTGGTGCGCATTCCGCCTGGGACCGCGATTGCCGACGCGAACCGGAATGGCGTGATCCAGGTCGGTGCGGACGGCATCACGATGCGGTTTGCCGAAGGCAGCGAGCTGTGCGGCGCCCCGGCCGGCACGCCCTGGAACGAGTTGACCGGCATCGGCATCCGCATCGCCGGTCGCCGCGGCGTCACCCTCGAGGGCGCCCGTGTGCACGGCTTCTTCAATGGCCTGGTCGCTACTCGCGCAGACGAGTTGACGGTGGCCGGGGGCGATTTCTCGGACAACTACCGTCAACGGCTGCGCTCGACGCCGGCCGCCGAGGACAGCGCAGACTGGCTCTTCCCGCACCACAACGACACACGCAAATGGCGCGACGAGCACGGCGGCGCGGTGTGCATCGAGGCATCCGACCGCGTGACCGTGCGCGAGATCCGAGTGCGCCGCGGCCAAAACGGCATCCTGCTCGACCGCGTCAACCAAGGGCGCATTTACGACAACGACTGTTCGTTCCTGTCCGGGTGGGGCTTGGCGCTGTGGCGCAGTAGTCGAAATGTGGTCAGCCGCAACGCGTTCGACTTTTGTGTGCGCGGCCATGTCGAGGGCGTCTACAACCGCGGCCAAGACTCGGCCGGCATTCTTTGCTTCGAGCAATGCAACGACAATGTGTTCGCCGAGAACTCCGCCACCCACGGCGGCGACGGTTTCTTCGGCTTCGCGGGTCAGGAAGCCGTGGGCGAACGCTGGCTCGATGCCGAGCGCGACCGGTTGCGACGCGAGACCGGGCGCCAGGAGGTGGAGGAGCTGATCCGTGTGCCGCCCGAGCTGGCCCGGGAGTTCAGTGCGCTGGGCTGCAACCGAAACCTCTTGATCGGAAACGACTTCTCCTATGCGCCGGCGCACGGCATCGAACTGACCTTCAGCGAAGGAAATGTGCTCGCGCAAAACCGCCTAGTCGAAAACGCCATCTGCGGCTTCTGGGGCGGGTACAGCTCCGACACCCGGATCATCGAGAATCATTTCGAGGGCAACGGCGGCATGGCCTATGGACTCGAGCGCGGCGGGATCAACATGGAGCACGCCTCCGACAATCTCATCCTGCGCAACACGTTCCTGAACGACAAGTGCGCCATTCACTTGTGGTGGGATCATGACGCCCACCTGCTCAAGGCGCCCGGTGTCGTAGGCAATTACCGCGGCGTCTCGGGCAACGTAATCGCCGCCAACACCTTCACCCTGGACGGCCGCCATCCCTTCGGCGCCCTGCGCCCGAACGATCGCTTAATCGTCCTCCAACTGCGCGACGACAACACCCAGCAGGTGCGCAGCAATTACTACCTGGCCAACACCGTTGCCCTCCAGCTCACTAACGCGATGGAGTGGGCGGTGAAACCGGGCTGTGAACCCCTGCGCGATGGCCAGATGCCTTCGGTTGCCTTGCCTCAAATTGACGTGCCGGGAAACCGGCAGCCGGTAGGCGCTCGACCGCAGCTCCGCGGTCGCAACCGGATCGTCATGGACGAATGGGGCCCCTGGGACCACGCCAGCCCCATGGTTCGACCCGTCAAGTCCGCCCCGGGCGAACTGGCCTGGGACGTGTATGGCGTGCGCGCGTTGACGGTCATCGCGACGGGCGTAAAGGCCCAGGTGGACCACCCTGCAACCTCGGACAACGCAGCACGGATCACCGCCCGCGCACCCCAGCCTGGCGTCACACCCTACCGCATCGAGTTGCAGGGCGAGAATTTCGCTCGCGCCCTGACGGGGGTCTTGGTGGCCGCTACGTGGGAAGTGGTTGTGTTCTCCTGGAAACCCGAGGTGGACCCGCGCCAAGACGATGCCGGCTGGCGCAAGCTCGCTGACGACCCCGCGGCGCTGCGGGCGACCGTGGGCGCGTTGGATTTTCCCTATGGCTGGGGGGGGCCGCGCGATCAGCGGATCTCCGAGACCATCACGGCCCAGGGCCCGGGCGGCGACCATTTCGGCATGGTGGCCCGCACTCGACTGCGGTTGCCCGCAGGCGCTTGGCGCCTCAAGACCCTCAGCGACGACGGTGTCCGCGTGAAGGTCAATGGCCGCAGCGTGATCGAAAACTGGACCTGGCACGGCCCCACCCCGAACGAGGGCCTGTTCGAGCAGGTTACCGACGGCGAGGTCGAGCTCGAAGTCGAGCACTTCGAGATCGATGGCTATGCCGTCCTCAAGCTCGAGCTCGAGCCGGGGCCGGATCAGGCTAAGGCGCCTGGGTCCTGACCTGCAGACAACGCCAGGGGAGATCGACCGCGCCTCGGTGGCGCGGGCCCCGCACCTCATTGGGGCGCGGCGCTTCGAATCGAGTCCCAAGCGCGTTGGACGTGCTCGAGTTCGGTGTGCGTCTGACCGACGCAAAAACGGAGCGTGTAGCGCTCGCCCAGGCGGGTGTGGGTCAGATAGAGCCGGCCACTGGCGTTCAACCGTTCGAGCAAGCGTTCGTTCACCTCATCGCCGCCCCGGTGCCGGAAACACACCAGGTTGAGCACCGGCGCAACCGCCAGCTCGAATTGCGCGTCGACCTGCACCCACGCTGCGAACTGCTGCGCCAGTTCGACGTGTCGGCGTATGTGGTGTCGTAAGCCTTCGGCGCCGTAGTGCCGGATGACCAACCAGAGCTTGAGCGCGCGGAAACGGCGGCCGAGCTGGATCTGCCAATCGCGGTAATCGAAGACCGCCCCGGCCTCCGTCTCAGGGTTCCGCAGGTACTCCGGCAAGATGCTCAAGGCGCGGATCAGAGCCGACCGATCCGCCACGTAAAAACAGTCGCAATCGAAATTCGTAAACATCCACTTGTGCGGGTTGAAGCAGTAGCTGTCCGCGCACTCGAGCCCGGCTTGGAGGTGGCGGAATTCGGGGCACAGCGCGGCTGTCCCGGCCATCGCCGCGTCCACATGCAGCCAGAGCCCTTCGGCCCGGCACAACTGGCCCAATCCCGCCACCGGATCGATGGCCAGGGACGACGTCGTGCCCACAGTGGCCACCGCGCAACACGGGATCTTACCCGCCGCGCGATCGGCTCGGATGGCCTCGGCCAAGAGCTCAGGTCGCAAGGCCATGGCCGCGTCCACGCCGATGAGCCGCAGGTTCTTGCGGCCCAGCCCGGCGATCCCCATGGCCTTTTCGATCGAGGCATGTGCTTGGGTCGATGCGTAGGCCACCAACCGGCCGTCGCACCCGCGCTCGTTGGATTCGCCGCCGGTGGCTCGCTCCCGCGCCGCCAGTAGCGCACACAGCGAGGCGTTCGACGCTGTGTCCTGGATAACCCCGCCCCCCGCCCCGCTCGATCGGAACCGATCCGGCAGCCCAAGCAGCGCCGCCAGCCAATCCAGCACATGGGTCTCCAGTTCCGTGCAGGCGGGGCTGGTCACCCATAACATCCCTTGCACGCCAAGCCCGGCGGCGAGCAATTCCCCCAAGATCGCCGGTCCGGATGTGTTGGCCGGGAAGAAGGCGAAGAAGTTGGGCGACTGCCAATGCGTGATGCCCGGCAGAATCACGCGCTCCAGATCCTGCAGCATGGCCGCAAACGATTCGCCTCGCTCGGGCGGCTCCGGCGGCAGGGCGGCGCGCACTTCGCCCGGTCGGACCTGGGCCAGGACCGGGAACGTCTCGACCCGCGCGTAGTAGTCCGCGATCCAATCGACCGCGGCGTAGCCGTGGCGGCGGAACTCCTCGAGACCCATATGGAAACCGATGGGCTTAGCCATCCCTTTACCTGGCAGTAACCCGCCACTTTTTCAAAGACTTTCAAACCAAGGCAATGGCCTCTGTTCAGTTCCTAGTCGTGATGACGGTAACAACTATCAAATCTAACTGGTTTATAATTGTTGACACGCATCTGGACCGCTGCAGCCAAAGAAACAACGGGTGACGTTCGCTCGGGCTGGACGCCGAGGATCGGTCCTTCTAGGTCCCGTCTAGGGTTCTGGACCGGGATCACTTTCATAAGGGCCCGGTCCTAAAAGGTTTGTACACAGGCGCTTGAGAGACGCTCCGAGGATGAGTCGGAACCTCGGGGGCGGGAGCTCTTCGGACGGGGAGTCCTACTGGGCGGTTGGGGTGGGCGGTGGGGAGCCGTGGCGCCGGGAGTGGAGGTGGAGGCGTTCCAAGGCCCACTGGGCGTGCTCGGCGACGAGGGAGTTCGGGTCGGCGGCGGCGCGCTGGAGGGCGGGTACGGCGGTTGGGTCGCCGACATTACCCAGGGCGACGCACACGTTGCGGCGCAGTCCACGGCGTTTGGCACGTTCGAGGGGGGTGCCAGCAAAAGCCCGGCGGAAGGCGGGCTCGTCGAGGCTCAGCAACTCGATGAGGCTCGGGGCGTCTAGGTCGTCGCGGTGGTGCTCCCGCAGGGCGCGTCCTTCTTGGGCGAAGCGGTTCCAGGGACAGACAGCGAGACAATCGTCACAGCCGAAGATGCGGGAGCCGATGGCCGGCCTGAGCTCGATGGGGATGGGGCCCTTGAGTTCGATGGTGAGGTAGGAGATGCAACGGCGGGCATCGAGTTGGAAGGGTGCGACGAGGGCCTGGGTGGGGCAGGCCACCAAGCAACGGGTGCAGTTGCCGCACCGATTGCGCTCTGGTGGATCGGGTTCGATGTCGAGGGTGGTCAGGATTTCGGCCAGGAGAACCCAGTTGCCAAAGTGTCGGTGGATCAGGTTGGTGTGCTTCCCGATGAAGCCCAAGCCGGCGCGCTCGGCGAGGTCGCGTTCGAGGATGGGGCCGGTGTCGACGTAGGCGCGCGAGTGGTGGTGGGGACCCGCGAGGCGGTTGATGAGGTCGGCGAGTTCGCGCAAGCGCGCGCCGAGCACGTCGTGATAATCGCTAAAGCGGGCATAACGGGCGACAACTCCCGAGGCTGGCGAGGGGGTGGAGGTGGTGGGCAGCCGAAATGGGCTCGAGGTTGGGGTCGAGGTGGGGTTCGGGTCGGCTGGCGGCATGGGGACGACGGTTGAAGCCGGTCGGGGATGCGAGGCAGCGGGGGAATCTGGGCGGTAGTAACTGGCGGCCAGCGCGATCAGCGTGCGTGCCCCAGGCAACACGAGCTGGGGATCGAGGCGTCTGGGGGCTTGCCGTTCGAGGTAAGCCATGTGGCCGTGGTACCCGCGTTCGAGCCAATGCTGGAAATGGCGGGCCGAGGCGGGGGCAGCGGCGGAGGTGAAGCGGCAATCGTCGAAACCCAACGCGAGGGCCTGTTGTCGGAGTTCGGCCTTCATGACAGGGGCGGCGGGTAGGCGGGGAGGCCGGGCGGGGCTGGGGAGTGACGCGGAGGTTACTCGGTGGCGGCGGTGGCGGTGGCGCCGCGCGCGAGCCAGACCAAGCGGAGTCCTTCGAGGGTGAGGGAGGGGCGCACGGCGGCGATCTGGGGGAGCTTGGCGGCGATGAGGCGCGCGTAGCCGCCGGTGGCGACGACGGGGAGGCGGGGGGTGCGGAGCTCACGACGGAGTTCGGCAAGCAGCTCGCGGATGAGGCCGCGGTATCCGTGCACGGCGCCGATGACCATGGCCTCGGCGGTGTTACGGCCGATGACCCGCCGGGTTTCCCGGACGCGGATCCGGGGGAGCAAGGCGGTTTTCTCGTGGAGGTAATCGGTCATGGCGGACAGGCCCGGTGCGATGATGCCGCCGATGTATTCGCCTTGGCGATTGACGACGTCGAAGGTGACGGCGGTGCCGAAGTCGATGACGATGACGGGTTGACCGTAGAAGTGGCGTGCGGCGACGGCATTGGCCAAGCGGTCGGGTCCGATGGTTTCCGGTCGCGGGTAATCGAGGCCGAGGCCGGCGAGGTTGCGATGGTTCAACTCGAGCAAGGTCAAGGACCAGCGCTCCCAGACGGCGCGGCGGACCAAGGGCGTGGTTTGGGGGACGACGCTACAGAGGGTGGCGCCGACGAGCGGGTGTCGGCCGACGAAACGGCGGACCAGGCGTTCGGCTTGGTCGCTGAACCAGCAGGGGGTTGGGATTTGGGCTTGGCGGACGACGCGCTGGCGGGTGGCCAAGCCGAGGTGGGTGTGGGTGTTGCCCACGTCGAAGAGCAGGATCATTTCAGCAGGGTCAGATCGCCGCCGGTGACGCGTTCGAGTCGGCCGTGTTCGGTGCGGACCAAGAGCGCGCCGTCGGGGTCGAGGGCTTCTGCCCGGCCGGTTAAGCGGCGGTCGCCGACGCGGATTTGGACATCGCGCCCCAAGGTGGTGCAGGCGGCTTCCCACTCGGTGGCGATCGCCTCGAATTCGCCGGCTGCCAGGCGCTCGTAGTCTCGGTCCAACTCGCGCAGGAGGGCCACGGCGAGGGCGGCGCGGTCGCAGGTCCGACCGCACTCGGACCGCAGGGAGGTGGCGGTCTTGCGCAGGTCAGCGGGGAAATCGTGCGGGGCCAAGTTCACGTCGACGCCGATGCCGAGGACGACGTGTTGGACGCGGTCGACCTCGGCGCTGAGTTCGGTGAGGATGCCGGCCACTTTGCGACCGCGGAGGAGGACGTCGTTGGGCCATTTGACTTCCGGGTGCAAGCCGGTGTGGGTGCGCAGGGTGCGGACGAGGGCATTAGCGGCGAGGATGGTCAGGCGCGTGACTTCGTCCGGGCGCAGGGCGGGCCGCAGCAGGACCGAAAACCAGAGGCCTTTCCCTGGGGGCGAGACCCAACGGCGTCCCAACCGGCCGCGGCCGCGGGTTTGGGCTTCGGCGAAGACCACGACGCCCTCGCGGACGCCGTCGCGGGCGAGTTTTTCGACGGAGTCGTTGGTGGAGGCGGTTTCGCGGAAGACGTGCAGGTTGCGGCCGATGACGCGGGTTTTGCCGAGGCGGGCGAGGAGGTCATCGGCGTGGAGGACATCCGGGGCACTGACGAGGCGGTAGCCGTCGTGGGGGCTGGCGGCGATGTCGTAACCGAGCGCTCGGAGCTCTTCGATACGGGCCCAGATCGCGGCTCGGCTCACCCCCAAGCGCTGGGCCAACTCGGCGCCGGAGACCGACCCGGTCCCGGCTGCGCGCAAGGCGGCTAGGATGGTGCTGTCGAGACTCATGCGTCGAAGTCCAGAGCGAGGTCCATGGCGCGCGCGGAGTGGGTGAGGGCGCCGACGGAGATGTCGTCCACTCCGGTTTCGGCAACGGCGCGCACGGTATGGAGGGTGATCCCGCCGCTGGCCTCGGTCCGAGCGCGACCGGCGACGCGCGCCACGGCGGCCCGGAGCGTGGCCAGCGGCATGTTGTCGAGCAGGACGATGTCCGCGCCGGCTGCGACGGCCTGGGCGACCTGCCGCAGGTTGTCGGCTTCGACCTCGATCTTCAGGAAGGGGTACCTTTGGCGGGCGCGTCGCACGGCAGCGGCGATGGGGTTGGGTTGCGCGTGGCGCAGGGCGGCGAGGTGGTTGTCTTTGATCAAGATCCGGTCGAACAGGCCCGACCGGTGGTTTCGGCCGCCACCGCAGCTTACGGCGTATTTCTCGAGGCGGCGGAGGCCGGGTGTGGTTTTGCGCGTGTCGAGGATGCGGGCGCGTGTGCCGGCGACGGCGGCGACGTAGGCCGCGGTCAAGGTCGCCACGCCGGACAATCGCTGCACGAGGTTCAACGCGGTGCGTTCGCCGGTCAGCAAGGCGCGGGCGGCCCCGGCGATCCGGAGCAGGACCTGGCCACCGCGGACTTGCTGTCCGTCCTCGGCCAGGGCTTCGAGGTCGAGTTGGGGATCGAGTTGGAGGAAGACCTGGGCGGCGAGGGGCAACCCGGCCAGCACCATGGGCTCGCGCGCCACAAGGCGCGCACGGGCGCGTGCCCGCGCGGGGACCGTAGCGAGCGTGGTGGCGTCTCCCCGGCCGACATCTTCGGCCAGCGCGCGCCGGATCAGGCGGGAGAGTTCAGGGCTGGACCAGTTTCGCACCAGGCGAGCATGCAAGAAGCGGCGCGGGGGATGAAGTGAAAAGCGGCGTGGGGAAAAGCACAGCGCGGGCTTCCCATCTGGCCGACGGGGTGGCAGCCTGTCCGGGATGGTTTGGTTGACGCCACCCGGCCGGGGCGGGAGCAGCCCGGCGGCCCAGCGCGCGCGCTCCGCGGAGCGCCGGCGTGCGCGGTCTGGGTGGTGCGGGTTGGGGCGGGCGCTGTTGGGCGCCGACGATCAGCCGCGCCGGGAGCTTTTCAGCGAAGACGACCTGCATTTGAACGAGCGAGGCTACGAGCTCTGGGCGTGTGCGATCCAGGCGCGACTCCCCCGGTTGATGGGCGGGGTGGGGCCTGGCTCGCGGGAACCCGAGCATCGCCCCCAGCCATGAGCAACGCCCCTACGCCAGCCGCGCCTGCGGCCACGTCGCACGAGCCGGTGGATGAATTCGAGCGCGAGCCGGTGCCGGCGCGGTCCTGGCTTGGGCTGAAGAGCTTTGTGGGCCAATACGCCGGGGAGCATGTGGCGGGCACGGAGCTGATGATCGGACCGCTGTTTGTGGCGGCCGGGGTGAGCGCCTTCGATGTGGTCTTCGGGCTGATCGTAGGCAACGCGTTGGCGGTGTTGAGCTGGGTGTTCTTGTGCGCGCCGATTGCGACGCGGATGCGGCTGACGTTGTACTATCAGCTCGAGAAGATCTGCGGTCGCCACCTGGTGACGCTCTACAACCTGGCCAACGGCGTGATGTTCTGTTTTTTGGCTGGGGCCATGGTGACGGTGTCGGCCACGGCGTTTGGCGTTTGGTTCAAGTTCCCGATGCCCGGTCTCAACGATTGGTTGCCGAACTCGGTGGGTTGGGTGGTGGCGGTGTTGGCGGTGGGGGCGCTGATTGCGGTGGTGGCGGCTTACGGTTACCGGTTGGTGGCGCGGTTTGCCAATTATGCAGCGCCCTGGATGGTGCTGGTGTTTTTGGCATACGGGATCGTTGGGCTTCGGCAGATGGGGGTGACGTCGCTGGGCGATTTTTGGGACGTGGCTCAGAGGGAGATATGGAAGGGGGGCGAACCGTTACCGGGCCAGGTGAAGTTCACGTTCTGGCACGTGATGTTCTTCGCCTGGTTTTGCAACATGGCGATGCACATCGGCATGTCCGATCTGAGCGTGTTCCGCTACGCCAAGAAGTCCTGGTACGCCGTGGCCTCCGCGGCGGGGATGTACGTGGGCCATTTCATGGCTTGGCTGTCGGCCTCGATCTTGTACGCCCTCCAGCTCAAGTTGGACCCGACGGACACGGCGGTGTTGCCGGGGCCGTTGGCCGACCGGGCGTGTGGTTTGGCGGGGTTGCTTTGTGTGATTGTGGCGGGGTGGACGACGGCGAACCCGACGATTTACCGGGCGGGTTTAGCGTTTCAGGCGATCGTGCCTCGGGCCTCACGGTTCAAGGTGACGCTCTTGACGGGGATGCTGGCCGCGGTGGCGGGCGCGTTCCCGGCGGTGGCGATGAAGCTGCTCGGGTTTGTGGCCCTATACGGGATGATCTTGATGCCGATGGGCGCGGTGGTCTTCGTGGATTTTTGGCTCGCGCGGCAGTGCGGGTTCACGCCGTTTTATGCCGAGGCGAGCGGTGTGAGTTTCAACTGGGCGGCGGGCCTGACGTGGTTCGTCACGCTGGGGGTTTGCACGGCGTTAGTCCAGTGGGGCGGGGTGGAGATTTACTTCGTGAGCTTGCCGGGCTGGTTCGCGGCCGCCCTGCTCTACATCGGCTTGAGCAAGCTGCTGCAGGCGCCCAACTCGGCCGAGGCTCCGCAGTCGACCTACCGATGAGACCGCCGACTAGCCGTCTGTCTGGATGACTCGTGAGTGACCCATGAACTTCGTGTTTCGCGTTCTCTCGTACCTTGCCCTGGGCGGCACCGTGTTGCCGGCCGCGCTTTTCTTCGGCGACCGGATGGGGCTCGAGGCCGTCAAGTTCACGATGTTGGTGTGCACGATCGGGTGGTTTGTGACGGCGCCGTGTTGGATGGAGCGCCGCGAGGGCTGACGTGACGACTGGCACGGCCGTGGCTCAGGATGCCCAACTGACCCCGATGATGGCGCAGTATCGCCGCATCAAGGGCGGGCTGCCCGCCGGCGCGTTGTTGCTGTTTCGGTTGGGCGATTTCTACGAGATGTTCTTCGAGGACGCCCAGGAGGGGGCGCGGTTGTTGAACCTGGCGCTGACCCGGCGGCAGGAGGTGCCCATGTGCGGGTTGCCGTACCATGCCGCCGGCGGGTATATCGGCCGCCTACTGCGCGCGGGCCGCAAAGTGGCCATCTGCGACCAACTCGAAGACGCGCGACCCGGCAAGCTGGTCAAGCGCGAGGTCACGCAGATCCTGAGTCCAGGGGCCCATTTTGACGAGCGGATGCTGGCGTCCGGCCGCAATAACTACCTGGCGACGATCCACCGCCTCGGCCCGACCCTGGGCCTGGCCTTCGTCGATCTGACGACGGCCGATTTCATGGTCACCGAGGTCGACTCCGAAGCCGCTTTGCTGACCGAGTTGGACCGGGTTCGACCGGCGGAGTTGATTTTACCCCTGGAAGCGGTCGAGCTGGCCACGTTGCTGCGCGGTGCTCGACCTGCCTCCGGCGAGGCGCTTTCGGCCGGCGCGGGGCCGGCGACCGACTCGTCGCCGATGCCCTCCGCGGGAGCGCCGGCGGCGTCACCTGGGGCGCGTTCCAGCCCGGTCAGCGGGCGCGGTTGGATCCTTAACAGCTACGACGGTTGGACGTTCGCGCCGGAGACGGCCCAATTTACCTTGCGTGATCATTTCAAGGTGGCGTCGTTGGACGGGTTTGGGCTGCGGAACCGGTCCGCGGCGGTTGGGGCGGCGGGCGCCGCGGTGCACTACCTGACGCACGAGTTAAGGCGGGAGGTGGGGCACTTGACGCGGCTGGCGTTCTACCAGAGCAGCGACTTCTTGGTCTTAGACGCCACGACGCTGCGCCATCTCGAGGTGCTCGAGCCCATGCACCGGGACGCGCCTCGGGAGTCCTGCCTCTACGGCGCGCTGAACCGGACGGTCACGCCGATGGGGGCGCGGCGGCTGCGCGATTGGCTATCCCAGCCGTTGGCGGCGGTCGAGCCGATTCGGGAACGACAGGCGGCGGTGCAGCTCTTCGTCGAACAGGCGGCTGCTCTCACCCAGGTGCGCGAGGCGCTGAAAGAGGTGCGCGATCTCGAGCGCACGGTGAGCCGGCTCAGCGTGGGCGCCGGCAACGCGCGCGACTTGGTCGCATTGCGCCATGCCTTGCTCCAGGTGCCCAAGGTCCGGGCGGCGCTGGCGACGCTCCCGGAGGTCCCCGCAGGTGCCGCGGGAGCGGCCGGTCCAGAATTCCCTGAACTCGGGGGGGCGGGGTGCGCGGCCACGGAAGGCCGCGGTGTGCCGAGTCTGGTGCGCGTCTTGGCCGGGCAATTGGCGGATTGCCCGGAGTTGGTGGACCACATTGGTCGGGCCATGGTGGACGGGCCGCCGTTGGCGCTGAAGGAGGGCGGTCTGATCCGCGACGGCTATGACGCGTCGCTGGACGAGTTGCGTCGCGCGGGACGCGAGGGCAAGGACTGGATTGCTCGCCTCCAGCAGCAGGAGATCGAGCGGACGGGGATTGCCTCGCTCAAGGTGCGATTCAACTCTGTGTTTGGCTATTCGCTCGAGGTGACGAAAGCGAATCTCGACAAGGTGCCTCGCCATTACATTCGCAAGCAGACCGTGGCCAGCGGCGAGCGCTTCATCACGCCCGAGCTCAAGGAGATGGAGGGCAAGATCCTCGGGGCTGAGGAGCGCAGCGCCAAACTCGAGTACGAACTCTTCCTGCGGGTGCGCGAGGCGGTGTTGGCGTGCCGGCCCCAGATTCAGCAGACGGCCCAAGCGCTCGGCCAACTGGATGCCTTGGCCAACTTCGCCGAAGGCGCGCGCCTGCACAATTGCTGCCGCCCCGACGTGGGTAACGACAGCCAGATCGTGATCCGCGATGGGCGGCATCCGGTCCTCGATCAAAGCCTGACTGAGGAGCGGTTCGTGCCGAACGACACGGCGCTCGCCGGCCGTGGGCCGGGCGCATCGGCGGGCGCATCGGCGGGCGGGGCTGGGCCTGAACTGGCGCCCCAGGTGATGCTCATCACGGGGCCGAACATGGCGGGGAAGAGCACGTACATCCGGCAGGTGGCCTTGCTGACGCTGCTGGCGCATGCCGGTGGTTTCGTGCCGGCGACCTCCGCGCGCATTGACTTGGTGGATCGGATCTTCACGCGGATTGGCGCCAGCGACGACCTGGTTCGAGGCCAATCGACGTTCATGGTCGAGATGAGCGAGACGGCCAACATTCTTAACAACGCCACGTCCCGCAGCTTGATTGTCCTGGACGAGATTGGGCGCGGCACCAGCACGTTCGACGGGCTGAGTTTGGCCTGGAGCATTGTCGAGCATCTGCACAACCAGGTGGGAGCCAAAACTCTCTTCGCGACGCATTACCATGAACTGACCGAACTGGCAGGGCGCCTGACGCGCGTGAAGAATTTCAACGTCGCGGTGCGCGAGTGGCGCGACCAGATCGTGTTCCTGCGCAAGATTGTCCCGGGCGGCACCGATAAGAGCTACGGCATTCAGGTCGCCCGCTTGGCGGGTGTGCCCCAGAGCGTGGTCGAACGGGCCAAGGCGATCCTCCGCAACCTCGAGGAGAGCGAACTGACACCCGAGGGGAACGTGCGCCAGAGCGCTCGCCACCGGGCCGAGCGCGACAAGCTCAAAGCCCTGGCTGCGCCGCCGCAGTTGGACCTATTCAGTTAGAGCCGAGGAACCACGAGCCGGGGCACGGGTCGAGTTGGGCGGACTGGGGGGCTTACCCGCTGGGGGGAGCCGCTGGCTGGGCTGAGGGCGTTACGGGTCACGCGGGTAGCGGCGATCTCGTCAGCGGGAAATTGCCTCGGAGCGGAAGCTGACGGCGGCTTCTCCGCTTCTGCTCCGGGCGCATCTTTGTGGTTCAAATCGGTCCCGGGCTGACTTAGGCTGTTCTCTTGCCTGGGCGACGGACTGAGCTGGCTCGGAGTGACGGCCCGCCGGCACTGGGCTGGACCCGAGCGAGCGGATATTGCGTATGGCCGGACACAGCAAGTGGGCAAAGGTGAAGCATTTCAAGGGCGCGATTGACGCCAAGCGCGCCCGGATTTTCGCCAAATTGTCGCGCGAGATCGCCATTGCTGCCAAACTCGGCGGGGGCGACCCGGATCTGAACCCGCGGTTGCGTTTGGCCCTGCTCAAGTGCCGCAGCGCGAATATGCCCTCCGACAACGTGGACCGAGCGATCAAGAAGGGCACCGGCGGCGGTGAAGCGGCCACGTTCGAAGATCTCACCTACGAGGTATTCGGGCCGCAGGGCGTGGCGTTGCTCGTCGAGTGCAGCACGGACAACCGCAACCGCACCGCGGCCGAAATCCGGAGTCTCCTGACCAAGAACGGCGGCAGCATCGCCACCGCTGGCGCGGTGAGCCGTCTGTTCCAACGCAAGGGCCACTTGATCGTCGCGCGCGACGCGGCTGAGGAAGACCCCCTCATGGAAGTGGCGTTGGAGGCCGGCGCAGAAGATTTCAAGGCCGATCCCCGCGGCTACGAGATCGTCGTCGAGCCGACGCGATTCGAGGCCGTGCACCGCCAGATCGAGGCCAAGGGGATCCGGTGTGAGAGCGCAGAGGTGACCTATTTACCCACCCTGACGGTGCCCCTGACGGAGGCGGCACGAGCCGAACCGGTGGTTCGGCTGATCGAGGCCCTCGAGGAGCACGACGACGTGAAAGAAGTGCACTCGAACGCCGAGTTACCTGGTGAAACCGCCTAAGCCAGCCGAGGGGGATCGCCGGTCCGCCGCGCGCGGTTCGGTTTGCGGATGAGCACCCCTGGGGAGTCGCTGTTCGCACGGCTGCTGCGCGGGTTGGCGCGGGCGGTGTATCGCTATCCGCGTTGGTTTCTGTGGCCGCAGCTTGCGCTGTGCGCGTTGAGCGTCTACTACACCGTCGACCAGTTGCAGTTCGACATGGACCGCAACGATCTGGTGGGGGCGGACAAGGAGTATCACCGGAACTTCCTGCGCTTTAAGGAGGACTTCGTCTCGCAAGACGACCTGGTCGCCGTCGTCGAGAGTGGGGACATCGAGAAGAACCGGCAGTTCGTCGAGCGGTTGGGAGCGCGCCTGGAGCGGGAGACCAAGCTTTTCACGGATGTCTTCTATAAAGGGGATCTCAAGCTGATGGGCCCCAAGGCCCTCCTGTTCGTCACCAACGACGCTGTGCTCGAGGAAATGCTCGAGCGATTGCAGGACGCGCGCCCGGTGATCGAGGCCTTCACCCAAGCCACCAACCTGAACTCCGTCTTCCGGACGGTCATCCGCCAATTCCGCGCGGCCGGCAACGACCCGGCCGCCGCCCACCCCGATGCCCTGATCAAAGCTCTGCCCGCATTGGCCCGGATCGCTCAGCAGGCCGCCGATGCCCTCGACCGACCGGGCACGCCGCCCTCGCCCGGCGTCACGGCGTTATTCGACGGGGGCGAGCAGGCCGAGGAGAGCTTGTATATCACTTTTGCATCGAACCGCATTTACCTGGTGACCGCACGCGCGCGGACGGCCGAGCTGAACGAACCGGCCGTGCACCGGCTCCGGGCATTGGCTGGCGAGACGCAGCGCGAGGTGCCGGGTGTGAACGTGGGCATTACGGGCGAGCCCGTGCTCGAGGTGGATGAGATGATTCAATCCCAGAAGGACACGGCCAAGGCCTCGCTGATTGCGCTTGGATTGTGCGCCTTGTTGTTCATCTACGGCTACAAGGAGACCGGACGCCCTTTGAAGGCGACGCTCTGCTTGGTGGTTGGGCTGGTCTACACGCTCGGGTTCACGACCCTCGTCATCGGTCACCTCAACATCCTCACGATCACGTTTCTTCCGATCCTCATCGGCCTGGCCATCGACTTCGGGATCCACTTCGTCACCCGCTACGAGGAAGAGGTCCGCCAGGGCCAGAGCGAGGCTGCGGCGCTCGAGCGGGCGATGGTCTACACCGGCCAAGGCATTTTCACGGGCTGTTTCACCACCGCCGGGGCCTTTCTGGCGATGGGCCTGACCGACTTCAAGGGCATCCAGGAGATGGGGATCATCAGCGGGTGCGGCCTGCTGATCTGTCTGGTGCCAATGCTGACGCTGCTCCCGGCTTTGCTGGCGCGCGGCCGGCAGAATGTCCTGGACCACGACTTCCCCAAAGAACTCGAGCGCCGCGCCCGGATCGAGCGGTGGTGGCTCGAGCGCCCGGGATGGGTGATCGGCTTCACGGTGGCCCTCGGGGGCCTGGCGCTGACCCAGTTCCCCAAGGTCTACTTCGACTACAACCTCCTGCACATGCAGTCCAAGGACCTCCCAGCGGTCATCTACGAGCACAAGCTCATCGAGGCCGCCAATCGGTCCGTCCTTTATGGGGCTGTCCTCGCCGATTCAGTAGCCGAGGCGGCCGCCCTCGAGGAGCGGCTCGTCGCCCTGCCCTCCGTGGCTGGGGTCGAGTCCATGGCCACGTACATGGCGGCACACCCCGCCCGCCGCCTGCTCCTCATTCACCAGATCAAGAGCCAACTCGAGGGGATCGACTTCGCCGACCTGGACCCCGAGCCGGTGGATTTGGCGGAGTTGCGGCAGACGCTGCAAGCCCTGCACGGGTACATGGCCTTGGGCGCACGCGGCGCCCGGCGTGAGGGCGAAGCGGAGCTTTCCCAGGAGCTGCTCGAGGTCCGCAGTGCCATTGGCCGGCTGCGCCAACGCATGGCGGATGTTGCGCCAGAGCTGGCGGCCACGAAACTGGCTGCCTTTCAACGCGCCCTGCTGACGGACCTGCAGAGTACCCTTCGGGCTATCCGCGACCAGGACGATTCCGCCCCCCTCGAGGTCGACGATCTGCCGGCACCGCTGCGCCACCGGTTCGTCAGCAAGGACGGTCGCCGTTTTCTGCTCCAAGTGGTGCCCCGGCTCAACGTTTGGGAGCGGCAAGACCAAGAGGCCTTCGTGAGCGACCTCCGAACCGTGGACCGGCGAGTGACGGGTACGCCGGTGCAGTTGCTCGAGTACACCGAGCTGTTGCGCGATGGGTACATCGAGGCGGCGTGGTACGCGCTCGGGGCAATCGTTGTTTTGGTCTTCGTCCATTTCCGACAAGTGGCCGTGGTGGCGCTGGCCCTGCTGCCCGTTGCCCTGGGGGCCTGTTGGACGGTGGGCTGGATGGGCTGGCAAGGCGTGCCGTTCAATCCCGCCAACATCATGACCCTGCCCCTGGTGATCGGCATTGGCGTCACCAACGGCATCCACATCCTCAACCGCTTCGCCGAAGAGCAAGACCCCAGCATCCTCGCCCGCAGCACCGGCAAAGCGGTCCTGTTGTCCGCACTGACGACCATGGCCGGCTTTGGCAGCCTCATCCTGGCTCAGCACCAGGGGATTGCCAGCCTCGGTCTGGTCATGTCTGTCGGGACGGCGGCGTGCATGGTGGGCGGTCTGACGTCCCTGCCCACACTCCTCAACTGGCTCAGCCGGCGAGGCTGGCGGCTGGGGAACAAGAAACCCAGTGGCGATTATGCACGACCGCCGCTGGGTCTTGGAGGAACCGAGGCGTAACTCTGGTTAGTGAAGCAACGCCGGTGGAGCTGATACTCGCGCCGGGCGGAGAAGTCAATGGCGAAGGCTGAGAAACCTGGGAAAAACCTCCTCCACACGGGGTGGATGGGGCCGACTCGGCCTTCATTATCGTTAACGGCTCGAATGGCCCTCGTCGGGTCCCCAGTCAGCATCGATTCAGCGCGCTCAGCACCGCCTTGATCGAGGCCCACTCGATGTTCGTATCCACGCCGGCTCCCCAACGGGTCCGGCCGTCACCGAGCTTGATGCGGACATAGGCGATCGCCGCAGCCTCTTCACCAGCGCTCAACGCTTGCTCCCGGTAATCGGCTACCTCGAATCGCGGTGCCCCGCCGGTGTTCAGAGCATGCACAAGAGCCGCGATGGGCCCGTTTCCCTCGCCTCGCAGCGACACCTCCGCCCCATCGCGCCGCACGGTGGCTTGGCAACGCACCACACCGCCGACACTCTCGGCGCGAAAATCCACCAGAGCATATGGAGCATCCCGCTCGACGTACTCCTTCCAAAGCATGGCCTTGAGTTCCGCCCCCGTCACCTCCCGCCCCAGGGCGTCGACTCGGTCGTTGGCGATGGGCCCGAACTCGCGCTGCATTTCCTTCGGTAGCTCGATGCCAAATTCGGTCTCGAGCAGGTAGGCCACGCCCCCTTTGCCCGACTGGCTGTTGACACGGATGACCTCGCGGTATTCCCGACCGACATCGCGCGGGTCGATCGTCAAGTACGGCACATCCCAAGCGGACCGACTTCGAGCGGCCCACTCGGTGAGGCCCTTACGGATCGCATCTTGGTGGGAACCGCTGAACGCGGTGAACACCAGCTCGCCGGCGTACGGATGGCGAGCCGGCACACTCATACCCGTACACCGCTCGTAGACCGCGCGCATCGCGTTAAGGTCGGACAAATCCAAGCCCGGGTGGATCCCTTGCATGTAGAGGTTCAGCGCCACCGTGACGATGTCCAAGTTGCCGGTGCGTTCGCCGTTGCCGAAGAGCGTGCCCTCGACGCGGTCGGCTCCCGCTAACAAGCCCAACTCGGTCGCGGCGACGCCGGTCCCGCGGTCGTTGTGGGTGTGCAGGCTGACGATCAGGGCGTCCCGATGCCGGATGTGGCGGCACATCCACTCGATCTGATCCGCGTAAACCGTCGGCATCGCCACCTCGACCGTATCGGGCAGATTCAAAATCATCTTGCGCGCCGGTGTCGGCTGCCACACCTCCATCACCGCCTCGGAGATCTCCTTGGCGAACTCGACTTCGGTGGCGGAGAAACTCTCCGGCGAATACTGCAGCGTCACGTCGGTGCCGGCGAGCCGAGGCAACCGTTCGTGGATCCACTGCGCCCCGCGCACGGCCAACTGGACCACCTGCGCTCGGGTCATGTTGAACACCACCCGGCGTTGCGCCGGCGAGGTCGAGTTGTAGAGGTGAATGATCGCCTTCTTCGCCCCGACCAACGACTCGACCGTGCGCTCGATAAGGTCTTCGCGGGCTTGCACCAACACTTGGATGGCCACCCCTGCGGGCACCCGATTCTCCTCGATCAACCGCCGGTTAAAGGCGAACTCGGTGTTCGATGCCGAAGGGAACCCCACCTCGATCTCTTTGAAGCCGCAGTTCACCAGGGCCTGAAACAACTCGAGTTTCTGCGCCACATTCATCGGCACGGCCAACGCTTGGTTGCCGTCGCGCAGATCGACACTGCACCAAATCGGCGCTCGACTTAAGCTGCGGCCCGGCCATTGCCGGTCCGGCAAGTCTACCGGCGGGAACGGACGATATTTCTCGGCTGGCTTGGTCAACATGGCTCGTTCAACTCGACAAGTCCTGAGTTCATCAACGCCGTAAGCATGGAACCTGCCCAGGCGCGCGACAAGCCTGGATCTTCCCATCATCCCGAATCCATAGCGAGGCGGACCGCGGACGGTCACATCCGCCAGGCGGATCTGACGATCCGCGCCCCACAGGGAGCCTGCCGGGTTTCACCCGCGTTGGCAGCCCTCGAGCACCTCGCTAAGGGTTCGGGCCAGCATCAGTCCGCGGCGCGTGCCGCGGATGCCGGCATCCGCTCGATCTCTTGGGCGAACCCATCGATCCGGTTGTCCGCCAGCCGGATGTTGCGCGTTTCGGGTCCGAGCCGCACCGCGACCCGCTGGGCAGGCGCCCGCGTCTCGCGAAGCTCGTTGCCGACAATCACGATGCCTTCGGTGGGGCCCTGGATGTCGATGGCGATGCCGCGCTCGGGGCCGCTATCGACAATCCGGTTGTGCTCGATGCGATTGCGGTGGCCGGCAAAGTCATAGCCGCGCTCGGGTCGGAACAAAACCCCAACGCTGCGACTCTCCAGAATCTCATTGCCCGTGATGAGGTTGTCCGTGTCCCGGTGCCCAATCGAAACTCCCACCCGGTTGTTCCGCAAGCGGTTGCCCTCCGCCACACCGTGCTTGACGCCCCAGCAGAAGAAGAGGCCGATGTCATTGCCCTGCACCTGACACCTGCGGATGATCGGGCGCTGCGAGCCCGAACCCGGATGCAGGCCCAGTCCAGTGTGATTCTCCGAGACACAATCCTCGACGTGAACGTCGTGACAAATCTGCCAACTGATGCCGTCGCCGTTGTAGTTGCGGGCGGTGACACCCCGGATCGCCACCCGACTACAGTCTTGCAGGAAGATGCAGCCGGCATAGTTGCCGTCCAGGTTGGCGTTGTGCTCTTTGTTGCCGTCCAGCACCAAGTTCTCGATCGTCACCTCCTGGATCCCCTCGCCACTTAGGAGGGGAAACAGGGTCGAGACGGTGGCGTTGCCGAGCAGCCAGAAGTTCTCGCGCAACGCCCGGTCCAGTTTGAAGCGGTTCCCGCTCCGCGCCACCAACGTGCGCTTCACCACGACCTGCGCGCCCGTGCCCACGTTCTTGGCACGCAGACACACGCCGTCCCCAACCTCGAACCCCGCCGCGTCCACCACCGTGATTTCCTGGTCGTACCAGTCGCTGTCCTCCGCCAGCGGCGTTGTGACCGAGGGCGCCTTGAGCAGCACCGTGTCGGCCCCGCTGCCCACCAACCGAACCCGCGAGGTCAGGTGAACGGCGTTGCGCAATCGGTACGTGCCCGGCAGCACTCGTACCGTGCCCCCACCCAATCGGCCCACGTAGTCGACTGCGGCCTGCAGGACCCGATCGCTCGCGCCCACCAGGTCCCCCGCCGCTGGCCCCACCGTAACCGTGAGCCGGTGCGCCCACTCGGGCTCGACCACCGTATCCCCCGAGGTGGCCCGCGGTCGCGCCACCATGGGCGGTTCCGCCGCGCCGGCCAACGCGCAAATCGCCACGAGGAAGCCGTAGTTCACATGGGGCTTGGTCATCGGCGAACGGTGCGCGCCCTCGACCCGGGCGGGGTCTTGTGCGCGGCTATCGAGTTGGCCTGGGTCGTTGGTCGCGAATCGGAATCGGAGCCGAGATCGAGTTGCCCTCGAGGGTCAACGCCCCCGCCTTTTCTTCAATCCACACGCCCACCGTCTGGCGGCGTTCAGCATCGGCACGAGTGTCACGGATCGTGTTGTTGCGCAGGACCAAGTCGCGCGTCTCGCCGCGAATGCGAATGCCCGCCACCTCACGGCCACGGCCGTTGTTCTCGATCAGGTTCTCCTCGAGGCGATTGCGGTGGCCAGCCATCCCGAGGGTCTCGTTCCGGAAGAAAATCCCGTCCTGGTGGTTGGCTCGCACCTGGTTCTGTCGCAGCAGATTGTCCGTGTCCTTGTGGCCAATCGAGATGCCATAGCGGCCATTGCCTTCCAGCACGTTCGCCTCGAACACCCCGTGCCGCACCCGCCAGCACAAAAACAGACCGTCCTCGCCGTTGTCCCGCGCCACGCACTGGCGCACGATGGATCGTTGAGAACCGCTCCCGGGGTGGATTCCCAGCGCCGCGTTGCCTTCACTGACGCAGTGCTCGACCGTGACGTCGTTCGACTGCTGGAAGCTGATACCGTCACCGCGATAGCCGCGCACCGTGCAGTGCGCGATCACCGTGCCGAAACCACGATACAAGAAAATGCCCGCCCCCCGACACCCGTTCAGCGCCACATTCCGCTCGCGGTTGCCTTCGACAATCACATGCTCGAGGCGCGCCCCTTCGAGGTCGTAGCCGCTCACCACCGGAAAAACCGTTGCGGCCTGGGCCCCGTTCGCCACCATGCAGTCGGCATTCAACGGACGACTGATCGCGAAGGTGTTTCCCCGGCGACCTGTCAGGCGCGCCACCGTCGTGTGGAAACCTTGTGCGCCCTTGTCCCAAATGGCCACCCCACCCCCCACCTCGAAGCCGGTCGGGTCCACCACCGTGATCTGTTCCTCCCCAAAGTCGCCGTCCAGAGCAAGCGCCGAAACCACACCATCGGCTTTGCGCAAGACCGTCTGACCCGGCGTGCCGCGCACGGTCACCCACGAGCGCAAATGAAGCGAGTCGCCCATGTGGAACTCGCCAGGGCCAATCTCGACGACACCACCGCCAAGCCCGGCGATGTAGTCCACGGCCGCCTGCAGCACCCGGTGGTCTGTCCCCACCAGATCCCCCCCGACCCGCCCCACGGTGATCCGCGGCAGGTCCGCCATCGTGGAGTGCATCCGGCGCGGGAGCTGCTGTTCGTCGGGCGCGGGTGAAAAGTCGAGCGGCGCCTGCGCCGTTAGCGCAGCCGAGGCGAAGCCAGCCCAAGCGATCGCAGCGGCGAGGCGGGGCGGGCTGATGCCCAGCATCCATCCAGGTTCAGGTCGTTTCATCTCGAGTTCGCGTCAATGGCTTCATGGCGTCGGCCGCGACCCTAGCGCACGGGACGTTTGAATACAACGTCGAGCTCGACCCCTCGGAAGTAGGGGTTCCAGGAGGTGGACCTACTTAGAGCCTGTCCCAAACGGGGAAATGGCCGTAAAGAGCCGTCCTGACGGCGCTGCGGCGCAGCTCAAGCGGGGCAAAATCGCCCCGGCAGCCCGGAGAACGCCCGTTATGATGTCTTTCCGCGGCCCGCTCGCCGGCGGGTGAGGGGGGTGGCCGGTTCGGGCCGGACCAGATGTAGCTCGCCGCGGTCCAGCAATTCCCATTGCACC
>Ga0194126_10002074_pt1 | contig 32849 bp, 25 predicted proteins | sample TA2KigC150mmetaG_FD_148641 | JGI IMG/M metagenome (GOLD analysis project Ga0194126, IMG submission 148641) | Freshwater microbial communities from Lake Tanganyika, Tanzania - TA2015035 Kigoma Deep Cast 150m | ecosystem: Environmental > Aquatic > Freshwater > Lake | place: Tanzania: Lake... | reverse complement strand
CTACGTTCTGCTGCGAGATTTTGCCCCGCAAGGCGGGGCTGCCGACCTCATTTTGGGGTCGGCTAAAATCTCTCCGCTTCTCTACCTCCCTATGGATAACTCCTATTTTTCATTAAAATTTACCCACACGATTTGGAGAAGACCCAAATTTCTTTCTTGTTGATTGGCCCTATGCAGGTTAGAGATTTTATATTCTAAAGCTTTCCTTTGCATATAGCAAGAGAAAATATTGATAAAAAATAGGGTTCAAGGAATCAAGTGTAAAAGGTCGCTTCCTCAAGCCGCTTTTCAAGCTCTAAAGCAGATACCCGGCCTTCAGCCACGACTTTGCCATTGATCGTAAGGACAGGAACACGGGAACCGAAGCGTTCTTTCAAATCGGGGGAACTGTCAATATCCATTCGGCGGAAATGAATTCCCTTTCGGTCGAGAATGGGTTGAAGCAGCATTTCGAACTCTTCACAGAGAAGGCATCCTGCGCGGGTGTAAAAATCAGTCTCCGGGTTTGGGCCGCAGTAGAGCAAACTTTCGCGGTAAGCCTGCACGGAATGCTGGATCACCACGCGTAATGCCGCGGCCACTGGCACGGCCACCACAATACCCGGCAAGCCGAATAATTGGCCCCCCAGGAGCAAGGCCACCAGGATCCATACTGGGTGGAGGCCAACCCTTTTTCCCAACAGGCGGGGGGTAAGAAACCAGCCGTCCACGCTCTGGGCCACCGCAAAAGTAATCAGCACACCTGTCAGGCGCCAGATATCCTGGTATTCCAGGAAAGTCAGAAGTGAGGCCGTTCCAAGCCCGAGCACAAACCCCAGGTACGGGACCAGCGAGAACAATCCGGCTAAGGGGCCGATTACCAAAGCCAGCGGCGCGCGCACGAGTAGAAGGCCAACGGTGTACATGGCTCCCAGAGCCAAGGCTACCAGCAATTGGCCACGAAGGAAATCCTTTAAGACCTGATTCACATCCTGCCCTACTTTTTTAACGGCTGGTAGCACTGGCCGGGGTATCAGAATCTGCAAAGCGTTCATGAACTTGCGAAAGTCCACGGTCAGGTAGGCCGCGATAACCGGTATAAGAACGAGGCTCAAAAGAGCGCTGACAATACCAACCACAGAGGTGATTATACCGGCAAGCCAGCCGACCAGTCGCTGGGCCACCGAGGGAAGGTTTTCCTGGGCCCATTGAGTGAGCCGTTCCTGCAGCAGGGCGTAAGCTTCCGGATAACGCTGTTCCAGGTCTACAAGCAGAGAACCAACGGTATTTTCCACCACCCCCCGCCAGACGGGGAACTTCTGCCCGAAGAACATCAGTTCGTGCACGATGGCCGGCAGGAATACCAGGAAGATAAAAGAGAGGAAACCAATAAAAAGCAACAGGACAAGGATGAAACCAAGAATACGGGGCAGGCGGTGTTTTTCAAAAAAAGAAGCCAGAGGGTGGGTGATGTAGGCGATCAAAAAAGCAACCAGGACGGGGAAGAGGACGCGCGACCAGGCAAAAAGAACTCCAATAGCCAATACGATCGCGGCGACGACCAAGAACATGCGCCAGGTGTTGCCCTGTCTGATTTCATCGCTTCTGTTAATATCCATTGAAGATAGCCCCCAGGGTTGATGCTGCCAGACGCCCCTCAGCAAAGCTGAGGGATTGATCATGGGGCAGGGTTGGCCGGCGAAAGGTTGCTGCCAATGCCCGAATTTTCGCCAGAATTTCAGGTTTCGGGGAAGTGGGGGACGTTCGTGCAGAAATTGCCTAACGGTCTCCCCTTCAATTCATCGTACTTTCTTGCCCCCCATGGAAAGCGGGCGGGTAATACAAGAATTCGTAACCCCAAGGTAGCGCGCCACCTCCGCCCCAGAATACCCATGATCCATTACCGCAAGCCGCGATAAATCCTGCCGCGCCTCCACAACCACATGCCGGCGACTACCCGACCGCAACTCCTCCAAATCTACCCCATGTTCTTTACAAACCACCTCCGCCAAAGACCATAAACTCACTTTCTTCTGTCCTATTCTCAAATTCTCTTTTCCCATACCCCCCGATTCAGCCAATATCGCCTCTACAAAATCACCATCCCCTAATATCCTCTCATCCGATACCTGCTTCTCCCCTCGCCTCCGCAAGGCCATTACCGAAGACCAACCCCCCAAACTCCTCACCAAGCCGCCCCCTACCCCGGCCCAAAATCCATTCCCTTCCCGGCTCTCTGCGCCTCAACTAATACCGACGCATTAAATAACCTGTCATTATTTTTTCTCTCTCAGCAGTCTGCCTATGGCCCGTAGATTATAACAACCGCCAAAATTATTCAAGTTCCTTGCGATCAGGCAGCGATCACAAAGTTTTAAAACGAGGATCATCCCCAAACCAAGAGTTTGATAAAGAAGAAGTGAGAATAGGGGCAAAGGGTGCAATGGGATCAGAGGTGGAGAAAACCAAGTTGTTCAATCAGCAAAAAAAGAATCTTTCATTTCCACGGTTAAACCATCTGCATCCCTAAGGCGTTTGGCCAGCCCTTCGATCTTAGGAAGCTCGTAGCGGAAGAAATAACGGAAGGTATAGAATTTCCCCTGATAGAAATCGGCTTCTGCTCCCGATGGATTCCGGCTTAGGGCTTGCTGAATGGACAAAGCCTGAAGCAGCCATTGCCAGGCGACGCTTACTATTCCGAAAAATTCGAGATAAAGGGTAGAATCCGCCAGGAATACTTCCGGGCCTTTGCTCTTCGCCATCCCGGTTAAATGCAGCGTGACTTTGGTAAGCTTTTCGAGCGCCTCTTGCAACTCCTGGGCATAGGGTTTAAGTTCCGGAACCTCCTCGGCCTTCTTGATGGCCGCCTGCACTTCCGCATGAAAGAGCTTAAAGGCCTGGCCGTTTTTCATGGTGACGTTGCGGCCCAGAAGGGTTATTCCCTGAATTCCGGTGGTGCCTTCATGGATCGGATGGATACGGGCATCGCGGTAGTATTGTTCGAGAGGAAATTCATCACAGTATCCATATCCACCGAGGATCTGCAACCCTGCGCTTGTCGAGGGAATCCCCATCTCCGAAGGGTAGCTCTTGGCTACTGGCGTCAGGAGATCCAGTAAGAGTTCGTTCTTCTCCTTCTCCTCGCCAGAAAGCGCTCTGCTGAGGTCGGCATACCAGGCACACTGCAGGATAAGAGCCAAGGAACCTTCAATCACCGCACGCTGGAAGAGGAGCATTCGCCTTATATCTGCGTGCTGGACGATGGGGATTTGAGGCTGAGTGGGGTCTTTGCTGGTAAGCCTTCTCCCCTGGGGTCGCTCCCTGGCATATTCCAGGGAGGCATAATAGGCGGCCGAAGCGATGGCCGCAGCCCCGAGGCCGACATCGATCCGGGCCTCGTTCATCATCTGCAGCATGTATATCAACCCCCGGTGGGGTTCTCCGACCAGATAGCCCCGGCAATCATTATTCTCTCCCATGCTGAGCTGGGTGATGGGGGCTCCCCGGTATCCTAATTTGTGGTAAATCCCGGCGGTATTGACGTCGTTGGGGACGATCTTCCCGCTTTCGATCCGGTTCTTAGGGACGACAAGGGAAATTCCTTTCACCCCTGCCGGGGCCCCTTTGATCCTGGCCAGCATCAGGTGGATGACATTATCTACTCCATCGTGATCTCCGGCGGAGATGAATATCTTTTGCCCGCGAATATTATAATAATAACCCTGGTCCGTAGGCTCCGCAGTCGTAGTAAGATCAGCAAGAGAGCTTCCGGCCTGGGGTTCGGTCAGGGCCATGGTTCCTTGCCATTCCCCGGAAAACATCCTTTGCACGTAGGTTTCGATCGCCTCCTTAGACCCAAAGGCCAGGATCAGGTGGGCCGCTCCAGTGGTGAGGAAAGGGTAAACGCTGGCGGAATAATTGGCGGCAGAAAAGATAAACCGGCAAACTCCCGAGATCATCAAAGGGAGCTGCTGGCCGCCCAGGTCAAAAGGAAACGGCGCGGCAATCCAACCCCCTTCTCCGCATTCTTTCATCAAGGTTCTTACCAGCGGATGAACCTTTACCCGGCCGTTAACAAATTCCGGGGGGTTCTTGTCCATCTCCGAGAGTTTCGGCTTCATCAGGGTTTTCCCTATCTTCATGGCCGTTTCCAGGGCCATATCGAAGCTTTCCCGGCTGTGGTCGGCGTAATAGGGATACTGGGTGAGCGCCGGGGTATCAAAGACTTCGTAGAGCAGGAACTTCAGATTTCTTTGGCTAACGAATTTCTCGGCCATTTTTGCTTCCTTAAATGTTTTGCCACAGAGGACAAAGAGATCACAGAGCGGAAGAACTTAGATTTAAAAACCAAATAATCGATTTAACAGCATGCGGAAAAACCCCAAAGATAGTCATTGCCAGCGAAGCTCCTTACAATAACTTCTGAAAGAGTTTTCCGGCAAATTGTTAAAACCCTTCTACTTTAGCCTTTGGGTTTTTTCTTATTTCTAATTTATTTCTTCTCTGTGTTCTCTGGGCCCTCTGTGGCAATTTTTATTATTTGGCTTTCACCGACTCCGGCAGGCGTCGGGTCAGGATATCTACGGCCTCTTCCACCATCTCTTCCACAACCTGGCGGGCGGGTTTGATCTCCTTGATAAGCCCGGAGACCTGTCCAGCCAGGCCGCCAACGTATTCTTCTTTTTTTCCCTCGATGAAACTGGCCAGCAGGGCCGAAGAGATCAACACCTGGGTGGGGAAGGGAAGCGGCTCCAATCCCGAACCATCCCAGAGGTCGTGGAACTTGTTGTAGCTCGCCCGGAGGGTCTTACCCGTATAGGCCCGGCTCACCCGCGTGTCTTCATCGGTGGATTGGAGAATGCGCTTTTTGTTTACCTCCAATGCGCCCCCTTCGGTTGTGGCCAGAAAACGGGTTCCGACCCACACGCCCACGCAACCCATGGCCAGGGCTGCGGCCAGGCCGCGGCCGTCGCCAATGCCTCCAGCAGCCAAAACAGGCACGGGGGCTGCGGCATCAATCGCCTGCGGCAAGAGAGCCAGTGTGCCGATGCGTCCGGTATGCCCTCCCCCTTCATGCCCCTGAGCCACCAACAAGTCGATGCCCGATTGAGCCATTCTTCTGGCGTTCTTGGTGTTTCCGGTAATAGCCAAAACTTTCATGCCGTGGGCATGGGCTTCTTCCACCATAAACCCTGGATTTCCCAGGCCGGCGCAAAACAGAGGAACCTTCTCTTCGATGCACACCTGGATGGCTTCCTTGGGACGCATCGTGGTTGAGTTCATCTTTACCATTATTTCGACATCCGGAAGGTTCATCTCTTCTTTTACCTTCTGCACCCAATCCTGATATGGTTTAGGCATGGATTTTAGGATCGCGTTTAGAGGCAGTTCATTTGGCCCCTTCTGCCCTAACCCCCCGCCCACGTCAAGTTTTTGAGGCAGGAGAAGATCTACCCCATAGGGCTTGTCCGTTTTGGACTTGATCTCCCTGATGGCTTCCCTTAGGCCGTCGATCGTAAAACCCGCGCCTCCGAGGACCCCCATTCCGCCGGCCTCGGAGACGGCCACGACCAATTCCACGGGAGCTCCTGTTGTTTCCCCGATCAGCGTCGGCCCCATGCCTGCGCTGAGGATAGGATATTCAATCCCCAGCATTTCGCAAAGCTTTGTCCTAAGTACTCTCTTGCCCATATCAACCTCCCTTGAAAGTTGATGGTTTCGTAAAAAGTCCATCTGCGGCGTTGCGCTTCACCTTCGTCGTTGCAGCGTACCTGTAAGTACGCTTCAATCCTCAGGTTTTGCGCGCCTTGCATCTTAAGCTTTTTACGAAACCATAGTTCTGATGACTTTTTACGAGATCACCAAAGTTATAAGCGCCTAAGGGGATCCGCCTGAGGCGGACTAAAGTTGAAAAACAGTGTTGATTGTTCAACCGACCCTCGCTTCTTCTTTTCTTCTCCCTACCTCCCCATCTCCCTACCTCCCTATCTCCTCATCTCCCCCTCATGCTTTTTTCTTGGCTTCTTCCTCTGCCCGCAATGCCTTGCGCAGAACCTTGCCGATCGCGGATTTGGGAAGGGCATCGCGGAACTCCACCGTCTTGGGCACTTTATACACAGCCAGCTTTTCCTTACAGAAGTTGATGATTTCTTCTTCAGTGGCCTTCTCTCCGGATTTTAAGACGACATACGCCTTGACGGTTTCCCCCCGGTATGGGTCCGGGAGACCCACGGAAACGGCTTCCTGGACCTTGGGATGCTGGAAGAGAACTTCATCAATCTCCCGGGGGTAAATATTAAATCCTCCGGCGATGATCATGTCCTTCTTGCGGTCCACTATAAAAAAATAATCGTCCTCATCCTGCACGGCGATGTCCCCTGTATAAAGCCATCCGTTCCTGATCTGTCCGGCGGTCTCCTCAGGATTATTCCAATAACCTTTCATGATCAACGGGCCTTTCATGATGATCTCTCCCGGCTGCCCCCGGGGAACATCCTCTGTGCCCTCTTGCAGATCCACGAGCCGGACATCATTGTCCGGGAGGGGAATTCCGATGCTGCCCACCTTCTTGAGACCCAGAATGGGGTTAGTAATTCCCATGGAGGTGGACTCGGAGAGGCCATACCCTTCGCTGAAGAAAATGCCCATATCCCTGACCTGCTCGATCATCTCTAGCGGCATGGGCGCCGCTCCGGAGTTAAGCAGACCCAGTCTTTTGGCCAGGTTTAATTCCGCGGCCTTAGGATGGTTTATGACCGCGTTGATCATGGTGGGCACAGCCGGGAAAAAGGTAATTTCCTTGAAATTGCCCAAAAGGTTCATGACCTCATCAATATTAAAACGAGGGATCTGGATCTGAGTGGCGCAGCTAAACATGGCCCAGTTCATCACCACGATGTTGCCGTAGACGTGGAAGTAAGGTAAAACCGCGACTACGGAGCGCCTCTCCGGAGGAGTATAATTTATGGTGGGATTTCCCCAAAGGGCGCACTGGAGAGTCGCCGTAACAACGTTCCTATGGGTGAGAACCGCTCCTTTGGGAACTCCCGTAGTTCCTCCGGTAAACTGAATTAAAGCCGGATCTTCCGGATTCACCTGGACCCGGGGGAACTTCGTATTGGTGCAACCCTCCAGGAGCGCGGAAAAATGATGCCACCCTTTTTCCAGTTCGAGGCTACCTGCCGTGCTCACACCCAGCCCTTTTATGTAGTCAGTAATTTTGGTCGCGATTACCCGGGGGATGGAAACGGCCTTGCATAAAGTACGGATATTGGGCAGAACCATATCGAAGGTGATGAGCGTGGTCAGGCCGGTGCTGCCGACAATTAACTTGAGCTCTTCGGCTGTATATAGCGGATTGATATTTACGATAATGGCTCCAAGGGATAGGGCCGCATAATAAGAAATAAGGTACTGCGGGCAGTTGGGGAGGTGAATCCCCACCCGTTCCCCTTTCTGCACTCCCAGAGCGCCCAGGGCATTAGCCATGCGGAGCACTTGCAGGCGCAGCTCCCAGAAGGTCATTTCAGTTCCGAAAAAATTAAGGGCGGCCTTGTCCGGGTAGGCGTTTGCCGGAATCTGAATTAGTTCGTGGACAGGTAAACGGGGGTAACGGATAGTGGTGGGCACATTGTAGTCGTAATGACGATGCCAGGGTCTCTCTTCCATGTTTCCTCCTTCCGGGTTTAGTCAGAAAATAAAAGTCCAACAGTTGATATTAATCAACACCCAATTCACTTCGCCCTTTAATTCCATGCCTCTTTATTTCTCTTTCATTGGAAGAGAAATGATAAAGAGTATTACTAAATGCTATGCACAAAAGTCAAGAAAAAACTTAAAGGTATCAATTTTTCCTTGACAATCTTTTTTCTATTCGGTAATAGTGGGCAACAGTCCCCGGAGATTCAGAAAAGGCGGCGGATGTAATTCATTTTCGTTCATGTTTTTTTACCTGGAGTTACCTCTTGAAAATCCGCGAACTTTCGGAACGCACCCGAATATCCAAGGAGACCGTTCATTATTACATCCGGGAAGGGCTCCTGCCCAAGCCCCGCAAAAGAGGGAGGAACATAGCCGATTACAATGAAAGCTATGTTGAGCGCATCCGTCTGATCAAAGAGCTCCAGGATCGCTATTTTCTCCCGCTGGCAGTCATTAAGAATATTCTCAAGAATCAGAAAAAATCTTCCGAGGGGCAATCTTTCCTTGGCCTGCGGAGCGAATACTTCCGGCCCGTAAACCAGCTTCTTCCTCATGAAATAGAAGGGGAAGAGGCTTTCCGAAAAGAAACAGGCGTGGGAAAAAGATGGCTGGGCAAAATGGAGGAATGGGCGATTATTAACCCGGAAGTTCGGGGTGAGCAGAAAGTTTATTCCCAGGATGACATAACCCTGGGCAAGTTGATTGTGGAAATGGATGAGAGCGGCATCGGGGTCCGGGATGGATTCGACCCAGAAGCCCTCAGGCATTATCGGGATTTATTCCGGGAAATCGTGGTCATGTCCCACAAGTACTACATCGGGGCCGCCCTTGGCAAACTTACTCCGGAAGAATTTTCCAAGAGAATTGTCAAGGGTAGAGAAATCATGAGCGTGTTTTTCTATCATCTCTACCGTAAATTATCACGGGAAGAATACAAGCGCATCCTCTCGCTGATGGAAGAAGAGGCCAAAGGGGCTGAAGAGGAAGGAGAGGGTAAAAACAAGCCTGTTGGCTATGTATAGGGGCAGCTATGTGATAACTTATACCTTAAGGGCAAACAAGGATTGAATTTCTTAACGACAGTTTTTTCGTTATGAGTTAATCTGAATAAAAATTAGAAAGGAGGAAGAAAAATGAGGACCAGACAACAGTATCTCGAAGGCCTGCGCAAGATGCGGCGGAACATTTACGTGGACGGGAAGAAAATCGACCGGGATGATGAAATGCAGATGCCCACCATCAACACCATTGGGTTGACCTTTGATTATGGCGCCAAACCCGAGCATCAGGATTTATGCACGGCGACTTCCCACCTGACTGGGGAAAAAATCAATCGCTTCAACCACATCCATCACAGCAAGGAGGACCTGCATAAGAAACAGGATATGACCCGGTTGCTCTGCCAGGTTGCCGGGGGCTGCATCCAGCGCTGCATGGGGATTGATGGATCCAATGCCATCTATAACGTCTCTTACGAGGCCGATAAGCAGAACAACGGGGCCACGGAGTATCATAATAATTTTAAAAAGTGGCTGGAGAGATTCCAGAAGGAAGACCTGGTGGGCTGCTGCGCCCAGACGGACGTCAAGGGCGACCGCATGAAACGACCCAGCCAGCAGAGAGACCCGGATATGTACGTCCGCGTGGTGGAAAGAAAGAGCGATGGAATTGTAGTGCGGGGTTCCAAGGTGCACAACTCCGAAGCTTCTGTGGCCGATGAAATCCTGGTGGTTCCCACCCGCGCTCTTTTGCCGGAGGAGAAGGATTGGGCCGTAGCCTTCGCCGTCCCCGGAGACTGGGAAGGGGTCAAACAGGTGGTAACGGTGCATAACCTACGCGGCCGGGAATACTTCAAGAGGGGTTTTACTCCCGGGTCCACGGATTCCTATACGATCTTCGATAACGCCTTTATTCCCTGGGAAAGGGTTTTCCTTTGCGGCGAGACTACCCACGGCGGCGTTTGCGCCCTCCTCTTTGCCCTCTTCCATCGGCACAGCTATTCCGGATGCAAACCCGCTCTCGGCGATTTAATGCTCGGGACAGTAGCCCTGGCGGCAGAGTACAACGGCATTGCCAAGGCCTCGCATGTGCGCGACAAGTTAGCTGAAATCATTCGGGTGTCCGAGCTGGGCTATGCTGCCGGTTTCACCGCCTCCGAATTGGGCAAACCAGAAGTGTACATACCAGGAGTGGGGTTTAAGTCCTACGGGCCGGGAAGTTTCATTCCCAATTCCATTTATGCCAACGTGGGCCGCTGTCTGACCGGAGAGGCGGTATTCCGGGAGGCGGAGATCCTTTGCGATGTCTCCGGTGGAATTCCAGCCACTTTCCCCTATGAAGGGGACTTTGTGAACCCGGAGACCAAAGATCTTCTGTATAAATATATTACCCGCAATCCGGATATTCCGCCGGAAGATGCGGCGCAGTTGTGGCGGTATGTGGGGGATATAGCCTGTTCGGCTACCGGAGGGATTCATAGTTACGGCGCCTTCCATGGCGGCGGCTCGCCGATCATGGAGGCCATTGCCATCACCACGCAATATGACATTGAAAAATGCAAAAAGATGGTTAAAAAACTGGCGGGCATACCCGAAAGACCCAAAAATCCCGAAGAACCTTCAGGGAAAAAATGATCCCTTGCCCCCTCACCTTAATCTTTTCTCATTATGGGGAGAGGGCGAGGTTGATGATCTCGTAAAAAGTCGCGAAAGGGTCATTGCGAGTCCGCCTATGGCGGATGAAGCAATCTCGTTTTTATAAATGCCCGAAAATACAAGATTGCTTCGTCGTCCCGCAAATGCGGCACTCCTCGCAATGACAAGAACAGGGCTTTTTACGAGTTCATCAAGGTTGGGGGGGGGATATATTTTCAAAACCATAAAACCAGCATCCAAGGAGGTTAGCGATGAATGAAGTCGTCATTGCCGGATATTTAAGAACTGCCCAATCCCGGTCCCGGCCCACTGAACCGGCTCGGGATTGGTTCCACAAATTGAGATCTGATGATCTTCTGGCCAGGTTGCTCCCTGAATTAATTAAAAGGACGGGAATCAAGGCTGAGGAGATCGATGATTTTATAGTAGGGTCGGCCATGGGTGTGAATGAGCAATGGAGTTACGGGGGCCGGTTCCCCATTTTCCTGGCCAACCTTCCCCAGACCATTCCCGCAAAATTCGTTGACCAGCAGTGCGGGTCGGCCATGGCCGGCATCCACGTCGGTTTCATGGAAATCGCCATGGGCTTTGCCGACATAGTGATGATCGGGGGCATGGAGCACATGACCCGGGTGGCCATGGGTGCGGTGGCCGAGAAAGGGGCGATCTCCCCGAACATGCGCCTTTTTACGGAGGCGGCTTACAAGCACTGGGATATGATGACCACCTTGAATATGGGATTTACCGCGGAGAAACTTTTTGCTAAGGCCGGCTTTACCAAGGAAGATATGGACCGCTGGGGAGTCCGGTCGCATCAGCTGGCAGCCAAGGCCCAGAAAGAGGGCTTCTTTAAGGATGAAATCCTGCCAATCGAAGCCGAGCAAGGCGACGGGAAGATCATGGTTGTGGACAAAGACCAGGCTGTCCGGGCAGACACCACCATGGAAGGAATGAAAGACCTGAAACCGGCCTATAAACCGGATGGGGTTGTCACCGCCGGGACCTCCTCCCCCCTGAATGCTGCGGCCACCTCCATGATCCTCATGTCCAGGGAGACCGCTAAAAAGAAAGGGATCCAGCCCATGGCCACCATCCGTTCCATCGGATTCGCCGGGGTGGATCCAACTATCATGGGAGCGGGGCCTGTTCCAGCCAGCCGCAAAGCCCTGGAGAAGGCGGGTTTGCAGGTTAAAGACATCGATTACTGGGAGATCAACGAAGCCTTTGCCATTGTCGTCCTGAATTGCCTGAAAGAATTAGGGATCGATCCGGAACGGATCAATGTGATGGGCGGGGGCTTAGCCATCGGACACCCATTGGGAGCAACAGGAGTTCGTCTGGTTGGTACTTTGGCCCGCATCCTGAAGGCCAAAGGCGGCCGTTATGGCCTGGCCAACGCCTGCGTCGGCGGCGGGCAGGGCGTGGCCACGATTATTGAGAGAGAACCGTAAATACAGAAAACAGGAGTCAGAATCGGCAAATTCCTAAAGTCGCGAGAGCGCCAGGCGCAAGAGCGGTGAGCAGAGAATTTTGTTCTTCTTTTACGGCCTGGCGACTTGCGCCTGGGGATAATTCTAAGAGGACGGAGCGTAAATCCTAGTTCCGGGTCTCATAAATTCTGTCCGCGATTTGGGCAATTTATCTTTTTCAATGGTCAAGGCATCTAAGCCGCCATGGCCAGAGGTGCTGCGTGGTTGATAACCACTTCGACAAACCGACTGTAAGCCTCGCGAGCCTTTTTCTGCCCTCGTGGCCTGCTGTCCGATTAGATGATGTTGCTAATGTAGTCGCCCTTCTCGGTAGCAAGATTATGGATATGTCAGGAGCTTTTTTCGTAATTTTTTCACACCTTCCCTTTTCCAAAGGGGGAAAAGGCTGAATCTTTTATCGAATCCCAATTAAAAACCTCTCCTCCCTTTGCCAAAGCCTGCCTGCGGCAGGCAGGGGAGGTCGGAAGGGATTTCTGGTCCGCCTGAGGCAGATCAAAACGCTAAATTGTTACCCCTTATTTTTTATTCAAAAGTAAAGGCGGGTGAGTTTTTTTCGTCTTGTAGATAGTCTATAATTATCCCCAAAAATGCGCAAATTGTAGCCGCGACCCTTTAGGTTGCGCGTTTGGGGAAGATATTTTTAAACCTTTTGGGTTCCTTCTTTCGCAGGCTAAAGCCTGCGGCTACAAGGGTTTTTATGAATTCGCGCATTTTTGGGGATTATCTCAGGGATTTCCAAACAATTAAAAGACCCACCCCGTAGATAAGGGCGGCCAGGAAAAAAACCACCTGAAATCCTAAGGCCAGGGCGATGATTACCGGAAGAATAGAACCTAATACGGAAGCGCAACCATTTACGCACCAGGCCCAGGGCACCCCAATTGGCCATCGCCCACCTATCAACCGGATACCCAGGGGAAACGGCATGCCCATCAATAACCCAAGCGGGCTTATGACTATTATCGTAACCACTTGCCGGAAGAGGAGAGGTTTTCCTTGAAATAAGAATAGAATCGTTGGCAGCAGTAGAGCATAAAAGATCAAAAATCCTATGAGTATGAGGAGGATTTGCTTCAGCCTAATAGAAGCCTCGGGGTCAATCCGCAGGGAAATACGGCTGCCCATGCCGGCAAAGATGAGCGTGGAAAAAATAACCAGGGAAACCGAATAGACAGGGTGGCCGAGGAAAAGGATGAATTTTTGCATAAGGCAAATCTCCACGAACATGAAACCAAGGCCCAGGGCGGCGAAGTAGGCCAACCAGGGGGCCTGCTGTGCCCCCCTTATTTTTTGAGTCTTATCCCTTCGTTGGCCCAAAAAAAGCGGCAGGACAATGAAAAGGAAACTTAGCGCAAAAGCCAGGAAAAAAACAACCGGAACCAGGTATCCTCCTTCCACGAGGATTTGCCACTTTTCTCCGGCCAGGCGGTAGATTTCGGGCAAATGACCCCATCTGAAATAATGATGGAAAAACGGCCGATCATCCGTGGCGGGACTGAGCTCGAAGGGGTACACCGCATAAAAATTTTCCCCTTCTTTTAGCACTCTTTGTACGCCGTGATAATAGATAGGTACAGCGAAACGGTTATAGACATTCGCTTCTTCTTCATTCATCTTAGGGTAATAGACTAAGTCAAAACGCAATTTCCGGCAGAAGGCTCTTAGCGCTTCGGTTTCTTTAGGCCCCACCGCATCTTTTGTTATCAGGAGGTTAAAGGTTCCCAAGGAGCGAAAGGCCAGGAGGTGCTGGTTTGGTTCCTTGCCCTCCTTTTCCAGGGCATCTTTGGCAAGCGAAACCAGGCGGAGTTCTCCCCGGGGCGGGGGGAGAAGATAAAGGTTTACGAATATGACTCCCCCCGGCTTGAGGGCTTTCAGATAATCCCTAAAAGCTTCAGTGGTCAGCCGGTAATCCTCGTGCAGGCTGGAGAGCCCGGTGGAAGAAGCAGCCATGCTTTCGGTCAGAGGAAGGACGATCAGATCAAAAGGCGGAGGATCACCCCGCACAAAGCTCCTCCCATCGCCCACGACCACCCGGGTTTTCTCGCCAAGGTAAATTCCTCCGGAATATTCCCGATAACTTCCCTGAAGAAGCTCGACCACCGTAGGGTTAATCTCCACGGCCACGATTTCTTTAGCTTCGTGGTAAAGCGCGTTTAAAACCTCCAGCCCGCCCATCGGCTCAAAGATCAAAACCCGGCCGGGCGTAATGATCTGATAAGGAAAAGACGAAGGAAGAAATTCGATAAATCTGAAGGCCTGCTGCTCATGGCCTTTCCCGGGGAAGCGGGTTATGGGGCTTAAGCGATCGGCATCCATCGTAAGGCCCAATTGCGGCGGAAGCGGGTCCAGATACTCCAGGCTCAACCCCGGGGCAGTGCGGGCTACCGGGCTCTCCAGCACATCAATCCTGGAGAAGGCATTCCAGCGCGTTTCCAACAAACGCGCTCCGGGAAAGAGCAGGGCGGCGCTCAATCCTTTATAGGGAGAAAGGCGCAGGCTAAGGATAGAAGGCGGCCAGAACAAGAGGAACAAGAGGAGACCGACCCAGGTCCACTGGAAGAAGGAAAGGAGATAACTCGTTTTTCTCTTCCAGCCAAATGCCAGCGAAGCCAGGGCGCCGAGCAGGGCAGAGAATATAAGGGCTCCCGTCCCGCCAAAGATCCTGAACAGGGCGAGGACGAGAAGGCAACCCAGGGCAGCTCCGGAGAGGTCGGCAAAATAGAGTTTACCGGCAAGGCCGCTCCATCGGGCCAGAGCAGAGGAAATGGCCAGGCCCGCGAAAAAAAAGGGAACTGAAAAAACCAGATAATACAGGAAGACATAAAATAATTGCCAGCGATCCCAGGAAATGCGGGCCATATCAAAGGGGATAAAATTACTGATGAGGTAAGCGGTGAGAGTACTGAAAGAGAAAAGCCAGGAGGCCAAAGGCAGGGTCTGCCAGATCTCCCGGTTGAGGAGAGAGGGGAAGGAAGCCAGAAAAGAGCCGCTGGCCCCAAACCCCAGGAGAGCCATGCTCACAACCATGAAGGCGAAATGGTGCCACTGGGCCACGGAGAGAAGGCGGGTCAGGGAAATTTCCAGCGAAAGGACAGCAACGGACGTAAGGAAAATTCCCAGGAGCAGAGAAAAAGGAAGCATAGCTCTACCTACGGGGGCCAAGGATTCACGGGTTCAAGGGTTAAAGAGGACATAATTCCTTACCTTGATGTGTCCATGTTGGATTATAATATAAGCAAGGATTCGATCCAATGAAAAACTCCTCCGGTTATGTAGATGAAAAGGTATGAAACGTTTGACCATACTGCCGACTTAGGCATTCGGGTTTTTGGCCGGACCTGCGAGGAAGTTTTTGCCAATGCGGCTTATGCCCTTTTTGATTTGCTGACCGGCCTGGATCATGTGCGGGAAAACCTTTCTTACACTTTCCAAGTCGAGGCCGAAGATCGGGAAGAACTTCTGATTCGCTTCCTGAGCGAGCTTCTGTTTCTCTGCGAGAGTGAGGGATACCTTTTCCAGAGGTTTTCATTTGCCCATCTTAACCAAAAATCCCTTAAAGTGGTGGCCTACGGAGAGACCTTCGATCCCTCCCGCCATGAATTCAAGACAGAGATCAAAGCCGTAACTTACCATCAGGTGGAAGTAAAAGAAAACCATGGAACGTGGGAAGGGAGGGTCATCTTTGATCTTTGAACCAAAGAGGGGGCGTCCATGAACGACCAGAAAAAAATCCGTCTGGAAAAAATCGATGATTACCGCTGGCGGATTCCGCGGACCGGGAAGATGCAGGTCGAAGGATTGATCTATGCGGATGAAAGACTGCTCCGGGAGATTCGCGAGGATGAAAGTACGAAACAGGTAGCCAACGTGGCTCATCTTCCGGGCATCCTTAAGTATTCTTTGGCCATGCCTGACATACATTGGGGCTATGGGTTTCCCATCGGGGGAGTTGCCGCCTTCGACTGGCAGGAAGGCGTCATTTCTCCGGGCGGCGTGGGGTACGACATCAATTGCGGAACCCGCTTAATCTCCACGAACCTCTCCGTCCAGGACCTTAAGGGAAAAATCAAAGACCTGGTGAATGCCCTCTATCAAAACATTCCTTCGGGCGTCGGCTCCAAGGGGGCTTTACGCCTATCCGTTCACGAACTGCGCCAGGTCTTGAAAGACGGCTCGGCCTGGGCTGTAGGGAACGGATATGGCTGGCCGGAAGATTTGGAGCGCACCGAGGATAGAGGGTGCATGGAGGGCGCGAACCCGGAAGTAATCAGCGATAGGGCCGTAGATCGGGGAAGACCTCAACTGGGAACGCTGGGTTCAGGAAATCACTTTCTGGAAGTAGGTTTTGTGGATGAGATTTACAATCCGCAGGTGGCCCGGGTCTTCGGCCTGAGGAAAGACCAGGTTACTGTTCTCCTCCACTCCGGATCTCGAGGACTCGGCTACCAGGTTTGCGATGATTTCCTGAAAAAGATGGGTGAGCGGGTTCGCCAGTCTGGTCTGGAGCTTCCGGACCGGCAGTTGGCCTGCGACTACATCCGCTCGGCCACTGGTCAGGATTATTTTTCCGGGATGGCCTGCGCAGCCAATTACGCCTGGGCCAACCGGCAGATGCTCATGCACTGGACGCGGGAAGTATTTGAAAGGTTTTTGCAGATGGGCCCGAAAGAGTTAGGCATGCATTTGGTTTATGACCTCTGCCACAACATTGCCAAACGGGAATGGCACATGGTTGACGGAGAACGCCGGGAAGTCTGCGTCCACCGGAAAGGGGCAACACGAGCCTTCCCGGCAGGACATCCCGCCGTACCCGAGGCCTACCGGGATGTCGGGCAGCCGGTCCTTATTCCCGGGGATATGGGGCGGTACTCTTTTGTCCTCGTGGGCACTGAACAGGCGTTAGATGAGACCTTCGGCAGCACCTGTCACGGAGCCGGACGGGTGCAGAGCCGGACACAGGCAAAGAAAGCAAGTAAAGGAAGGGCGCTCCATCGCGAGCTGGAGGATCGGGGAATTTTCGTCATGGCCGCGAGCCGGGGAACTTTAGTCGAGGAGGCGCCGGAAGCTTACAAGGATGTAAGTCAGGTTGTGGAAGTCGTTCACCAGGCTGGAATCTCCCGGAAAGTGGCCAGGCTTCGTCCGTGGGGAGTAATTAAAGGATAAAAAATCATTGCAAAATGTTCAATGAGAAATTAGCAATAAATAGTTCCCGTAACAAAGTCATTTTCCATTGATCATTGATCATTGACCATTGATAATTTTCCAATGATAGCCGGATGTTAAAAATGATTTCAGATTGCAGATCGCAGATTGTAGATTGGAAAAAATAAAAACTTCAATCTGAAATCTCAAATCTGAAACCAGAAAAGATTATGGATTATCGTCCAAAAAGAACAGAGAAAGATTTTTATAATTTCCTAAGCTTTTTCCGCGACATTGCGCGTAAAAAGTGGCCCGCCTCAAGCGGGCAGCCAAAATGCTTCAAATCCCCCCTAACCCCCCTTTTTTAAAGGGGGGATGGGGGGATTTTCTGGTGCCAAGAAGTTTCCTTCTTACAAACATGTTTGTATTAATGAGGCGCTAAGCGCCTAATTGACGGGGGGTTCTGAGCCTTCCTTAAAACATTCAAAGATTACCTTTCCTGATTTAGCCGGGTGTTTGGGGCCCACAGGCTCCCCGTTGACCGAATCTATTTTAACGAAGACAATCCCTTCGGGTACGGGAAAATTCTCAAGCGCTTTTCCGGCAACTGCTTCTTTCATAAACTCCAACCAGATCGGCAGGGCGGCGACAGCCCCAGTTTCGTGAGCCCCCAGAGGCTTTTCAATGTCGTACCCAACCCAGGCGCCGGCGACCAGTTGTTGCGGGATGAAACCGACAAACCAGGCATCGCGGTTGTCGTTGGTCGTCCCGGTTTTTCCAGCGGCCGGCCGGCCCAAGGCTTTGGCCCTCTGACCGGTTCCTTCCTGGATGACGCTCTGCATCAGGCTGGTGATGAGATAAGAAGTCTGCGAGCTGATCACTTCAATGGCCGAGGGCTCCACTTCTTCCAGAATGTTTCCGTCTTTGTCCACAATCCGGCTAATCAGAATGGGTTCAGCCCGGTAACCCTGAGCGGCAAAAACTCCGAAGGCATTGGTCAATTCCAGAAGGGAAACGTTCGCCGCTCCCAGGGCCAGGGAGAAGTTGGGCTCCAGTTTGGATTTCATTCCCAGGTTCCTGGCGTACTGGATCAAATAATCAATCCCGATGGTCTGAGCAATCTTCACCGTGACCACGTTCCGGGAGTGGGTCAGGGCCTTGCGAAAAGTGATCGGCCCCCAGAATTGCCGGTCGAAATTCTGGGGTTCCCAGGGTTCTTTTCCGGGAACATCGATGTAGGAAAAAGGCTCATCCACAATAACGGTAGCCGGGGTAAACCCTTTGTCCAGAGCAGCGGCGAACACGATTGGCTTGAAAGCAGACCCGGCTTGTCTCTTAGCCTGAGTAGCCCGGTTGAACTGGCTGGCCGAAAAATCCCGCCCGCCGATCATGGCCAGGATATAACCGGTCTGCGGGTCGAGGGCAACAAGCGCTCCCTGAACCTGCCCCTTACCTTTGCCTTTTCCTTCTCGGGCCTCAAACTCCTCCAGCCCATTCAGAACGGCCTTTTGGGCTGCCTGCTGCAGCCGGCTGTTAATCGTGGTGTAGATCTTCAAGCCCCCTTTGTAAAGCAGTTCTTTCCCGTACTTCTCTTCAATGTACATGCGCACCTGTTCTACAGCATAAGGGGCATCTAAGTAGCCTTTGGGGCCCTTTGGCCGGAGTCTCACCGCTTCGGCTTCGGCCTTTTTTGCCTGTTCGGGGGTGATCATTTTACGGTCGACCATGCGGTTAAGCACGTAAAGCTGGCGCTCGCGGGCCTTCTTGGGATGGCGTAGAGGTGAAAGGTTGTTGGGCGCGGGAGGAAGGCCGGCGATTATGGCGCATTCAGCCAGCGTTAAATCCTGCAGGGACTTGCCAAAATAGGTTTTCGCTGCGGCCGCTACCCCGAAGGCCCCTTCGCCCAGATATATCTGATTCAAATAGAGGAAAAGGATCTCGTTTTTGGTTAGATAGCGTTCAATGCGCTGGGCCAAAATGGCCTCTTTTAGCTTGCGAGTGAAGGTCCGTTCGGGAGTGAGGAAGAAGGATTTGGCGATCTGCTGGGTGATTGTGCTCCCCCCCTGTACCACATCAAGGGCCTCGATGTTGCGGAAGGCTGCGCCTAATATCCTCCAGTAGTCAATGCCCTGATGTTCAAAAAAACGGGCGTCTTCTGCGGCTACGAAGGCCCTGGTCAATAATTTGGGCATCTTCGAAAGGGGAACGACCATCCGCCGTTCAATGAAGAACTCGCCGATCACCATTTCATCGTCGGAATAGACCTCAGAGACTATATAGGGCTGGTAATCTTTCAGGGTTGTCAACCTGGGCAGGTCGAAGATGAGGGTAAAGTATAAGACTGTAGCTGCCCCGGCAGCAAGAAAGACCATAAGGAAGAGGATGAGGGCCAGGGTCCTTAAGGTGCGGCCCTTTTTTTTCTGAATACGTTTTGAGCGGGTTTCAACCATGGGGAAAATAAAAAAGTTAGGGGGTTCGTTTAAACACGCCGATCCCGTTGGGAACCGGCCATCCTCCGGGAAGGTTGATTTTTAAAGACTTATAGTCCACGTACATCTGAGCTGAAGGTCCGCCATCGAGAGTCAAAGCGTCCCGGCATTCCAGGCCTCCTTCGGATTCCGGGAGACGAAAAATCCTGGCCAAATCCTGGAGGTAAACGTTTGTATCTTCCGAATTCAGCAAGATAATCTGGTTTTTGAAAGTGATGCCCAGGGCCGAACGCCTGGCTACCTGTTTTTTAAGAAGCAATTCCCGGCCAGCTACCACAACCCGCGGGCCAACCTGGAGCGCCTGGGAAACGGGCCTCTCATTGTGGAACTCTTTGGTGTGGATAATTCGGGGACGGTTGTCTTGAACAAGAAAAACTCCCCAGTCGGTTTTCCGCAAAGGGTTAACTTCCCGGCCGTCTATGATCAGCAGGCCAAGGGGCCGGTAATCGGGCATGAAAAAACTACCGTTGACCGCAGCCAGGGCTTGAGTTTTTTGGGCTAATATCCTGATTTCCATCCTATCCGTTCCAAATACCCGGCTGTCGATCACCCGCACGAGGAATTTTTCCATATCCACCTTCAAAACCCTGAGCTTGATGAAGGTCTGATAGGTAGGCCCGTCGAGCTGCATGGACCTGGCTTCGAAGCCTTCATCGATTTTTTGCCAATGGTTAGCGGGAGAGCCGGCCGCCTGCCCTATCAGAATCAGGGGCGCTCCCAGGGTAAAAAATAATAGAATCTGCTTGATTTTAGTTCTGCCCCGGCGTTTCATTTTGTTTTGATTTTATATTAAATATAGATGATTTTTCTGTACTTGTCCACTTCATATCCTTATATCCTTCCTCTTTTTTTTGTACGTTGAATCCCTCGTTTTCAATTTTCCATCGCATCCTCCCTCCGTCATTCGATAAGTTCGTGGCGTTTTTAAACGAGACGTGGCAATTGGTGCCCCACTTGAACTTCGTCGTTTTCTTTTGTCCCTCCTGGTCGGGTTTGGTCTCCAAGCACTCGACCACGGATAACAGGTGCTCCTTCTTTTCGGAATCGACATAGGCAATGTCATCGGCCCAGCGGAAAACCTGTTTGATTTGGGCCTCCTTGCCCGTGCGCCAGGTCAATCGGTTCTCAGGTTGTAATTCAGACAAAGCATCGAACTCCTCGTTCAAGGAAGGCAAATCCTCGTCCGCGAGAACGATCATGAACTTCCAGCCGTAACGACGGCACAGACCAAAGGTCGGCCCCCTGCGAAGAGACCGTCCATCGACAAAAGGATCGGCAACCGTGGGACCCGGATTTTAAGTCGCTCTGCCAGACGGTGGAAGGCCTTAACTTCGCAATCCTGTTTGGTCGCCTTGTCTCCGGGATTCTCGATAAACTCAGTCATCAAAGAGAAGACGAAGCCATTGGAGGTGACGAGTTTGGCTTCCAGGACGGGGTGGTAGTAAAGGGTCTTTCCATTGTGAGTGCGCGTGAGACAATGGGGGCAGTGACGGTGCCTGAAGCTGATCGTGCCCGTTCCATCGATGGCCACAACGAAGTAGATTCCCAATATACGGAGGACCTTGCTGGTTCCTGACTTGCAATTCAGACACTATTGACGTCTGTGGTTGGGGTGGCGAGGCGGTTTGGGGTAGTAAAGTGTCAATGATCGCCTCAATAGAGCCACCCGTGATCGCCGTAATGGAGCCACGGGAAAGTGGCCCGAAAGCGATTTCGGACGGCTTTTCAAACTAAGGTTTTTCTCCGGGGATTGTAAGGAGAAGAGGGGGCAAAAGTCGGGTCTCTTGCGAATTGAAGAAAAAGTTATCCCTTTAGCTTTTGGGAGAAAAAAGCCGCCTGTTGGTTTATTCGATCTCTCTTTGGAACCGGTTGATCTTAAGCCGATAGAGCTCCTTGGGAGTCATATCCATTGGGTAAAACAGTTCTTCTACGTCTACGATCCCATAGATGCCTTCATAGTAGACGATCATTTTATGGATGCTCTGGCCCATCTTCTTTCCTCTTAAGCGGCGAATCCCCAGATGGGCCAAACGCTGACCCCGCTGACTCTTGTAAGCATTCACCAGGCTATAAGTGATTAGGGTCAAAACCGCATGCGCCCGGATGTCCGAGCAGGTCTTCTGCGGATACTTTAACTTAACAGATGATAGCCCTGCTTGAGCTCTCGAAATCCCTGATTCTCAATCTCCGAACGCAAATCGTACTGCTCCAACACCCTCAAGGGCCGAGAGACCGAAAGGCTGGTCAAAAAAATCTTCTCCTGGAGGAAATATTGGACGGAGGGATGCCTTCCGTCTGCCTGGGGGAGGTCAAGGACCGTTCTTTATGGTTCAAAGGATATGAGCAGATTTATCTCGAAAGAGATTTCCGGGAAATCAGCCAGATCGAGAATTTGATCGCTTTTCGGAATCTGCTCCACCTGGTGCCTTTACGGACTGGGAAGCTTTTCAGCTCAAGCGAGATTGGGCGGAATGGAAAATTATCCGCCGCGACGACCTCAAGATACTTATCCCTGTTTGAAACCACCTCCGGAGTCCAGAAAATTTATAACTATTTGAAAAGAACTGGATTCCGGCTTTCGCCGGAATGACAGAAAAATACCTTTTCAGATATTTTAAAACCCCCGTCCCTCATCCCTTCTGTCGTCCTTATGGCGGAATTTCAAATAGGTTATTTTTTTCTTGACAAAATTTCCCTATGGAAGTATATAGCCTATCGATAGAAGATAGCAGGGCATATCTTCACGCCTGATAAATCCCAAATAGAAGAGCTTCTTGCAAAAGTCCGTAATTTAATCTTCGACAGGCTCAGGGTGAACGGGCTTAGGTTGAAATTATTTAGTTTTTCCGTTCGTGGTGAGCTTGTCGAACCACAAAAAAATACTTTTGCAAGAGGCTCAAAAGATTGATGAATTCGTAAAAAGTTTGAAAATGCGTCTTTCTGTCATTCCGGCGAAGGCCGGAATCCAGTTCTTTCAAATAGTTATATGTTTTCTGGACTCCGGTTTTCACCTGTCTGCCAGGCACAGGCAGGCCGGAGTGACGACTTTTTACGAGATCATCAAGATTGATTTTAAAAAAGAAAAAAGAAATAATTATTGTTTTTGAAACCTAACTGCCGTCCAAAGGAGGATCAAGGTGGGAATGGTTTTTCGGAAAGCCTGGCATTCGAGACGTCGAAGTCGGGCTTTGTGAGAAAGAACCAATTTTTCGCTTGATAATTCCCCGCAGCTTGGTGCAGGGTCATTCATTAGTTAGTTCTCATCCGGAAACCCCCTCTCCCCTTGCGGGAGAGGGTTGGGGTGAGGGGGATTAAAATGGAAGTTTTAGAAATTTTAACCCCTTATCACCCCCACCCTCCCCTCCCCCGTCGAAGGGGGAGGGGAAAAGTTGAGTTTCCGGATGGACACTAGTTAAACAGCCTCATAATTGATGGGGAAGGAGGTGATAGCAGGCGGAAAGGGGTTACAAACTAAGCAACGGACTAAATTTAGAAAGGAGAGAAGTAAAATGAAAAAGCGAATCATGATGTTGTTCTTAGTAGCTGTATTCGTTGGGGGTTTAGTTTTCGTTGACTCGGCTTATCAGACAGCGCAAGCCCAGCCCAAGGTGATCAGCTGGACAGGGCAAAGCTGCCTCCCGCCGGGAATGCCCGTATCTATTGCGCTGGCGGATCTGTCCGAGAGGGTTAAAAAAGCCAGTGGAGGGCGCTTCATTTTGACTGCCAAGCCGGCCGGCTCGGTTTGCCCGGCAACCAAGGAATGGATAGCGATCAATAAGGGAGTCCTGGACTTCGCCGCCACCGGCGGTTCGTATATGGTGCCGGAAGTTCCTTTCGGCAGTATTATCGCCCAGCGCGTGGGCGCCAAATTATCTCCCCTGGGACACATGATGTGGTTCGAGACCGAAGGCCGGGAACTGGTTAACAAATGGTATAAGCAAATGGGCTATAAATTTATGAATATTGGCGGATTTCATGGTCTGCCCGAGGGGTGGATCCATTTGAAAAAACCGCTGAAAGGGCCGGCAGACCTGAAGGGGCTAAAGATGAGGGCTTCCGGTGACGGCGGGATCGTCCTCTCCCGGATGGGCGTTGGCACAGTGTTCATGCCTCTGGGTGAAATCTTTGAGAACATGAAACGCGGGATCATCGATGCCTTTGAATGCAGCTGCCCCTCATTTGATTATACTATGAAATTATATGAAGCGAGCAAATACTACTACCTGAGCCCGACCCGTGCTCCCTGGGAGATGTACGAAATCCAGGTTTCGAGGGAGAAGTTTGAGGCTTTGCCCGAGGACCTCAAGGCCATCTTCCTGAACTGTCTGAAGGGAACGGAAATCGAATACCACGCCAAGCTGGTGGCGGACAATGCCAAAGCGGTGCAGGGCTTCAAAGACAAGGGAGTCATCGTTGAAAATCTTCCCAGCTCCATCGATGATGCCTTTGTCGCCGAGGCCACGAAGTACCTGAAGGAAGTAGCGGCCAAGCATGAATCCATGAATGAGGTGCTCACGTCCCAGCTGAAGTTCGAAGAGATGTGGAAGAATCTATACGGACTGCCTTCGCCCGGCAAATAGGGTCGTGAACGCTATAAAGGCGAGTTTAGGAGTGGATTTAATAACCCCATAGCTGAATTTGCTGGTTCGCTTTGGAAGAGGAATTTGAAACTCGTGTAACACTTTAGACTTTTGAAAAGTGGTCAAATCCCCCTTCATCCTCCTTTTCCAACGGGGGAAAAAGTGTAATTTTTTATGGAAGGCATTGAAAAGTTCTCCTCCCTTTGGAAAAGCCTGCCTGCGGTAGGCAGGGGAGGCCGGGAGGGATTTCCGGTCCGCCTCAGGCGGATCAAAATGCTAAATTGATACAAACTTGCTAAATATACCGCAGGTTCCCTTTTTTTCAGGGAACCTGCTTACTTCTTTTTCGAAGAAACATGCCTGCGAGCAAATGAGGAGGATGATTAACTGTGAGACGATTTCTAACGATCATTGATCGGATGAATGAATGGATAGGGAGCTGGATAAGGTTGCTGGTTTATGCCTTCATTGGACTGATTTGCTTTGAAGTGCTGCTCAGGTACGGATTCAACAATCCGACAATTCAACTCCCGGTCATTGTCACCATGACCGCCGGGGCCATGTACGCCCTTTCTTTCGGAAATATTATGCGCCAGGACGGGCATGTGCGGATTGACGTTTTCTCCCGCCTGCTGTCAGTGAGAGGGAAAGCAATTTTTGAAGTTGTTTTAGGGGCGCTGTTTTTATTCCCAGTCATCGGCGCGCTTACCGCTTCTGCAGCGGGATGGGTCTGGTATGCCTGGTCCATCGACGAGAGGGATATGCAGACCTTCTGGTACGCTCGCATAGGCCCCATTCGGACCGTGGTGTTTATCGGACTTCTTCTGTTCTTGCTACAGGGTCTGGCGGCATTCGTGCGGAACCTGAACATTTTATTCGGGAGGAAAGAAACCCCATGATTGAATTGAGCCAAGAGATTATTGCGATAATTATGCTGGGGGGAATTCTGGCGGGGGTGTTGACCGGCTATCCCCTGGCTTTGGCCATCGGCGGCATTGCCTTTTGGATGGGAATTTACCTTTTCGGACCAGCCCTCACTTTCGAGATCTTCTACAGCCGCTCTTATGATATGCTGAATAACTATGTTTTACTGGCTGTTCCCGGTTTTGTCCTCATGGGCGCTGTGCTGGAACACTCGGGAGCGGCCGAGGGCGTTTTCGAGGAACTTTACGTATGGTTCGCCGGGCTGAGAGGCGGTCTGGCCCTGGCTACGATCATATTGGGGACCATAGTGGCGGCCACGGTGGGAGTCATCGCCGCCTCGGTCACCTTGCTGACCCTGACTGCCCTCCCATCCATGGTAAAGCGGGGATACGACCGAAGCCTGGCGGCCGGCGCGGTTTGTGCGGGCGGCAGTCTGGGCATTCTCATCCCGCCGAGCATTATGCTGGTGATTTACGGGCCCATGGCCAACCTTTCCGTGGGCAAAATGCTCCTCGGAGCCGTCATACCGGGCCTTTTCCTGTCTTTTTGCTATTGCCTTTACATCCTGGTGAGGTGTATCCTCCAGCCGCAAATTGCCCCGCCGGTTCCTCCCGGAGAAAAACAGGTTCCTTTCCTGGTGAAGACACTCCGCCTCGCGGTCGCCATAGGGCCTCTCGTTTTTCTGATTCTGGCCGTGCTGGGCAGCATTTTTTTAGGGATTGCTTCTCCTACGGAGGCTGCCGGGGTTGGTTCTCTGGCCACGATCCTTCTGGCCGCCGCCCACCGCCGTCTCAATATGGAGGTCATGAAAAAGGCTGCGGCCACGACAGTAAAAGTCAGCGGCATGGTCCTCCTGATCGGCATGCTGGCCTCTTCCTTTACCGGCATATTCATGCGCGCGGGCTGCGATGAAATTGTGGCCAGGTTCATCATGAGCATGCCCGGGAGCAAGTGGGGGGCCTTTGCCATCATCATGGTGATCTGCTTTGCCCTGGGCTTTTTCATCGATTGGCTGGGGATTCTCTTCATCATGGTTCCCATCATAACCCCCATCGGGACAGCCCTGGGATTCGACCCCCTGTGGTTTGCCATGATGATCTGCATCAACCTGCAGATGTCCTTCATGACCCCACCCTTTGCTTATTCGATATTCTACCTTCGGGGGGCCGCCGATCCCAGATTGGAAGTGACCACGAGGCACATTATTCGGGGGGTCGTTCCGTATGTTGTATTGATCGCGATAGCTCTTGTCGTGTTCATCCTGTGGCCTGAAATCATTCTTTGGCTGCCCAACAAAATGCTATAGGGCAGACACTTGACACTTTCCATCATAGAGAAGTCGCCAAAAACGATGTGATAAACCTTTAGGGATTCGAGCGCATGACATAAAAGGGGGCGTTGCTTAAAACCAGCAAAATTATTTTCCGCCCCCTTCTTTTCTAATGGCCATGGCAATGGCTGAAGTCCCTACCCCTGCATGCCAGGCAATCTCCGCCATGGGGATCCCCATCTCCCGATTCATTGGATATGCCAACTTCTTTTTCTGTAATGCGCTCTTTGGTTTCCTGGGCGATCCGACGGACAAAGACACCGCTTATCCTTGTAAAAAAAATTTTTCTTTTGAACCAAGGCTTTTGTACACCACCGGCCTTTAGGCGTCAGAGTCCATAGGCCTTGTAACAGGTTTGGCATACCGGGGAAAGGGGTGGGGGTTCTTTCGGGGCCTCACTTTCCAGGCCTGAAGACCCGACATTGGCAAACGCGTCTAAAATCTGTCTCATATCTTTTTTAGCCCTTCTGCGTTCTTCAAATATCTCTCTGAATTTCTTATAGGATTCCCTGTTCCAGGTCTCCAGAAAATCTTCCTTATTGATGTTGCCAAAAAAAGTCTGGGGAACCAGGTATTCCTTATTCATGAAGATTCGGGGGATATTCCCCTTTTTAGGAATTCGCAGATAAAGGCAGGGAGCCACTGAGCCATCCACGGGAAAAAACACAGCCTTGATCGGGTTGGCTTCGCAGACGGGTTGCTCTTCGGCCTTAAGCGGGTAAGTTTTAATAGCAATGCCCAGCTCTTTGCCGCGGCGATGGAGCTCATCAATAATCTGCTGAAATGCGGTGGTTGGGGATTCATGGTGGAAGGCCCTGAGGATGTTCCATCTCTCCTCCGGCAGGTAATCCAAATTGGTGAAAATCACTTCATCCACTCCCAGCTTTTTTGCCAGAGGAACAAGGCTGGGGAGCGCTGGCATATTGAGGCGGGTCATGGGGAAGGAAAGCTTTACGGTAGGCGTATTCCGCCTAAGCTTCTTCCTCAATTGAATGAATCCTTCGATTTGCCCCAGGATTCTCTTGAAATCAGATCCTATGGGCAGGCTTTCCTTAATCTCCGGCGTGGCCAATTCCAGGGATATTATCAGTAAATCAAGACCTGAAGTAAGCAGGTGGTGAGATAAATCTCCGGTTAAATGAATGCCGTTCGTGGTTAGGCTGGTCAGAGAATCTTTCTCCTTGGCCAGGCGAAGCATGGGGATGATATTTTCATTCTCCAGGGGCTCCCCCCATCCGCGGATGGCCACCCATTTGGTCGAATGGAAATACCGACCGATGTTTTGAAATGTTTCCAGGGACATATTTTGAAATATCCATTGTTCCGCAAAAACAGCCCGGGGACAGATGTGGCATTCCAGAGAGCTATAAGTGGATATCTCGATTTGAAAGGCTTCGAATTCACGGCGCCCGCTTTTAAAAATACTGGCCAGCTTTTTTAGCATATGCAATTTGCCTGTGGATAATAGGTAGAAACCATCCCACCATTTACAGTTTTAAGCTTTGGGGAAAAGGGGAAGGAGATGGCCAACCGTCATGATAGCCATTATGAAGCCTTCCTTACATTAAGTTCGGGAAATAAGGAATTTTACCTCTTTGTCATCGAAGGAGAAATATTCTCCCGTGATGCCGTCGGCTGCCCTGGAGGCCAGAAAAAGAACCAATTTGGCCGGTTCGTCGGGTAAATGCAGGATACCTTCTTCTTTCAATCGTTCAAACATATCCGTTCCAATTGCTTTGGCCCCGGCCTTTCTGATCTCTTCCTGCATCCGGGTGTCCATGACGCCGGGATGGATGGCATTAACCTGGATATTGTAGTCCTTGAGTTCGCGGGACAGTTGCTTGGTAAAATGAATCAGCCCCGCTTTGGCGACCATGTAAGGTGTTAAATTCGGCCGGGGAGTCAAGGTTGTGGCCACGTTGATGACTTTCCCTTCTTTTTTTTCGATCATGATCGGCAGGACAGCTTTTGTACACAAGAAAGCTGATGTCAGATTGATTCTCAGGGTTTGTTCCCATTCGGCCAGGGAAATTTCATGGAGGGGGGCAATGGGACCCCTGGCCCCTGCGTTGTTTACCAGGATGTCTATCGTGCCATAGGCCTCCAAGGCCCTTTTCAGCATATGGTTCACCTGCTCCTCCTCGGAGACATCTGTGGGAATAGAGAGGGCGTCCTTTTTTAACGATCGTAACTCCTCAGCCACATGCGCGATTTCCTCGTTGGTCCTGGCGGCCAGAACGACCTTCGCTCCTTCCATGCCAAAGGCGAGGGCTACAGAACGGCCCAGTCCTCGTCCTCCCCCGGTAATGATGGCAACTCGATTTTGCAGCTTCATAGCTTCTCCCAAATAAAGATCGCTTTCCAATTAGTTCTCATCCGGAAACTCAACTTTTCTCCTCCCCCTTCGACGGGGGAGGGGAGGGTGGGGGTGATAAGGGGTTAAAATTTCTATGACTTCCATTTTAATACCCCTCACCCCAACCCTCTCCCGCAAGGGGAGAGGAGGTTTCCGGATGAGAATCAATTAGAATTGTGGAGCCTTTATAGATATTTTTCCGACGGGCACATTAATATGATACTACTTTTATTTAAATACATCATTTAGATTTTTTTCAAGGATTAATTAGGCACCATGCCACAAGTTCCATTCATTTTTCGCCCGATCGCTTTTTAACCCTTCTTTGGGGAATATTTGTTTTAAATCAGTTTATCTTAAAAAAGTCTTGTTCAGACGGATAATTATATTTATAATCTTCTTGATGGCGTGCCCTAACTATGTCACGAGAGGTTCTTGAAAAAGTCCGAAACACTGTCATTCCCGCGAAAGAGGGAATCGAGGACAGCCTGAAAAATAGGGATTCCGGGTCGCGCTTCGCTTGCCCGGAATGACGATTGAGAAACAGATTTTGAGATCTGCAAGAACCTCAAAAGTTGATAAACTCGTAAAAAGTCTGAAAATGCCCTTTTCCGTCATTCCGACCCCGATTTTCATCGGGATAAACTTCAGCCGGAATCCAGTATTTTCAAATGCTTATAAATACCCTGGACTCCGGTTTTCACCTGTCTGCCAGGCACAGGCAGGCCGGAGTGACGACTTTTTACGAGATCATCAAGAGTTATTTAAGGAAAAGTGGGGTGTGTTCTTCTAAGAGGCTTTGACGATTGTACAAGCGTTTTCTAAAGCGACTGTTTAAACTTATTGCATAGGAATTTCCTTTTTTAACTTTAGGCACTTTAGTTCACTTTAGGCATTTAACTTGATTGTATAGGAAATTCGTTTTTGGACACGGATGTACACAGATTATCAGGATAAACTAAAAAGAAAATAATTATCTGCGTAAATCTGCGTCCCATTAAATTTTTTCGAACCATTGGGGAGGATCCATGAAAGCTGCTTATTATCACGGGAACAGAACCATCAGGATTGGCGAATCAATTAGACGCCCACCCGGGCCAGATGAAGTCCGGCTCAATGTGGCCTATTGCGGGGTGTGCGGAACGGATCTGCATATTTTCAGGGGGGGTATGGATAAACGGGTTGCCATACCGCAAGTCATCGGTCATGAAATGGCCGGTGAGATTGCCGAAGTGGGCGCGAACGTCAAGGGTTGGGCAGCAGGAGAACGGGTGGTCGTGCGCCCCCTGGCCTCCTGCGGAACCTGCCCGGCCTGTTGCGCCGGACATGCCCACATCTGCTACAACCTCAAATTCCTGGGAATTGACACCCCCGGCGCCTTTCAGAGTTCCTGGACAGCACCAGCCCACACCCTTCACCGGCTTCCTCCAGGCTTTTCTCTGGACCAGGCGGCCTTAATTGAACCAATCGCAGTAGCCTGCCATGATGTGCGACTGGGCATGGTAAAAAGCGGCGAGGAGGTTGTGGTTATCGGTGGCGGGCCCATTGGCCTGTTGATCGCTTTAGTCGCTGCGCAGATCGGGGCGCGGGTGTTAATCTCGGAGGTGAATCCGTTTCGGTTGAAGCTGGCGCGCGAGTTCGGGCTGGAGGCGGTCAATCCTAAGGAGACAGATCTGGCCGATTTTGTGGGGAAGCGGAGCGGCGGGGCAGGCGCAGATGTGGTTTTTGAAGTGTCCGGGTCCGCGGCCGGCGCTGCCACCATGACTCAACTGGTCCGGGCCCGCGGCCGGATTGTCATTGTGGCGATTTTCGCGGAAATGCCCAAAGTTGACCTTTTCAGTTTTTTCTGGCGGGAATTGCATCTCTTAGGGGCGCGGGTGTATGAGCCCGAAGACTTTGAAGAAGCCATTTCCCTGGCAGCCCGCGGAATCCTGCCGCTTACGCGCTTGATCAGCGACCGGCGGCCTTTGTCAGATTTGCAAACGGTATTTGAGCAGATCGAAGCCAGCACGGACCTGATGAAGGTCCTAATTGATACGCAAGGAGAGTAAAAAATGGATAATCTGAGCCAATTCCGATTGGACGGCAAGGTTGCCCTGGTGACGGGTTGCCGGCGGGGCATTGGCCGGGCCTTTGCCCAGGCTCTGGCCGAAGCCGGGGCGGATATTGTGGGTGTGAGCACATCCCTGGAGCCCTCAGGGAGCGAGGTAGAGAAGGACGTGATTGCCCGGGGGCGCAAGTTCAAAGGTTATGCCTGTGATTTTTCTGACCGGAAGGCCCTTTATGCCTTTATCGAGCAGGTTAAAAAAGATATTCCCTCCCTGGACATCCTGGTCAACAATGCCGGTATAATTTTGCGCAAACCGGCGGCGGAACACCCTGACGACTACTGGGACAGAGTAATCGAGGTAAATCTTAATGCTCAATTCATCCTGGCCCGCGAGTTTGGCAAAGATATGGTGGCCCGAGGCAAAGGCAAGATCATTTTCACTGCATCTCTTTTAACCTTCCAGGGGGGCATCACGGTTCCGGGGTACGCGGCCAGCAAGGGAGGTGTGGGGCAACTGACCATGGCCCTGGCTAATGAATGGGCCGGCAAAGGCGTCAACGTCAATGCCATCGCCCCGGGTTATATTGCCACGGATAACACAACTGCGTTGCGGGCCGATCCGGTGCGGAATGAGCAGATCCTGGCCAGAATTCCCGCCGGGCGCTGGGGAACACCGGACGACCTGAAAGGGGTTGTTGTTTTCTTAAGTTCCGAAGCAGCCAATTATGTGCATGGCGCCATTATTACGGTGGATGGCGGCTGGATGGGGAGGTAGAGGGGAATTTTATAAGGGTGGAGAAGGAACTGGAGGAGAATGAACGTGGAAGAGTTTAAACAACTGATTTCCCACTTTCCCACTTTCCCTTTTCCCCGACTGCGGATTTTTCCCGGGCAAGATCCCTTAACCGTCGCTTCCAGGAATATGGTATATTGGATTTAAGGGATTACGTCAAGGAAGATTGAAAGTTTTTCGGCAGGGAGATCGCGTATGGCCGTAAAAAAAATTGGAGAGCTTCTGGTTGAGGCAGGGCTGATCTCTGAGGCCCAACTGCTGGAGGTCCTGGAGGAGAGGAAAAAAGCCAGCGGCCTCCACATCGGAAGTATTCTGGTGAAAAAAGGGTACGCCACGGAAATAGACATTGCCCAGACGCTTTCCTTTCAGTTGAATATCCCTTTTGTGGACATTTCTACCGCGACCATCGACCCGGAAGCCATCAAGCTTATAAACGAAAAGCTGGCCAAGAAATATCTGCTGATTCCCCTTTACTTCGAAGGAAAAAATTTACTCGTAGCCATGGCCGATCCCTTGAACTTGAATGCCATCAGCGATGTCAGTTTTTCTGCCGGGCTGAAAATCAAGCCCTGCATGGCCACCACTTCTGATATTGCCAATGCTATTCGCATCCATTATCATCTCAGCCAGCCGATCGAGGATCTCATCGTTGACTTGAAGCTTAAGTCGGATAAGTATGTTGAGGTTCTCCATGAGGGCGATTCGGAAAGGGACATCGTCGAGCAGGTCAAAAAGAGTTCCGCTCCCCCCATTATCAAGATTGTTGATTCCATCATTGTCCATGCCGCAGAAAGCAGAGCCAGCGATATCCACCTGGAGCCCCAGGAAAAATGGGTAAAAGTGAGAATCCGGGTGGACGGCCTGATGAGAGAGGCCATGCAGCTACCCAAATGGGTTCAGGGATCTGTGGTTTCCCGGATCAAATTAATGGCCAAAATGGACATCGTCGAAAGAAGGATTTCCCAGGATGGCAGGATCAAGGTCAGGCTGGGGGATAATAACCTGGATTTAAGAATTTCAACGCTGCCGACCCATTACGGGGAGACGGTGGTGATGAGAATGCTCGACCCGAAAACAGCGATGATCAGCCTGAATAACATCGGTCTTCTCCAGCAGGACCTGGAAAGGGTTGTGGACATAGTCGAAAGGCCCCAGGGAGTAATCCTGGTAACCGGACCCACAGGCTCCGGAAAGACATCCACCCTTTATGCCATGATTGAACATATAAAGAGGGCACGGGTGTCCAATTAATAATCGAATAAAGTCAATTGGTTGTCTGGCATGGTGATCAGTTTTGTGCATTTTGGTGGTACGAGTGCCGATAAAATGGGCTTTTTCTCGAAAAGTGAGACACTCAAAAT
>Ga0194126_10002071_pt1 | contig 32863 bp, 33 predicted proteins | sample TA2KigC150mmetaG_FD_148641 | JGI IMG/M metagenome (GOLD analysis project Ga0194126, IMG submission 148641) | Freshwater microbial communities from Lake Tanganyika, Tanzania - TA2015035 Kigoma Deep Cast 150m | ecosystem: Environmental > Aquatic > Freshwater > Lake | place: Tanzania: Lake... | reverse complement strand
CAAATTTACGCAGTATGCGGTAATCGATTGCCATAGCCAGAAAAGTCAGGACAGAACCGATCAGAAGGAACAAAAGGTGCCTCTTTAAAAAGAAAAAACTGTCTTTGTACCTTTCCCATGTATAAATACTCGAAGCGCTGAAAATCATTACGACCCCGATACAGATCAGGATCACGGTTACAATAAACAGGTTTATCCGGATGGTACGCAGCATATCAGCCCTCTTCTATCAACAAATCATTAACTGCCTTTTTAAAGGCCCTGCCTCTTTCCTCGTAGCTTGAAAACATATCAAAACTCGAGCACATCGGAGATAATAATACGGAATCCCCGGCTTTCGCATTTCTATAGGCCTTTCCCACTGCCTCTTCCAGGGTATTTGCTTCCTCCAAAGGAAGCTCTTCTTTAAAAGCTTCTCTTATATTCTGCCTTGCTTCTCCGATCAAGATCGCGACCTTGACCTTTCCCCGCGCAGACGAAAGCAGGCCGCTGTAATCAAGCCCTTTATGCCTGCCCCCTGCAATCAAGATCACAGGAGAAGATAAGTTCTCCAGCGCCATTTTACATGACTCGACCGTTGTTGCCTTGGAGTCGTTAATAAACTTTACTCTGTTGATCTCTGCAACAAATTCAAACCGGTGTTCCAGCCCTTTAAATTCAGAGAATACCTTTTGGCAGGTTTCTTCTTTTATGCCGAATATCCCGCCTATAGCCGCCACTGCTGCCTGGTTTGAAGTAAGCCTGCTGGTGCGGGAAAAAAATATAACTTTCGCTTTAGCTTCAGCGGCTATTTTTCCGGAAAGCTTATCCTCTTTGTTTAAAACCAGGAAATCGCCCTCATCCTGATTCATAAAAATGCGCTTCTTGGCTGTAATATATTCTTCCATATTATTATACCTGTCCAGGTGGTTGCGGCTGAAATTCAAGATCAGCGCTGCTTTCGGCTTAAAAGAAACAATATGTTCCAGCTGAAATGAACTGACCTCCAAGGCCACAAAATCGCCTTCCCGCATATCCTGTATTTCTCCGCAAAAAGGATTGCCGATGTTGCCGCAGGTAAACACCCTCCTGCCCTCTGCTTCAAGGATTTTACCGATTAAAGTAGTGACAGTGGTCTTGCCGCAAGAACCCGTTACCGCAATAATGGTAGCGGGGCATACAATTGAACCGATCTCTATCTCGCTTTTAACCGGGACCTTCAAATCTCCTGCCCAGGCAATGGGCGGCGCCGAATCCGGGACCCCGGGAGAAATAACAACCAGGTCTCGCCCTTTTATAAATTCATAGGTGTGCGCCCCCAGCTCGGCCTTTATTTCTTTTGATCTTAATTTCGAGGCATTCTGACGGGTGATTGCATTATCCTGGCTATCTGTCACGCTGACCTTTGCTCCCAAGTCAAATAAAAGATTAGCGCAGCTTAATCCGCTTCTTGCCAGCCCGACGACTGTTACGCTTTTCCCCCTGAAATAATCATGATTGCGCATAGAAATTTACCTGATCTTCAGTGTGATTATTGTAAAAAGTGCCAGGAGCCCGGCGATGATCCAGAACCTTACGATTATCTTGCTTTCCGGCCAGTTAAGAAACTGAAAATGATGATGCAGCGGCGCGATCTTAAAGATACGCCTTTTCAAAAAACGGAAAGATGTTACCTGCAGGATTACTGAAAGCGCCTCTACGACAAAAATTCCCCCGACAATCATAAGGAGTAATTCTTTTTTAATCAACAAAGCTACCATCCCCAAAGCGCCTCCCAATGCCAGTGAGCCGACATCCCCCATAAAAACTGACGCAGGAAAACAATTGAACCACAGAAACCCCAGGCCCGCTCCCAAAATAGCAGAACAGAATACGGCCAGCTCTCCTGCCCCTTTTATGTATGGGATCAATAAATAATCACTAAATTTAATATTGCCTGAAACATAACTTAACACGCTGAAAGCTATGCTGACCATGATCACGCAGCCGATAGCCAGTCCGTCAAGGCCGTCGGTGAGGTTAACGGCATTGGAAGTACCTGTAAGCACTATGATCACAAATAAAATAAGAAACAATCCCAGGTCAACGGATACACCCTTTAAAAAAGGGATATCCAGCCTTGAATTATACTCCGGGTCCATAAATAAAATAACACCGATCAAAAGGCCGAGTATCAGCTGGCTGGTAAATTTTGATGCAACAGTCAGGCCCTTGGATTTGTTCTTTACCAGTTTCAGGTAATCGTCGATAAACCCTGTCAGGCCGAGCCAGGCCAGCACAAAAAGGCCTAGCAATATGTATTTATTAGAAAGGTCCGCCCATAAACAAGCCGAAATGATCACCGCGGACAAAATCAGTATCCCGCCCATAGTCGGGGTATCGCGTTTATAACTGTGTAATTTATCTAATTCTACGCTGTCACCCTTGGTGATTTTGTCCCTTATCTTTAAGGCCTTCAGTTTATTTATAATCACGGGGCCGAAGATCAGGCTGAGCAAAAATGCGGTGATGGCCGCCATTGCACTACGGAAAGTAATATACTGGAAGATATTCAAAAATGATACTGCTTCATGCAGCGGGTATAAAAAATGATACAGCATGCTTAAATAAAAACTCCTTCCATTCGCATCGACCGGGAGCCCTTGACTAAAACGACATCGTTTTTGCGCGGATAAACCTGGTTAAACAGGACGTCCCGCGCCTGGTGCGGGTCAAAACAGGTAAAGATATTGCCGGCCCCGGCCTTCTGGGCTGCCTCTGCGGCTATTTTTGAAAGCGGGCCGACAGTAATAATGCAATCAGAAACGCGCGCCGCATCAATAAGCGCCTTACGGTGGAATGATTCTTTATCGGCTCCCAGCTCAAGCATATCACCCATAACCACGATCTTCCTGCCGCTTTTCTTATAATTCTCCAGCGCCTCCAGGGCCGCCCTGAATGAGAACGGATTAGAATTATAAGTATCGTCGATAAATGTGGCACCGGATAGCTCAAAGATATTGAACCGCCCTTTCGGAGAAGAAAACCCGGCTAATCTCTGGCTTATCTGCCGGTAGCTTAAGCCGAAAATCCTGCCGATTGCAATTGCAGCCATTGCATTATAAATATTGTGCCTGGCGAAATTACAAAGGGTGAATTTATTGCCTTTGACCAAAAAAGATATTTTGTCGCCGCTTGCCCTGATATCGGAAGCGGTAAAATCGCTTTTCCTGTCAATCCCAAAACCAAAAATGAACGGCTTAAGCTTTTCTCTGCCGGGTATCTTTCTTAAAAATGCATCATCCTGGTTAAGCACCCCGATATGCGGGCTGATAAGCGACGCCATTAATGAACTTTTTTCCTTAAAGACTCCGCTAAGGCTGGAAAAATTCTCCAGGTGCGACGGCCCGATATTGGTGATCAACCCGATATTCGGCCGCAATATCCCTGCCAGATATTTGATTTCTCCGAAGTGGTTCGCCCCTAATTCTAAAACGCCTACCTGATAACTGGCATCGAGTTTACATAGTGCCTGCGGCAGGCCGATATGGTTGTTCTTTGTCCCTTCGTTTTTTAAAACTTTGAATTTTCCGGATAAAACACAGGCGATCATTTCCTTGGCAGTTGTTTTTCCGTTGGACCCGGTTACGGCAATGATCGGAATATTAAATTTAAGCCTGTTAAACCGCGCCAGGTCGCCCAATGCCTTTGCAGTATCTTTAACGATAATAAAAGGAATTTTAGCTGGCAGCTGAAAGCTGAAAGCTGATGACTGAACAATAATACAGCTTGCGCCTTTCTTAAGCGCTTCCCGGATAAACAAATGCCCGTCAAACTTATCGCCTTTTAAAGCAATAAAAGCATCGTTTTTCTTAATCGAACGGGAATCGGTAGAAAATGACCGTATGCTAAAATCCTTTACCGGCTTGATCAGTTTTCCCTTGGTAGCAAAAAGTATTTCTTTTATCGTAAACATTCTCTGACTGCCTCTCGGTCATCAAAATGGATCTTTTTATCCCCCAAAACCTGGTAAACCTCATGCCCCTTGCCGGCTACCAGGATAACATCTCCTTTGGCGGCAAGAGAAATCGCTTTTTTGATTGCCTTTTTACGGTCCAGGACAACGCAAAAATTGTCTTTTCTTATCCCTCTTTCAATATCAGAGATTATCTTCCGGGGATTTTCTGAACGCGGGTTATCATTGGTTATCACGGAAAAATCTGCCAACTCGGTAGCGACTTTACCCATCAGCGGCCTTTTTAACTTGTCCCTGTCTCCGCCGCAACCAAAGACCACGATTATTTTATTGCGGGAAATTTCTCTAAGGGCGACTATGACGTTCTTAAGGGCATCGTGCGTATGGGCATAGTCAACGAAACAACTAAAATCCCTACCCGAATCTATCCTTTCCAGCCGGCCGGGGGCCGCCACAAATTTCTCCAATGCCGATTTAATAAGTGCCGGCCTTAACCCTTCTTCAAGCGCAAAACTGGCTGCAGCAAGAATATTATAAATATTATGCCTGCCTATAAGCGGGGACTTAACCTGCAGCTTATTTTTTCCCCAGCTTAAAATAAATTCGGTATACCGGGGGCCGGATTTTATACCGCCTGCCATAATATTTGCCTTGTTCTTTATGCCATAGGTGATAACTCTTGCCTTGGTCATATTTATCAGCTTATTAGCATAAGGGTCGTCAATATTGATAATGGCTGCAGAACTTCCGGGGAGAGCCCTGAAGAGTTTAGCTTTTGCATGAAAATAGTTCGAGAAACTCCCATGGTAATCAAGGTGGTCGCCTGTTAAGTTTGTAAATATGGCACTTTGGAATTTTATGCCTTCGACTCTCTTCTGGTCCAATGCATGCGAAGAAACTTCCATAACAAGATACTCTGCTTTACTATCCAACATGCCTTTAAACATCGGCTGCAACTCCAGCGGCCCGGGAGTAGTATTGACCGAAGGTATGATTTTCCCGTTAAAACGATAATTGATCGTCCCTATGACTCCTGTTTTTTTCTTAGCATTTCTTAACAATGCCTCTATAAGATATGTGACTGTTGTTTTTCCGTTAGTCCCGGTGATACCGATAATTTTAAGTTTATCGCTTGGCCTGCCGTAAAATACAGATGCTAATCTTGCTAATACGCTCCTTGAATCTTTTACCGGGAGCACCGGCACATTATGGCAATAACCTGCCTGCCGGGGTTTTTCTGCCAATATTACGCTGGCACCGTTATCCACCGCCTCTTTGATAAAACGGTGGCCGTCAAAACAGGCGCCTTTTACCGCAACAAAAATATACCCGCAGGATGTTTTCTTGGAATCACTGCTAATACCTTTGATCTCGATATCGGGTATTCCGGCCCCGGCCTTATATTCTAAAATACCTTTAAACAAGCTGGATAGCTTCATCGTAATCGCTTTAATTTTGCAATACTACAAGCGGCTCTCTTGATTTTAAATACCTCAGGGCATCCATTGCAACATTCTTAAATACCGGCGCAGACACTACCCCGCCGAAATAATAAGGGCGGGGCTCATCAATTACTACTGCAATCGCTAAAACCGGGTCCTCAGCAGGAGTAAAACCTATAAAGGTCGCCACAAATTTATCATGCGAATATGTTCCGTTAGGTTCGATTTTCTGGGCAGTGCCGGTTTTACCGGCAACAGTTACCTGAGGGATCCTTGCTAGTTTCCCCGTCCCTTTTTCTACAACTCCAATAAGCATCTTCCTGACCCTTGCCGCAGAATCCAAAGACATCACCTTATTGACGAATACAGGTTCATTAGAAACGATCTCTTCGCCGAATTTATCCCTTATCATGCGGACAACATAAGGCCTCATCAGGTTACCGCCGTTAGCTATTGCTGAAACAGCATTTGCCAGCTGTAAAGCAGTAACCCCCACCTCATGCCCCATAGGTACGGCAGTGATAGAGGTCTTAGACCAGAAACGCGGTTCTTTTACGGAACCGGAGATCTCTCCGGGCAGGTCGATCCCGCTTTTTATGCCAAAACCAAATTTCTTTTCATAGCGGTATATATTTTCGGCTCCCACTATTTGAGCGATTTTACATGTGCCGATATTACTGGACTGCTCGATCACTTCGGTAAAAGTAAGCGTCCCATGCGGCTGATGGTCATGAAGTATGTGCCCGGCGATCTTATAAGCGCCGTTTTCACAATAGACCTTCTCTTCTTCTGAAACCTTGCCTTCCTCTATCGCAGCGGAAGCGGTGACGATCTTAAATACTGAGCCTGGTTCAAACATATCCGTAATGGCACGGTCGCGCAGATTATCTTTGGGTGCCCCGGGGTATTCATTGAGGTCAAACGTCGGCCTATTTGCCAAAGCGAGTATCTCTCCGGTATGGGGGTTCATAACAACAATGCTTGCCCCTTTTGCGTGAGTCGCTTTAAAGGCCTTATCCAATTCCCTTTCTGCGATATACTGAATAACATCATCTATAGTCAATATCACATCAAAACCGTCGCGGGGAGAAACCATTTTTTCCCAGATGTCCAGCTTCTTCTGCCGGGCATCCCTTAAAAACAGCGCCCAGCCGGGCTCTCCTTTGAGGTAATTGTTCAATCTTAATTCTATTCCGTCGAGCCCCAGATTATCAATCCCGGCAAAACCGATGACATGGCTTAAGAGGTATCCATTAGGATAGCTGCGCTTACTTTCTTTGATAAAGCCGATTCCTTTGATCTTTAGCTCTTTAATGGCATTGGCCTGTTGCGGAGAAATTTTTCTCGCCAGCCAGATAAATGACTTTTTGCGCGACAACTTGTCCTTTAATTTGGCATATTCTGTATTAAGAATAGGCGCAAGCTGGCCGGCAATCCTATCTTTATCTTTTTCCGGTATTTCGTTTGGAGCGGCATAAACCGAATCAACGGCTACATTAAAGGCCTGCGGGCGGAGGTTGGTATCATAAATAGCCCCTCTGCGGGGCTCAAGCTCTATAAAAAGGTTATGCTGCTTTCTTGCTAAAGAGGCGAGGTAATTTCCGCGGAAAAAATGGATGAAAACAAGGCGAAAGGCGCAAAAAACCAACAGCAAAAAAAAGATTAAAAATACCGCATTGACTCGGCGATGGTAATTACGGATATACACGAAATTTTAAAATAAAATATTGGAAACTAAATTTTAAGGATTGACTTGCCTTGCCTCAGCCTGTCTTTTAATCCCAAAAAGGCGAGATAATAACGTTTCTTTCTTGTAAACGTGTCTGGCTAATTTAAAAGCTGCAGGAGGCCTGTTTAACCTAACCAAACGGTAGCTTTCCGGCATCTCATAATCATGCGCGCCGGAAATCTTGCTTCCGATACGAGTAAGCGATGTGCTGCGTTCTATATTATAACGAAGAAACGAATTCTTATCAAGTAAATCCTGGAAGCTGGAGGCCTTTTTCTGCCCTACATAAGCAAGCCGGAAAACCTCTGTTTGCTGGTATACATAAAGGAGGGAAAAAGCAGTAACAAAAACAGTTGCGGATATAAATTTATTTAACTTCATAGTCAGACCTTTTCTGCAACGCGGAATTTAGCGCTGCGGCTGGCGGAATTATCCTTAACCTCCTGCCACTGTGGGACCAGGGGCTTAGGAGTAACGATCTCTACCAGCCCTTGAGCCTTTGCTTTCTTAAAAGTTAATTTTACGATCCTATCTTCGAGCGAATGAAAAGAGATCACGCAGACCCTTCCCTTATTGTTCAGGAAGCTGATTGCTTTCTCCAGTGCCCCTTCCAATATCTCCAGCTCCCTGTTCACTGCGATCCGCACGGCCTGAAAAGTCCTGGTTGCCGGATGGATCCGGTAGTGCCTGAAACGATGCGGTATTGCCCGGACTATGATATTGGATAATTCACGGGTCGTGGCAATCGGATGCTTCTCTCTTTCTTGGACCAACAGATGCGCGATACGGTTATGGAACCTTTCCTGCCCGTAATTACGGATAAGCCCTGAAAGCTCTTCCTCATTAAGGTTGTTCACCAGGTCATATGCCGAGATATAGCTTTCTCTGTCCATGCGCATATCGAGCGGCCCTTCCTGCTGAAAACTAAAACCCCTTTCGGGATTATCAAGTTGAAAAGTAGAAAGCCCCAGATCGAATAATATGCCGTCGATCCTCTTGATGCCCAGCTCCCCTAAAATGATATTGATATCAGAAAAATTCCCATGCACAAAGCTGCATGAATCTTGCCAGCGCTTAAGCCTCTCTTTTGCTATTACCAGCGACTCCTGATCGCGGTCAACGGCGATCAGGCGCCCGCCGGGAGTAATGCTTTCCAGTATGGCCTCAGAGTGGCCCGCCGTACCTACCGTCGCATCCACTACTATATTTCCGGGCGATAAATTTAAATATTCTGTAGCTTCTTTAAGCATTACGGGTATATGTAGTTTTGCCACTTAAGAAAATCCATTATGTTTTATAAATCGATTAATTTCTCAGCGATCTCTTCAAAGGACTTTTGGGAATTCCCATAAAAACTCTGCCATTTGTCTTTTGACCAAATCTCTATTCTGTTGGAGACCCCGACCACAATAACATCTTTTTTGATTTCCGCAAAATCCTTCAGGTATTGCGGTACCAGGATCCTCCCCTGCTTATCAGGCACGATATCTACGGCTCCGGAAAAATACAGGCGGTTAAATGTACGCGATTCCTGCTTGGTAAAGGACACGGATTTAAATTTATTTTCCTGTTGTTTCCACTCCTCTTCCCCGAACATAAAAAGGCATTTGTCCAAACCCCGCGTCATAAAGAATTTCTCAATGAAATTGTTCTTAGCTGACTCGCGAAATTTGGCAGGCAGAATGAGACGGCCTTTCCTGTCTATAGAATGAAGATACTCGCCGTAAAACATAAACAGAAACTCCTTTTAGGATCCTTATTTAACTGAAATCCACTTTACTCCACTATTAACCACTTTGTAGGTTGATTGTAGACAAATTCCGCCATTTTGTCAAGAAAAATATTTCTCTAAATATAATAGACACAATGGGTAGTGGTATTAAAAGATGGGGAGTGCAGATATTGTGGTGTTTATCAGTGGCTGGAGATCAATCTTTTGGCAGAAATTATATCTTTTCTTATCTGAGCAACTAATGCCTCTCTGGAAGAGAATTTTTTTTGCTTTCTTAAGAGTTTGATAAACTCTATTTCGAGGAATTCTTTATATATATTTTTATCAAAATTTAAAATATGCACTTCAATATGCTGCATCTTATTGATACCGAAAGTCGGCTTATTGCCTATAGAGCAGACGCCGAAATGCTTCTTTTTATTATAATTGACCTTTACCAAATAAACCCCTGAAGGAGGTAAAACTTCATGATGCGGGTCAATATTTGCAGTAGGAACGCCTAATTGCCTGGCTACAGAAGCACCTTTAATTACCGTCCCTAAAATACTTACAGGACGGCTTAACAAGCTCTCTGCCAGCGAGAACTTTCCGGTTTTTATAAACCTGCGGATTTGCGTACTGCTTATAACACGGCCTTTCTTCTTAAGGACGCGGAAAACTTTTAATTTAAAGTTATATTCTCCCGAGAAAATTTTTAGCAGCGCGATATTACCCTTAGCCCCTGCCCCAAAAGTAAAATTTTCTCCGACGAAAATATACCCGGGCTTTAGTTTTTTTAACAAAATATCCTTGATAAAATTATGGGCAGATATACGGGCAAACCTCTTATTGAACCTGATCACTGCGCAGATATCTATACCTGAGCCGGCGATCAATTTAAGCCGGTGCTCCAGGGAATACAAACTCTCTTCTTTTTGCGGATGGGGGTCAAAGGTAACGACAATGCTTTTTGCCTTTGTCTGCCTGGCCTTCTTTGCCGCGGCGCGCAAAATTAAGATATGCCCTTTATGCACCCCATCAAACACTCCCAATACCACAACAGGGGCCTTTAATTCTTTCAGCTTATTTAATCCGTAATAAGTTTTCATTTGTTTCCTATGGATTTTTGCGGGTCCTGTCTGCTGCGCCACCCGCAAAAACACTGCTATAAGAGAACCTGCAAATAAATATTTATAAGCCTTCTTTAATCTTAGCTAAAACTTTTGCTTTAACTTGTTGAATGCTTCCCTTAACCGTACAGCCGCTGGCGGTCTTATGCCCGCCTCCGCCGAAGGATTGAGCTATTTTATTTACATCGGCTTTACCCTGCGAACGGAAATTGACCCTTACCTCATTTACCCTGCCTTCTATTTTTTTAAAAAGCAGCGCTACCTCCACGTCTTTTATCGCGCGCAAGAAACTTAAGACACGCTCCGACAGATCAAACGCAATGCCCTTATTATGCGAAATGCCCCTCTTAAGCTCAACCCAGGCGATTTTCCCCGAAGCCGTTCGTTTAATACTGCTTAAAATCCGCGCCAGAAGCAGCATATCCTGATAGGGCTTATTCTCATAAATATTCCTGAATACCTCGACGATATTTATCCCATAACGCAACAGGTCAGCTGTTGCCTGATGCGTGAAGCTTGAGGTTGTCGAATACCTGAAAGAGCCAGTATCGGTAAGTATCCCGGCATATAAAGAAAGCGCTGCATCTTTATTTAAAGGGACACGCATAGCTTTAAAAAGTTTATAAACCATCTCCGCACAGGAAGAGGCCCGGGGCTCCACCCAGTTGTAATCGCCGAAATATACATTACTTATATGATGGTCGATATTTAAAACCGGTTTTTTTTCATTGTTGAGTTTATAGACATTCCCCGGGCGTTTTAAATCGGAGCAATCCAACAGCACGAAACAATCGAATTTGCCGATATCCATCCCTGCTTTATACCTTTTTACCGAATTTAAACCCGGCAAGAATTCATATCCCTGCGGAAGGATATCATCATTTACGATAATGGCTTTTTTACCAATGGATTTCAAAAGAGAGGCAAAAGCCAATTCCGAACCCAAGGCATCGCCTTCAAGATTAGTATGCGCAGTGATTAAAAAAGTTTTATTTTTTCTTATTAGGCGGATTACTTTTTTTAGCCCCAATTTTTCTTCCCTTTCTCTTTTTAGGATTAATCCTGACTATGGGCACAGGCAAGGGCTGCGGTTTAGATAAGCCCTTAATTTCATTTAAGACCTCTTCAATGCGTACGCTGTATTCCTGAGACCTGTCCTCCCTAAAAATAATCTCCGGTGCGAACCTAAGCTGTAATCTTTCTGCGACCAGCCGGCGGATGAACCCAAGTGCAGAATCCAGCGCTGCCTGAGTTTTTTTATAATCCTCTTCTTTGCCTAATACGCTGAAGAAAATCTTGGCGTAGCGCAAATCTTCGGTCAGCTCAACCCGCGTAACCGTTACAAAACCCACCCGGGGGTCGTTTAATTCATCATGCACAATATTGCTTACTTCCTGCCTAATCGCCTCTGCAACTTTTTCATATCTTGCCATCAGATTTTCTCCATCCCGTAGTTGTTACATCTGCCTGTCTTTAAACTGATTACTTTTTTACCTTTAATAATCTCTTTACCAGGATCAATTCTTCTTCTTTTGTGGAAATCCTTCCGTCCAGCTTGGCATTAAAGACCTTCTGGAAAGCTTTTTTAAAATCCGGGCCTTGCTTTATCCCCAGCCCCAGCAAATCATCCCCTCTTAAATGTATGCGTATAGAATGGTAGGACTCAAGAAAATCTCCGCTATGTTTCAGAAAATAAGGGTCCCTATGTTTGGCCCGGAGCATGAGGATAGTCTCATAACTTAAAGGGTTAAGCGCTTTGAAGACCTCCGAAGGCTTAACCGATGCGCTTTTTAATTTCCTTAATATGCGGCTGTTGATCTTTCTGTAATCAATGACCCTTTTCTCTTCCCCTTTTCTGAAAACAAACCTCTTAAAGACCTCCTGCATAGACGAAAGCGTGAGCCCGTCCAGCATTGCCGACAGATAAACCACCCAGTCATCAAGGTGCCTCCTGCCGCTGCAATTCTCTTTAAACCACAGGATTTGCCTGCCTGATGATTTTATAAGGTAAAAACCCTTATTGTCCAACGAGAGCGCGGGATTTATAAATTTTAACCCGACAAGTTCCTGCAGGCGTTTTAAAGGCCTGGAGGGGCATTGTTCTTTCAATATTAAAATCAATTCATCCCGCAGGCGCTGCGGCTGCACTTTTTCCAGCATCTTTAGCCTGTTTGCCTCCTTTAATGCCTTTAAGGTGCAGGGCTCAATATGAAAACTATACCTTTTCTCAAAACGGACTGCCCGCAATATCCTAGTCGGGTCATCGATAAAACTTAAATCATGCAGGATACGGATCTTTTTATTACGAAGATCTTCCAACCCCCCGAAAAAATCGATCAATTTCCCGTAGTTATCCCTATTTAAACCTATGCTCATGGCATTTATGGAAAAATCGCGCCTTTTAAGGTCATCTTTAACTGTCCCCGGCTTGACAAAAGGAAGGCATGCGGGGTGCGGGTAACATTCTTCTCTTGCCGATGCGATATCAACCTTCAAAGTTTGCCCGCTCATTACTGTCGCGGTACCGAATCTTCTGTGGCAGATAAGCTTAGCTTTTAACCGGCTTGAAAGCTCTTCTGCAAATTTAATACCATCTCCTTCAATTACGATATCGAGGTCAAAATTATCGACCCCGATTATCAGGTCCCGTACAAAACCCCCGACAAGATAAGCTTTATAATTATGGCCCTCTGCGGTCCTGGCGCATAAAGAAACCAGCTTGCGTAATTCCTGCGGTAGCTTATCCAAATATTTTTTCATCAAACTTACCCCTCATTAAGGACGCGGATGGAACATCCTGTGGATACTCTTAAGCCTGTCTTTATTTATGTGCGTATAAATTTGCGTCGTGGAAATATTGGCATGGCCAAGCATTTCCTGTACGCTCCTTAGATCAGCCCCTCTCTCCAAAAGATGAGTCGCAAAAGAATGCCTTAAAAGATGCGGCTTAATATGTTTTTTGATGCCTGCTTCTTTGGTGTAACGCTGGATGATCTTCCAAATGGACTGCCGGGATATCTTCTTGCCGAAACGGCTAAGGAACAAGATATCGCTTTCATTTTTCTTTAACAAAGCCGGCCTTGATACCTCCAGATATCTTTTAACAGCCACAATTGCTTTCTTCCCGAAAGGTATAACGCGTTCTTTATTGCCCTTACCGATACAACGCAAAAAACCGATATCTAAATTTACATTATCAAGCTTAAGGTTACCGGCTTCGGAAACCCGCATGCCGGTTGCATATAACGTCTCTAGAATTGCCTTGTCTCTTATCCCCTGTATATTCCTTAGGTCCGGGGCATTCAGCAGAGAATCGACCTCGTTTAAAGAAAGCGTCTCCGGAATTTTTTTCCAGAGTTTCGGAGAATCAATCAAACTGGTCGGGTCGGCCTTTAAGATTTTTTCTCTCACCAGGAAACGGTAAAATGATTTTATTGCGGCAAGCCGCCTTGAAATAGAACTGCTGGAGAGCCCCCTGTCTTTCTGCTGAAGCATAAAATTGCTGATATCATTCCTGGTCGTCTTTGATAACTGAATAGGCGGATGCTTTTTTAAGAAATCCATAAATGACTCCAGGTCTTCCCTGTATGAAATAATGGTATTGCTGGCAAGCCCCCGCTCAACTGAAATATAATTCAAAAACATATCGATAAATTCCTTCATAATAAAAAGGGGTTATTTCTGGCCTCATCTCCTATTGTTGAACCGGGCCCGTGCCCGGGATAAACGATTGTCTCAGAGGGGAAAACCAGTAATTTTTCCTTAATTGACTTTACTAAATCCGCATCTCTTAAACCAGCCAGGTCCGTCCTGCCGATACTGCCGGAAAATAATGAATCTCCTGTAAACAATATTTTCTTTGCCCCGTCCTCCAGATACAAACTGATCCCCCCGGGAGAATGGCCGGGCGTATGGATCACCCGCAGCTTAATTTTTCCTAATTCCAAATAATCGCCGTCATTAACCGCCAGGATTTCGGCATCCTGGCCGACAGAAAAAGGCGCGCCGAAAAAAGAGGAAAAATTAAGCTCAGGGTCTTTGAGCATTGGGGCATCAAGCTTATGAATATATACGGGCACTTTAAATTCAGCATCAGAACCGATATGGTCAACATGGCCGTGGGTGTTTATGACGAATGCCGGAGATAAATTATGCTTACTGAGCACCTTCCGGATTTTTTTAAATTCGCTCCCCGGGTCGATAATCACCGCCCCTGAACCGGCGGACTCTGCCAACACATAACAATTGGCCTCAAGCTGCCCGACCTTGATACACTCTAAGATCATAACAAAGAGCCTTTCACTTTATTGAATGAAAAATCGCGTAAGATTGCCCGCCTCAGGCGTTCCGCAGCCGCCCGGTAAGTCAATAGTTCCACCGGGTAACTATTATCCCTGATCTCTGCCTGCAGGTTGCGCATTTTAACGATATACTTATCCAGTTCTTTTTGTTTTTCTTCGTTCAATAATGCCTTAAGCTGCTCTAAGTTCTTGATTGCCTGCTCTGCGCAACTAAGCTGTTTTTTATAATTGTATGTAGAGGCGCCCCTATTGACCAGCGACTCAATAAGCTCATCCTGCCAGGACTTCCAATACAAAAGATACTGCCTGTAGAGGTCTTCTTTTGTCATTGTGGGTTTATATTCCTCCGGGACAAGGACCATTTCCTCCTGAGGCAGTTCATCTTTTTTGGGCTTGCGGGTAAATTTCCTTACAAAGGCATCGCAGCCTATTAAACTTAAAATCAAAAAATAAATCGCAAACATAGAAAATACATTTTTTACTCTCATCTGGCCATCTCCCTGAATTTTTCTTCGTTGATAATCTTTATGCCGAGCTTTTTTGCCTTATTGAATTTGGACCCAAAAGTTGCGCCTGCGACAAGAAAATCCACATTTTTACTGACTGCGCCTACTGCATTCCCCCCGAGCGCCCGAACCAAGGCCTCTGCCTGGCTACGGCTATAACCGTTTAAAGTGCCTGTAAAAACAATAGTTTTTCCGGCCAAAGCCGTATTCTTTATTTCAGGAGTTTCTTCTTTAAAATTCAGGCCTGCTTTCCTCAATTTCTCAATCATCGTTTTTACCTGCTGGCCGGAAAAAAAATCGCGGATAGCCCCTGCCATTGCCGGCCCTATTTCGAATATAGCATCAAACTCTTCTTTCTTTGCATGCATCAGCTTATCCATGTCTTTAAAATACCTTGCCAAAACAAATGCTGCTTTTTCTCCGATGTGCCTGATGCCCAGTGCAAAAATTAGGCGCGACAGGGGCATGGATTTGCTTTCCTCGATTGCCGAAAGAAGATTATTGATCTTTTTTTCCTTAAATAATTGCAGTTTTGATAAATCTTCCTTGCTAAGCTTATAAATATCTGAAAAATCATGCACTATTTTCAATTTAACCAACTGCTCAATGACTGCCTCTCCCATGCCTTCTATATCCATCGCCTGACGGCAAGCAAAATGCTCCAGGCCGCGTTCAAGCTGCGCAGGGCAAAGGGGATTGGCGCACCTATAAGCGACATCTTCTTCTTTTTCCTTAATGACCTTGCCTGAACAAACAGGGCAGGACTTCGGGATAATAAATTTATTTTTACCGATACTCTCTACAACTTTGACAACCTTGGGGATAACGTCTCCGGCGCGCTCGATCAGGACGCGGTCGCCTGCCTTAATATCAAGGCGCTTTATTTCATCGAAATTATGCAAAGTGGCATTTTTAATGACCACGCCGCCGCACTCAACAGGCCTCAACTCTGCAGTCGGGGTGATCACTCCGGTCCTGCCGACATTTATTTTTATCGCGGTAACTTCGGTAGTCGCCTGGCGTGCAGGAAATTTATAAGCTACTGCCCAGCGCGGGCTTTTAGAAGTGGCGCCGAGTTTTTTCTGCTGCGCCAGGTCATTGACCTTAACTACTATCCCGTCTATCTCGTAATTGATCCTATCCCTTTCTGCCTGCCAATGATTGCAATACCTGATAACCTCTCCGATATCCTTAGCGAGTTTCCATTCGGGGTTAGTACGCACACCCCATTGTTTTAATCTCTTAAGAAAATCTGCCTGAGTTTCTATCTCCTGCCCTGCATAGTATCCCAGTGAGTGCGCAAAAAAATTAAGGCGCCTTTTGGCAACCAGCGACGTATCAAGAAGTTTCAACGACCCGCTGGCGGCATTCCGCGGATTGGCAAAAATAACTTCTCCCTCTTTTTCTCTTTCCTTATTTAATGCCGCGAAATCTTTTTTCTCCATAAAAACCTCGCCGCGTATCTCAATAAAGCCAGGGATATCTTTGCCTGATAAAAACGGCGGTATTGCCCTGATCAATTCGATGTTGCCGGTCACATCTTCCCCTGTTTCTCCATCCCCTCTTGTTGCTCCGATCAAGCGCTTGCCTTTTACATATGTGATATTAGCGCTCAACCCGTCTATTTTAAGCTCAACAACAAATTCCGGTTTTTCCCTGCCAAGACCTTTAAACACCCGGCCCGCCCAATCCTTCAATTCTTCAAAAGAATAGGTATTGTCCAAAGAAAGCATCTTTTCTTTGTGCCTGACTGTCCTGAATCCTTCTAAGATAGCACCGCCCACTCTTACAGTAGGAGAATCAGCGGACTTGTATTCAGGATATTTATCTTCCAGTTCTTTTAACCGGCGCATCAGGAGGTCGTATTCCCTGTCGGAAATTTCAGGCTGAGAAAGGGCATTATACAGGTAATCATGATGCCGGATTTTGTCCCTTAACTCCTCTATTCTATTTTTTATTTCATCTCTCATTTTTATCTGCCTGTGAGCAATCTATCGCCTAGCGCTTCAGGCAGGCCTTTATATATGATCTTCTTTCTGGCTTGCCCGGCATCATATTCTATACGTTTGATTTGAACAAGTTTCTTCTTTGTATCATATATACAGTAACAAGCGCGGCTGTCTCCGTCACGCGGCTGGCCTACGCTGCCGACATTCACGATATATTTATCGCTGTCGTTAAGATAAACAGTGCTTTCTTTATGATAATAGATATTCTCACCCTTGTCCTTACGGAAAACCGCCGGGACATGGCTATGGCCGATAAAACAAATCCTGTCCTGCATCAGCCTGAAGGTTTCCTCCGCAGCATAGACATTATTAATATATTTGAACTCTTCGGGATTATCCAAAGAGCCATGCACAATTGCCAAGTCCGGGTTCCGGAATACAAGTTTTAATGAAGCCAGGAACCCTTTTTCGCTGTCATTTAAAATCAACCTGGTCCAAAGCACCGCATATGCCGCATCAGAATTAAAATAATCGAGGGAAAACAAATTTACGCTTGCCCAATCATGGTTTCCGGCGCAGACAGAGCTTACGCTGGCCCTGACTTTCTCCAGGCACTCATTGGGATTTGCGCCGTATCCGACAATATCCCCGGCGCATAAGAGGCAATCAAGCCCCTCGTCCTTATATTGGCCAAGCACCTGCGTCAGCGCTTCAAGGTTAGAATGGACATCTGAGAAAATTCCGTATCTCATTAAAACCTTATTTCAAAATCATGGTAATCTCCGGTTGCCGCCTGCCACCGGGCCTCTACATCCGATATATAGCTGCCAAAGTGCATTTTAATACGGCTTAAAAAATCCATCAGGTCTTTCTCTTCGCCTTCTGCCATTACCTCCACTTTCCCGCCGCTCAAATTCCTTACCCATCCGCTTATGGAAAGGCCATCGGCAAAATTGACGGTAGAAAACCTGAATCCCACGCCCTGGACCCTGCCGCTATAAAGAAGGTGGACTTGTTTTTTCATCCTCGCTTAAGTTAACATAATAATTATACACAGGATTGCCTGATTTTTGAAGGGATTTTTGAAGAAACACGAAAAAAGATTGGCTTGCTACTGTTTTAAACGGAGCTCAAAAGTTTTCGCCCCCTGCTCCAATACTACTTTATCTTTAAAAATTTTCAATACCCTGAACTGGCCTATCGTGCTTCCTTCCTGGACTATGTCGCTATTGATAAGCGCCCGGGGTTTTTGCTCATCCCAGACAATACCGGTCAGGTTTAAATCAATCGCCGCACCTTCTTCTTTGCTAAAATAGATCTTTCCTGAAAAAGGATCCCTGATCCAATCCAGTTGTTCTTTCTCGATATTCTTTAGCGGCGCGGCATCTTCCTGTTTTAGAGATACAGAAGGTACTGATACCTGCGCCTTCCCTGGTATAGATTGAACAACAGTCCTTGCTGCAGGGCTATAGCGCGCCTTTATCTTGCGGATACTGTTTGTAAGAGTAAAAACGAAGACCAATGCCAGTACCCCGGTAATGATAATCTCTTTTTTTTGCTTATCCATTCTTCTATTGCCCTGAAGCAGGCGATAATAAATAGGCCGAGATCTCCAAATCCACGTCTAAACGGGGATCCCCTTCTCCTTCGCCGCTTATTGAAAGATTCCTTACTGTTAATAAAACAGGGAAATTATCCCTTATCCTGTACAAAAATTCCCCCAACGGCCTGTATTCAGCCGTAAGCTTCAAAGAAACCGGCATTTCCCTGACTTCATATCCGGGAATTTGAGAGTTTATCAACTGACGGCTGGAAAGTGAAATATTATTGATGGTTATTTTCAGCTCCCTGGCTGCCTTAGACAATGCATCGATTATATCATCGTCGGAATCTCCGAAACCTGCTATCATCTGGTTAAGCTTATTATTCAGGCCTTGTACGGCCTCTGCTTCAGGCATGCCTCCGGTGATACGGTTTATATCGGAAATTTCGCCCTCGGTGATACTTAATTTATGCTGGATTTCCTTAAGCTTACGGCTTTGCGGTATATAAATAAAAATCCAGAAAAACATCAAAAATGCCGCAACCAACGCGGCAATATAAATGATCTTCTTCTGTTCTCTTGTGAGTTCCATCATTTTATCCTAAAGCTTATTTCAAAATTTGCCAAATCAAACCCCTGAGTGCCGGTTTTCTTAAGCTCGCTCAGATTAACATCAAAAAACATCTTTGAAGAATTTAACTGGCTGATAAACTGGGTAAGGATTGAATCTGCGTTTTGATTTGTGGTCTTAACATAGCCGGAAATCGAACCTGTCTTTGAGCCGCAATTAATTACGAGTGAATTAAAAAACATCTCTCTGGGGGAAATATTGCTGATTTTTTTAAAAATCTCCCCTAACGGCAGCTCTCTGTCCTTGACACCGGCAGAAAAGATCTCGAATGCATCCAGCTTATTTTTTATATTCTTTATCTCGGATAAGACATTGAGCTGGAATAATGTGCGGTCCAATCTTTTTTCATAAGCAGTCACGCCTGCCCGGGCAAGGATATATGAAACCGCTAACAATAAAAATGCGATAAAAGCGACCCAACGCAGAGAGATCTTCTGGACATTCTCAATTTTCTCTGTCCGGAATTGCCGCGGCAGAAGATTGATATTGTGTTTATAATCAATTGCCAGCCCGATACCCGGGTAAATTTTTACCAATTCCGAAGGGCTGGTTTGCGGCGGAGGCAAGATTTTCTCTATAACGGGAAAAACTTCGGCTTCGGAAGATAGCTCTTTTGCCAGGAATTTATCCAGGTTGATTATATTTTGTGCCTCAGCAGCAACAAATATTTTACCGGCATCTTCTTCCTGGAATTGCGATTTATAATAAACAAAGGAACGCTTTATTTCCTGGGCTAATGCTTCAAGGGCTGGGCGCCACATTGCCATGATCTGGCTTGCCATTGTTTTGTCGTTATAAAGGCCCGATTCGGGGATCGGGACGCCGTGTTTAAAAAGGATGTCTTCTATCTGAAGAGGGCTTAATTGGACTTTGCCTTTCTCGGTGACCAACGCAGCAGAAAGAGAATTTCTGAATTTATTGAGGGAGACCGGAAGCTCCCTGAAGAAAACCAGCTTATTGTCTTTATAAATATTAAGATAACTGGCATTTGCCCATAGGTATAATACTGCCTGGGCTGCCCCTTTATCCTCTGCCAGATACTTTTCTATCAGCCTGATATAACCGAAAGGCGCAAAACCTACTCCGATGACATTAAGCCCTGCCTGTTTTAATAAAACTACCTGGCTGGTTATTTCTTCTTCAAGCGCTGCAATACAGGCCAGGTCAAATACCTTTGAGCCGTCATTTAAAGAACTCTTCTTGATGATCTGATAATCGAAAACCGCTTTTTCAAGTTCAAACGGCAGTTCATCCTTTATCTTCCATTTAATCGCCTCCAGCAATTCCGCGTCCGAAACACAGGGCAATTGTATTCTTTTTACAAAAACAGAGCTTAAGAAAGGGGAAGAATCGTGTTCCTTGACTGTATATTATTATCTTTTAAGAAAGCGCGCAGTGAGCTCAATATCACCTCATGCATTTGGTGGCTGCATGCAATATCTTCTGCCGCTAAAACCTTGATACCGTTACTAAAATTGGCATAAGAAAGCTTTAACCCTGAACTAAGGTCAGCGATAACAAAGGAATTCGTTTTCGGAGAGAATAGCGAGGAAATGGAATCAATCTTCAGGCCTGATATTTTCATATAAATAAATAGTATATCATAAATTCAGCCAAACTACATCAATTTCCGCTCCAGGAATCAGGTTTTTTGGTAGCAAAACCGTCAAATCCTTCAATAGGAGGATCAGGCAAACTATCCGGGTCATAAGTAATATTGGCATTATCTATATCATTGCCCTGAAAAGCATTGGCTATTACAGAACCGGTGATATTAACCCTGTTGGCATTATTTTGCCCGTCAATCCTGGTCCTTCCCAAATTATTTGCATCTCTTTGATAAACAAGGCCTATAACGCTTGCAGTATCCGTAATCTGGATTGTCGGTGTCCCGCGGCCGATACTTATTACATTGCAGGGAGACGCTTGCGTGCCAACGCTTGTGCCTGAATCCTCAATTCGAAGCACATTATTTGTGGCATTGCCAGGGTCATTGACAAAAAGAGTAGAACCGGTTATATTTGCACTGTCCTGAATAATAATGCGCCGATCAGCCAATATTAAAGCATCGTCGATGTTTGTCGTATTATTGCGAATGGTAATCTCGCCGGTATTAACCCCGTCGCTTTTCGAATACATCCTTACCCCGGAATTCATTGTAACCGGAGTATCATTCTGGCCTGAATTAATAAGGATATCGCGCCCGGCGATCAAAACAATGTTCCCTCCGGAAGGAGAAAATGTCAATGTCCCTGAATCACCGTTCTGCGTATGCAACAACATATCCCGATTGGCAATAATATACCCGTTACCGCTTATTGTTATAGTCCCGTTTGTGTTAAAGTCGCGGCAGCAAACTGTATTGCCTGATAAAGCCAAGCTTGAATTCTGGTTAATATCAGTGCCGGTAACGCAAGCTGCCTCACGGCTATCGTAGTCACTGGTTAAAGTTGTAAAATAAGACGCATCAAAAGGCGGAGTAGAATGAGTGGAAGTTGAACCTGTAAAATTGGAAAAATACGGGAATACACCAACATCGACTTCCGTATATGAGCCCGCCCCTGAAATATCCTCTCCTTGCGGCCTATAGGCGCTTCCGCTTGTTACGGAAGAACTCCCGGGAATACTGGTTGAGCCGATTGACCAAAAATCTCCGGAAACCGCTACATTACTGAAAGAAAGATTTGCCACGTCTCTCCCCCAAAAAAGTGCGAATTTAGTTGCTGAAGGAAGTTTCCAGGCGGATTGAGACATCGTGCGCTGGATGATAGCGCCATCCGAGCCGTTTGTCTTTCCTGTAACGTTTATATCCAGGCGCGTGCTTGTAGAGCTGTCGGTTTGCGGCTGCGCCCAATTGCTTAAGCTTGTCGTAAATATCCAACCCCCTAAAGAAACCGTCTGCCCGGTCAAAACATCCCAATCTGCTGCAGTAGCTAGTTGCATCATCTGCCAATTGATGCCTGCCTGAGCCAGTCCTAAGGCCTGGGAAGAACGCATATAATCCACGGAGCCGCGCGAAGTAACTCCCAATAATTGCGCCATCACAGCTCCCAGTACGCCGCAGATCAACATTATTGCTACGGCAACAACTAAACTGACGCCTTTAATTTTATTTAAATTTTTCATTTAACCGCCTTAAATTCTGTGGCCTGGTTGCAAATCGGAAATTCAAGGTATTGCTGCCTGCCAGAATTGAAAAGTTACCCTGGACTATCCTGATATCGGTATCATCTGGGCTTACTACCGGGGTAGTTATAGTATTGTTATCATCATCATAATATATGAAACTTAATGCTGTAACATTGGCTGCCAGCCCGTCGGAATTACGCATCAGGGTATTGCCGCTTCTGTTATAGGTGATCACATTGCTGCCTAGGTCAGTAAATGAATATTGTGTTGAACTTGCGCCTGCTACAGATGCGTCATTTAAGAGCCGGCGGATCTCCCTGGACATCCTGCTTTGCGCAACTATTGCCTGAGAAACCGCATTATCCTGAAAAAAACTTGCCAATGACCAGGCATCAGCAGTTGTCAGTATGACAGGCACACCGATACCGGCGATTATGCCTACGATTACCATCACCATAACAAGTTCAATAAGTGTAAAACTTTTTTTACCAGTCATTTGTTATTAATGTTGTAAGGGTTATGGTATCGGCAGTGGCGCTTGTGACCTTTACCTGTACTCTTTTATAATCAGTAGGCCCTGCAACAGGAGTATTCAGGCTGCCTGAATTAACATAATCTACAATTATTTCTTTTGTAAAACCGTTAAAAGGAGCGGAAAAAGAAGCAGCCGCCTCATCAACGGCCAAAGAAAACCTAAGAGCCGTCACCCTCTCCATTTCCTGTTCAGCAAGGCTGACAGCTGTTGCCGTCCCCTGAGAACGGACATTGCGGCTTATTACATTGGTCGTAAGGACGCTGAAGGGCGTAAGGGTAATTGCTAAAACAATAATCACAATTACCGTCTCGATAAGAGTAAACCCTTTTTTCCCCATCAATTAACCATCCCTGTATTCTTGGTTACCGTAACCAAACCGTTTAGCCCCGAATAACTAAGAGAAACTGAGCCGTTAGCAGCCAAAACAGTTGTGCCGTCGGAAGGAATGCCATAGCTATTGAATTCAACACGGTTTGTTGTCGGCGCGCCGAAATTGGCAGATACTAAATCTATGCCGGTTAAATCCGGGTCCGTATTAAAATTCACTGTAAAAGGCGCCCCTGTCAAAGGGTTATTAATGATATTGCCGGTAGTTTGTTTATAAACCGAATAGGTTTCCCCGCCCGGATCAAAAATAACGCCGTGATTCAACTGCTGCGTAACACTTAACTCCTGGGCATAAATAATATCGCTCTTCAGCTTAAACCTGGCCGCTTCTATTTTCGACGTAGAAAAAGATGAGATAAAATCAACAGAGACTACTGCGGCAAGGATCCCGACGATCATAATGACCATTATTGCTTCAATAAGAGTAAACCCGCGCCTTTTCATGCGATTATTATAACACTTAATCTGCATTTATTTAATCCTTTTTAGGGAGCTCTTTTTCTTTGATCAGTTTCATCCCCTGGATCGCCGGCGGATACCCCTTATCCAGCTTCAATGCTTCTTTATAGCAGAATTCCGACATCGCCATATCTTTTTTCTCAAAATAAACTTTACCCAGATTGCACCAGACATGCGGCTGGTCAGCCTTGATCATCAGCGTTATCCAGGAATAAGCCAGGGCCTGCTCGGTCTGGCCCATCACATAAAATGTACCGGCCAGATTATTGTAGGCCATGTAACCGTCCGGAAAGTTATTTATGTTTGTTTTCCAGTAAGTAATGATGTCTTTGTATTCATTATTGCGTTTTACCGTCAGAATTGAGTAACTTAAAATAAATAAAACCAGCAATACCATAGCAATAATCCTTAAAACTTTCTTAGAAGAAAGGTCTTTATTTATCGCCTCCCATGCTATTAAAAAAAGTGCGGCGATAAGAAGCGAGACCCCCAAAGACGGAAGATAAACGTAGCGTTCGGAAATGATGTTGCATACAGGGATAATATTGGAATAAGGCAGATAGGTGACAAAAAACAAAGCGATGCTAAAAGATACCGGCTTGTTTTTCTTAAGGCATTTAAAAAACAAAAATATTGAAAATACCAGCACAGACAGAGAAACAAAGAATGCCGGGCTCAACTTGCTGGTATCAACCGAGTTATAGGCAAAAGGATGGTACAGCCCCCTTGCTAAGGGGAGGTAAATGATCTTTAAATAATAAAGAAACGCTTTTGTAACAACTACCAAATAGCTGAATCCCTTAAAATAAAAAATAGTATGGATAAATGTGTTTCTTCTTAAAAAGAATATGGCTGCCACCATTATTGCCGTTAATAATAGCGCAGCTAATACAAAAATCCTTATCTTTCTGGAAAATACTCCCCTATCTTGTGTTTTGTCCCTGAAAAATAATTCATATACTATAAATATAAGGGGAAGCGAAACTGCGGAATTCCCGGTCAGATAACTCAATACAAAAGCAAGAACAGTTAAAACCAGATAAAACATCGACTGCTCTGATTTTATGTAAAAAATAAGCGAAAGCGTAAAAAATAACGCTGATAAAACATAAGGCCCGCCCGAAATCCAGCTTACCGCTTCGGTATGAATGGGATGTACCGCAAAAATTAGCCCTGTTAAAAATGACAGGGTTATATTTTTGAATAAAATATTGCAAAGTACAAATATAAGGATGACCGTAACAACATGCGCCAAGACATTGAATAAGTGATAAGGCAAGGTATTGCTGCCAAAGAAGTTCCAGATTACTGCGCGCACCAATTCAACAAAAGCGCCTGGCGAAAAATTAAAATTATTCTTAAGGTAGGAATTTAAATCGTGGATATTTTTATTTTCAAGTATCCCTGCATGGTCATCAATCAGGAACCCGCCCTGTAAAGAATTGATATAAACACCAAAACTTATACAAGCCAATAAAACAATGAGGATAAACTTAAGTTTAAAATACGGCCGCTTAATCATATAATTTAATGGCTGGCTCTCCAAATTGTTCTGAAAAGCCAGCCATTACGTTTAAGTCAAACTAAAATATCTTACTAATAACCCGAACCCTGGGTCTGCGGAGCGGAACTCCAAATCCTGCCGGTAGTAACGTCATAAATCCATCCCTGGCTTGAATTAGCAGTTTCTGCGGCACCCGCGATTATTCCGCTTGAATTTGTATAAGGGTTGACCGGGACGCCGAATGCTAAAGGCCCGCCGGGAGAAGAATTCAATTCTGTAATAGAAGGATATGATGCCACACCAGCCGATGCCGCTGTCTTGGCATACCAGATAGCAATTGCGCTGCGAAGGCCGCCTAAATCGCCTTTAACAGCTGCTCTTTTTGCATCTTCCTGCAAGTTGAAAAATGTCGGTAATGCGACTGAGGCGAGTATCCCGAGGATAACTATGACCATTACTAATTCAATTAAAGTAAAACCTGACTTTTTACCCATTACCCCTCCTTTTTACCCAATAAGGGTACGCCCGCGCAATTCCGATAAGCGCGGGGTGTTATTAATTCCAAAAATTTACCACCGCTGGTAATCATTGCCTCCCGGATGAACCGAGCCATCTACTTTGTTATAAACATACCTATTGAAGAAAGGGTCGAGCATACAGCCTTCCTTGTCAACCCTGAAAGAACCCAAGTAACTTTGAAGTATTATTTTACTATTATCACTGCCTATTGTCAAGGGCTCACGCGTTAACTCAAACAAATCGTTGGGATATCTTCCGTTTAAAATATAAAAATGCTGGATAGACATCCGGATATTCTTAAGCTCGCTTTGCAAGGCAATCTCTCTTGAGACCTTTACGGTATTGTTGGCATAAATTGCAAATAAACCGATAAGAGTAGAAATAACGCAAACCGAAACCAATAACTCAAAGAGCGTAAGGCCGCGCTTTGCCATCTTTAAGAAGGCCTGAATAACCTGATCAGGTTCCACATCGGCAAAAATATCGCTAGTGCCATCACTAAAACCATTATTCCTAAAACGAAGATCAACGCCGGTTCAATATAGGTACTCAAATTCTTGATCATATAGCTGGATTCGCGGTCATAGTAGTCTGCGACGCTTAAAAGCAGCTCATCGACTTTGCCGGTTTGCTCTCCTATTGCCACCATCTGTACGACAACCGGCGGGAAAAGGCCGCTTGCTTTCATCGGCTCTGAAATGCCCCTTCCCTGGTTAACGCTTTCTTTGACGTTTCTTATGGCGCGGGCGATAATAATATTACCTGATGTATTTGCCACTAAATCCAGGATCTCCAATATCGGGACCCCGCTTTTCATCAATAAACTGGTGATCCTGGCAAAACGGGACATTATCAGTATTTGCATCAAAGGGCCCAGGACATAAACTTTAAGCTTAAAATTATCCCATATAGGACGGCCAAAGCCGGATCTAATGAATTTTCTAAAACCGATAAAACCTGCGATAATAAGCGTGATAAACAAAAACCAGAATTTTCTGATTAAGAGGTTTATCATAATTAAAACGCGGGTCGGCAAAGGCAGCTCCGCATTAAATTGGCCATAAATCACTGAAAAACGGGGGATTACAAAAGTGACCATGATCAGGAACCCGATACACAAAACTACAAAAGCAAGCAAGGGATAACGCGTTGCAGATTTGATCCTTGCCCTTGTATCAATATCCTGTTCCAGTAAGGCGCTTAACCTTTCCAGGATATTGGCGATATTACCGCCTGACTCTGCTGCTTTAACCATACTGACATAAACTTCGTCGAAGATCTTTGGGTATTTTCGAAGAGAGGCAGAAAAACTATTGCCTGACCTGATATTTGCCGCTATTTCTTCGATAACACTTCTGAAATACATGTTCTTACTTTGGATAGCGATTACTTCCAAACTGGACAAAAGAGGGACGCCGGCTTTTTGCAAAGAATAAAGCTGGCGGGTAAAAACATTAACCTCCTCCAGCTTTACGCTTTTGAATTTCTTAAGCAGGTCATGGGCGGAAAAATCGCGGGCCTTTTCAACAGATATAGGCACATACCCCATATCCTGGAGCTTTTTGGCTGCTTCGTCTTCTCCGGATGCGGCAATTGTGCCGCTAACTGCCCTCGAAAACTTATCTCTTGCCCTATATTTAAAGTTTGGCATGATCCTTATCAGTTACCTTAACTTCATCCCTATATAAAACATAACTAAGGAAAAAACAATCAAGAAGATCCCGAGGAGCTTATTCTGCTTAAGGCTCGGCGGCCTTGTTGCTATAATGACTTTGTTCAACTGATTAATAAACTTTTCCAATAATTTTGGATCGGTCATAAGGAACAACCCTAAAATCAAAGAAACAACCCCGATAATAACTAAAATTACCATCCTACACCTCCTCTGTCACTCTAAGCATTTCTTCTGCGGTAGTTACTCCGCTCTTTATTTTCTCCATCCCGTCTTCATATAAAGTAGTCATCCCTTGAGCCAAGGCCTTTTTCTTGATATCGCCGCTTGATGCCTTTGCGGTAACCAGGTTCTTTATCTCCTCATTCATAAGAAGTAATTCAAAAATACCTACTCTTCCGGAAAAACCGGTCTCTTTACAGTGCATACATCCTTTTCCTCGGTACAATTCAACTTTCTCCTTCAACCCTAAATCATGCATGACCTCATCCGAAGGAGTATATTTTTCTTTACACTTCGGGCAGATCACACGCACTAATCTCTGAGCCAGGATACCGGTGATGGAACTTGCGATTAAAAACGGTTCAATCCCCATATCTATCAGGCGGGTAAGGGCGCCCGGGGCATCGTTTGTGTGCAGCGTTGAAAAAACTAAATGCCCGGTTAAAGACGCCTGGATCGCTATCTCTGCGGTTTCTTTATCGCGTATTTCGCCGACCATGATTATATCGGGGTCCTGGCGAAGGATACTGCGCAAGCCGTTAGCAAAAGTAAGCCCTGCCTTCGGATTTACCTGCGTCTGCCGGATAAGCGGGATCTCATACTCAACAGGGTCCTCAATGGTAATGATATTCTTTTCTATGGAATTGATAGTGGAAAGCGCGGCATACAAAGTCGTGGTTTTTCCCGAACCAGTGGGGCCGGTAACAAGGATTATCCCGTTTGGCCGCCTGATAAGTTTATCAAAGTTTTTTAAATCCTTGCCGGCAAACCCGAGTTCCGCAAGCCCCATAAGGACCGATGATTTATCCAAAATCCTTAAAACCAGGTTTTCTCCGTTTATTGTCGGAAAAGAAGAAACCCTCAGGTCAAGATCCTTATTCTCCATCTTTAATTGTATCCTTCCGTCCTGAGGATTACGGGTCTCGGCAATATCCATCCTTGCCATTACCTTGACGCGCGATGCCAAAGCACTCTGCAAGTGTTTAGGTATCTTTTGTACCTCATGCAAAATACCGTCTATGCGGTAACGCACAAGGACTTTATCTTCAGCCGGCTCAATATGCACATCGCTTGCCTTGTCTTTTACGGCCTGCATGATTATTAAACTTACTAATTTTACGATAGGTGCATCTTCGGCGATCTCGGCAAGCCCCTTTGTCCCTTTGAGGCGCTCCTCCATTTTTTCTTTGGTCAGGCCCTTGACTAATTCCTCGGCGCTACCGATAGCCCCATAATACTGGTCAATAACTTTCTGGATCATGTCTACCGTAGATATGACCGGCTCGATTATCCCGACCTTGCTTTTTAACCTGATTTCATCGATTGCCGCGATATCGCGGGGATCTGCCATTGCCACGGTTAAACTATCGCCTATTTTAAAAATAGGCACTGCTTTAAATTTCTTCGCCAATGCCTCAGGGACAAGCTTGATTGCTTCAGCATCTATCAGGTAATCGGTCAAATTGATAAAAGGCACGCCGATAGAATCCGCGGCAATTTTTGCGATATCCACTTCAGAAATAAAACCCAGCCGCTCAAGTGATTTCTCAATAGGAAGCCCTGTCTTGGCGCTCTCTTCCCTTGCTTTATCCACCTGTTCCTGGCTAATGATCCCTTTTTGTATCAATAAATTAATATCCGGCCTGATATCCATATTTTCCTTATTTTGGCATTAGTTCATTGATTTTATTCAATAATACTTCCGGCTCGAACGGTTTTGTTATATAGGCATCTGCCCCGACCTGCGTACCGGTCTCCTTGTCCTGGTCTTGAGCGCGTGCGGTAAACATGATAACGGGTATTTTCTTGAAGTTCTCATCAAATTTCAGTATCCTGCAGACCTTATAACCATCCATCTTAGGAAGCATAATATCCAGGATGATCAAATCAGGATTTACGCTGCGCGCCTTCTCCAGGCCATCCTGCCCGTCAAAAGCGGTAATTACTTCGTAATGATTGGCCTCAAGCCGCATCTTGACCATTTCAACCAGGTCCGTCTCATCATCAACCAGCAAAATCCTGCTATTTCCCATTTCTACCTCCGGTAATAAAAAATCCTATCCTGCCTTATTTTACACATAAATCAAGTTTTGTAAAATTATTTATTCTTTCCTGATTATATTGATCAGTTCTTCATAATTTGATGCCTGATCCGGATATGTAACGCAGCCGAATTTAAATTGCAGCCTTCCGCTCAAACTATGCGTAATCAAACAATCCTCTATGACCTGCTCGATCCTACCCTCGACCCTTAAAGCATTCTCCCTGTTGCAGTCATACAAGAAGACACCGAATTCTTTTTCCCCTTTTAATGTAGTATCCTTTGAACGGCGTAAACTGTTGCGTATGGCCGCCTCGATATCACGCAGGACTTCATGTAATTTATTTTTTTCGATTTCTTCGGATATCTTGTTAAAATCTACGACAGTTACAATTATATAAGAGAATTTAGTATGATTTTTCAAAGAATCATCGATGCCTGAATCAACATATTCCTTTGTAAGAGTTTCATAAGTATATTTGGGCAGGCTAAAATAAAACTTCGTGCCTTTGCCGAATTCGCTTTCTACCCAAATACGCCCCTTATGCAGGTCGATTATCCCTTTGGCTATAGATAGCCCTAAGCCAGTCCCTTTTTCTCCCGGCCCGGGCGTACGGCCGAATTGTTGGAACTTATCAAACAGCTTAGGCAGGTCATCAGCGGATATGCCGATACCCGAATCCCTGACACAACACTCAACCTCATTTTCTTTTTCAAAGCAAGAAACCTCAATTGTGCCTTTCTCGGTGAATTTAATCGCATTATCCACAAAATTAGTAAATACCTGGATTATTTTATCCGGGTCAATATAGATTTCAACAGGCCTCCCGGGCATGGTTAACTTCAATTCCAGGTTTTTTTCCTGCGTCTTTAATGAAAACGAAGTAATAACTGTCTCTATAATATGATTCAAACTGGTGGATTCTCTTCTGATCTCAATCTTGCCTGCCTCGATCCTTGAAATATCAAGCAATTCATTGATGATGCGCGCCAGCCTGTCCACATTATCTTTTGCCGTACTTAATATTTTCCGCTGCTTTTCATTTATCGCTCCCGGGATACCGTCGATTATTAAACTTATCCCTTCCTTGGTAATAGATAGCGGGGTGCGTAATTCATGCGAAACCGTAGAAACAAAATCTGATTTGAGCTGATCGAGCTTTCTCAGTTCTTCATTCTTTTTTTCAAGTTCCTCTCTTGCCCTGATAATATCAGAGATATCCTTGGCAATATGGACAGAGCCGATCAAATTACCCTTGTTGTCAAAGATCGGAGAAGTAGAAACCAAAAGCGGGATACCGATATTTTTATCATGGACCTCTTCGGTATGCGTAAGTTTATCCTGCTTGGTCTTTTCAAACGGGCATTCCGGCCAGGGATGGTCAAGGTTATGCATTACCTGATAACATTTCTTTCCGATTACGTCGCCGGCAGGAGATTTTATAGATTCAAGGAAGGCCTTATTTGCCCTTAATATAGTAGAGTCGATATCCTGGATAAAGATCATATCGGAAATAGAATCAAATGTCCTCTTCCATTCTTCTGCCGCCTCTTCAAGCTTTTGCTCAGCCTGCTTTTCCGCAGTAACATCTTCTACGAAAATAAGCGCTTTTCTCTGCCCCTCTTCTTCAAAAGACATCCCGGTAAAATTCCTGATGCTCCTTTTCTTGCTGTAAAAAGAAGTATAATCAACGTCACCCATAAAAAATGATTCGCCAGAATTTATTACATCCCTTATTTTCTGGTCCAGGCCGAGTTCCTTATATGTGGGGACTTGCAGAATATTCATTCCCTTGAATTGCTCGTAAGTCGAGCCGGAGATCTCAATCATGCGGGTATTTACATAATCGATATTTCCTGTTTTATTTACAACAAATATGCCGAACGGCGCCTTTTCCAGGATGGAATGCGTCATATCAAAAGCAATTCTAATTGCGTTTTCAGCAAGCTTTCTTTCGGTGATATCTTCAAAACTCTCAATGCCTCCCATTACATTGCCGAATTCGTCTTTTAGAAAATCGGCATTCTTTGTAACAATACGCATCGTGCCATCTTTTCTCTTTATCGTGCATTCCTGGCCGATTATAGGTTTTGAGACATCGTCAGAATAAAGTCCACATTTATCCTTGCAGGGGTATTCGGTAAACATAAAGCACTGCTTACCCATTACCTCTTCATTGGTATAGCCGGTTATCTCGGTTGCCTTATTATTCCAGCTTACGATCCGCATTTCTTTATCAACCGTAAAAATAGCGCTGGGGCTTACCTTATACAAAAGCGTAGCTTTATCTTTTGCTTTGATTAATTCCGCTGTGCGCTCCTCGATCAACCTTTCGATTTCAGCTGACCTGTTTAAGATACTGAATAAATACGATGCTAAGAAAAATGTTAAAATAAATGACCCAAAGAGCACAAACCATGGCCCGGCAAATTTTCTTACAGCAAAGAATTCTTCTGTAGGCGTTGCAACAATCCTCCATTTTCTGCCGCCGAAATCAAATGTAGAACGGGCGATAAATCCTCTGCTTGAGCCTTGTTTACTATTGCCTAAGGAGGCATTTTCTATATGGCAATACAGCAATTTATCATCGGGAGGCGCGCTTTCGTCATAGAGGCATACATTAATACCTGCCTGCTTCATGCCTTTTAAGGCCTCGTCTATAGTATCCTTGACCAAGAAAAGCGTCGAAACATAACCTAATAAATTCTGCTGACGAAGTTCTTTTGTATTATAAATAACGCCATTGCGGTATACAGGCAGAAACAAACGGCAGGCATAATCCGAACCCTTCCGGATTGATCTTATGCGGGGAGTAGCTATCGGGGCATCATCATTTACCGCCCTCAGCATTGCCTGCCAGCGTACTTCACTGGACATAAGGTTAAAACCAAGGACATTTGCATTGTTTTCAGGAGGGACTGAATAATAGATAGGGAAATACTCGGGGTGGGGCTTGGCTTCTGAAAGTTTTCCTTCATTTCCCAGGTCCCTGATTTTAAAGCTGCCAACGCCTTCTTTCTGGATTGCCTCCTCAAATTTTTCCCTGTTAGAATCGGTTATGCGCGGGACCCAGTCAAAAGAGATCACTCCGAGATGGCGGGGCAAAATAACAGAGACAAAAGTGGAAAATTCCTGCCTATTTACCGATTGCGAGGCATCAAAAAAACTTTGCAAAGAATAAAGCTCGAATATATGGTCCTGCAAACTGAGTTGTATCGCGTCGCTTCTTGCATCTGCCAATAACTCAAAATCGGCGATCAGGCGCTTATTCTCCAGGCGCTTTGACATAAAAAAGAGGATAAAAGAAATAATTATCCCCGTAATAACCACAACCGGAATTATTAAATATTTGCGCCTGGGCCCGGTTTTCATAACTTCTTGGACTCCTTGTGGCTTTTGTTATTTGTCCGCCCTTCGATTCCACTCAGGGCGATCACCTTGAGTTTATCGAAAGGTGGTCGGGGCGGACAGACTTGAACTGTCGGCCTCAGCGTCCCGAACGCTGCGCTCTAGCCAAA
>Ga0194126_10002066_pt1 | contig 32909 bp, 30 predicted proteins | sample TA2KigC150mmetaG_FD_148641 | JGI IMG/M metagenome (GOLD analysis project Ga0194126, IMG submission 148641) | Freshwater microbial communities from Lake Tanganyika, Tanzania - TA2015035 Kigoma Deep Cast 150m | ecosystem: Environmental > Aquatic > Freshwater > Lake | place: Tanzania: Lake... | reverse complement strand
AACTTTTATCATTGAATTGATTGCATCCAATGGAATATGCGAAGACTCTTGGTTTGATACAATTACGGCAGTACCTTTTTTACCCTTGGAATACTCTGTACCGAATGTTTTTACTCCGAATGGAGACCAAGTTAATTCTGGCTATTTTATTGAAACAAAAAACGCTGTATCAATTGAAGCTATAATTTTAAACCGGTGGGGTAATAAAATGGCTGAAATTAACGATTTAAATTATCAATGGGATGGCAAAACTTCAAATGGTATTGATGCAAGTTCTGGAATTTACTTTATAAAGTATAAATTGACGGGTACAGATGGTACAGAGATTACTGGGCATACGTTCTTCCATCTTATACGTTAATGTTACATAATTAATATTATGTTAAATAGAAATATTTATAAGTAATATTATTTTATTAAAACAAATTAGATAGCTTTTTGCCTACTACAGATCCAAGAGCTACACCCATTCCTCCCATGCGCACTCCAAATGCAACGTTATCAGATTTCTTAAAAATCAAGGGAGTTTTAGACGGTCCCATTCCCATTATTCCTGCCCAGGAATATTCGATATTAAATTTTGTATTAGGAAGAATTGTTTTTTCTAATAACTCTTTCAATACCTTTTGAATATCTTCTGTAGTTGCTATTTCAGTTGTTGTTTCGCTTTCAAAATTTGTATTCCTTGCACCACCCAATAAAATTCGATTTTCAATATTTCTAAAATAATAAAAACCCTTGTCTAAATGAAAAGTGCCTTTTATTGTTAAGTTTGGAATTTCGGAAGTAACTAATACCTGAGCCCGTGCAGGTATGACTTCATTACCTAAAAATTTTCCTGCAAACCCATTTGTACACACAATTAATTTACAAGAATTGATATCTCCAATTGAGGTTTCAATTCTTACATCTTTCTCAGATTCTTGAAAATCTAAAATTTCAATTCCATACAAAGATAAAATTCCTTCTCGTAAGGCTATTTGATGAAGGGCTATGTTCAATTTACCGGTATCTAACTGCCCTTCTTCTTTGTTGAAGTAACTGGTCTTAATTTTATTAAAACCAGATAGTTGTATTATGTTTTTATCCTCTGAATAAACTGATTTAATTCCGAAATAATGATAACATTTTTCATTTAAATAATCTAAAAAGGTAGGTGAAATATCAACTTTCGAAAAATCTTCGTGAATTAAGTCCCATGATCCATTTTTCTGATAATCAATAGTGGTATGTCCAACCATATTTTTTAACTCTTCTAGTCCCTCAAATCTCATTGAAATTGTATTCCAAACTTCTGTTTCAGGGGAATTTGTGAGATCATCATAAATTTCTGTCGGGCTACCAAAACAGGCAAAACCCGCATTCTTTGAACTTGCCCCAGACGGTAAATATCCTCTTTCGATGATTAAAATTTTTGCGGTTGGATATTTTCTTTTTAATTGAATCGCTGTTGAATACCCTACTATTCCCGCCCCAACAATTAAAAAATCAATGCCCTCAAAGTAGGATTTTCTTTCCCAGAAACTAAGTTGGTGAATTTGAAGCATTATTTGTTTAATTTAACTTTTTTCAGGAAATTTGTATAGAGGTTTTTCATTCATGAGTATACAAATATCACAATTATGAAACACATTTACCTTTATTTGACTCTAATTATTTCTGTATCTATTTCATCCAGCGTCAAAGGACAAACTGATTTTAATACTTCGATTGAAAGTGTAGAACAAGCAATTAAGAATAAAGACATTGTAAATGCCAAAAATATTCTAAGCGCTGAACCACTTCAAAGTAATCAAGGAAATAAGAAAGTCCAGGCTTTGAATTTAAAGCTAAATTGTCTTGAGAAACTACTTGATGGAATTGATTTTTTCAAAGTTCAAAAATGGGATGATGCCATTTTATCTGCTGAACAAGGGTTAACTATTGTTAAATCTAATCAAGCTATATTTCGAGGTAACGAAAAGAAGGATTTAGAAAAATTAATAGCAGATGCGAATTCTGAGAAAAAAAAAGTTAATTCAAATTCTCAAAACCAATCACCCAATTCTTCAATATCTCAGAATCAACTAAACAAACTCGAAGATTTAGGCGATCCCACTGATTACAAGACTGCGATTACTCAAATTAATTTAACCTATCAAAATGATATAAATGCCCCAAATAGAGATTTTGAAGCCAGAAAAGATACTATGAATCGAGAATCGTCAAAAAGAAAAGAATTAATTGCCAATGATTTAAATTTAAATTTAAAAATAATTGACTCTGCACAAGTCAAAATGGATAATGAAAAAGAACGTGTTATTAAGTTGATCGATAGTAATAGGAGAGAATATGAGAATGAGCGCGATATTTTTTTAGACTCAAAAAAAGATCAAACAAACGAAATAGCCCATTACATCCGGATCTCGAACGAAAAAATGGATAGTTCAATTGTCTTAATGGATCAAACAAATGCCGAAAGAATTAAGAAGATTAATCAAAATATTGACACAGTCTTAGAACAAAATTCTTCGGCAAAATATGAAATACAACAAGAAAATGAAAAAAGAATTGAAACAATTGGAAAAAATCAAACGAATGACGATTCACTGCGGAATGTCGTTCGTATTTCCATGAACGAAATGACCGATGAAAATGCCAAGTACGTTGCAGAGAATATAAAAAAAAATGATGAGTATAGGCAAGCACCTCCCCCTGTTACTAAAGGAACTGGTATTGCGAATTCAAAAGGTGTCCCCTACCCTGTTGGGATTACACAAGGTGTTTTTAGTAAAGGAGAGGTCGGCAAGCCACTTGTCTTGATTACAAGGCGCGTGAAAGTAGATGAAAACAACAATTACGATATTTACGTAAAGCAAGAATCACCAAATTCTTTAACGTCATATACCAAAAATGGAACTATTGTTACAGAATATCAGTGGAATGTAGAATCTGGAAATGTGACTAATTTTGAATAAAAATAGTTGATAAAAGATGATTTTTTGTGAATAAAGACGAAATAAAGAATTAGGTTATATTTTCTCAGAAACTTAATTTTATTCAAAATTATTGGAATGTTTGACGATGAGGAAGATTTATCAGAAAAAGAGTTAAAATCGGACATAGCTCTTTTTGAAAGTTATGTAAACGGAGATTCTATTGGATTTATTGACGGTGACAGAATTGAATCAATAATTGATTATTATCTTTTAAATTCAAACTATCCAATGGCAAAAAGTGCAGCCGAATTGGGAATTACTCAACTTCCTTTTAACCTGATATTTTTTTTAAGGAAAGCCCAATCTCTCGCAGGTCTGGGTATGATTTCCGAATCAATCGAGCTTCTTGGCCAAGTAGACAGAATTGAAAATTATCAATCAGAATTACTTTTAACCAAAGCTGCCTTGTTCAGTCAGATTCGCGATTCAAAAAACGCAGTAAAATTTTATCTCCAAGCTTTGGAATACTGTCAAAATCAAGAGAAAGATGAAATTTATGTTGATTTAGCGATAGAATATGAAAATTCAAGAGACTATGATAGCGCAATAAAGACCTTAATGGTAGCCCTTAAACACAATTTTAAAAATGAAATTGCCTTTTCTGAATTATGCTATTGCTTTGAAAAAACACATCGTTTTGATGAAATGCATCAACAAATTCTTAAGTTTATTGATGATAATCCATATTCATATTTTGGTTGGTATCAATTAGGGAGTTATTATTTGCGGAAAGATAATTATGATAAGGCTATCTGGGCTTTTGATTACTGTTTAATAATTAATGAAAATTCAGGAGCGGCTTATTTTAATCTCGGAAATGCCTATTTGTCGTCTGAAAAATTTCATCAAGCGATTGAAAGTTTCAATAAATGTATAGAAATTGATGGTGAAGATCCTCTTGCTTTGTGTTATTTAGGAGAATCTTATGAAAATATTCATGAATATGAATTAAGTAAAAGTAATTACCAAAAAAGTATTGAACTTTCTCCTGAATTCTCTGAACCTTGGTTAGGTTTAGGAATAATTGCTGATTTACAAGAAAATACCGGGGAAGCAATCGTTCTTATGAATAAGGCACTCGAATTAGACCCGGAAAATCCTGTTACACTTCACTTGATCGGATCTTTATATCTAAAGAATAACGACCACGAAATTGGATTTAATTACATCAAAAAGTCTTTGGAAATCGATCCCTCCGACATGGACTGTTTAAAATCATTCATGGAAAATTTAATCAAAATTGATCTTTTAGAATGCCATGATTTTATTCATAGTTTTAATATTAAAAATGGACAAGAAATTGAATCATGGTTGTGGGAAGTAAATTTGCTCTGGTTGCTCGGTCACAAAATTGACTCGATCGCTTTATTTAATTTTTGTGTTGTTAATGACCCGGTCAAATCTAAGGAGCTTTTCAAAATAAATGCAGAATTACTTGGTTGCAATGAATTAACAGATTTAGTTGATTTATCAGAGTAATGTTTCAAAAAAAAATTGAATTTTCCAATCATCAAGGACCGGTATATTGCTTATCTAAAAATACGAATTCATTTTTTTCGAGTAGTGCCGATAAATTTATCGTTCGTTGGGATTTGTCTAAATTCATCCAAGATAAATTTGTTGTAAAAGTTAATTCTTCTGCTTTTTCAATTTATCACCTAATCAACCTCCCCTATTTAATTATTGGTTGTTCAAATGGAAATATTCATGTTATTGATACTGAATCAAAAAAGGAAATTAAATTTCTTGAATACCATAAATCAGCTATTTTCTTGATTAATGAAATTTTAGAAAAAAATTATTTCTTTACCGGTGACGCAGAGGGGAATTTATGTTTTTGGAATAATCAAGACTTTAAATTAATTCGTAAAATCCCACTAAATTGTGGTAAAATTCGCAGCACACACTTTTTTGAAAACGATATTCTCATAGGGTCTAAAGATGGTAAGTTAAGATTCATTGATATAGATTATTTGACACCTATTGAAGAAATATCAATCAATACAGAGGGAGTTCAAGCAATTTTAAAAATGAATGATCAGTATTTGATTGGTGGATATGATGGGTATTTATATTTTTTAGATCCAAAATCAAAAAAAATAGTTTCCAAAATCCCCGCTCATAAAGGACCGATTTATTCGCTAACAAGGATGAATAAAGATTGTTTTATTAGTGGTAGCCGTGATAAGAGTATTAAAATATGGAACATTAACTCGTTGAAAGTAATTGATAAAAAGGATTTTAAAACCGGGGGACATCGAAATTCTGTTAATTGCATTATTTCATTGGATGAAAAATCTTTTGTTTCTTGCTCCGATGATTCAAATATAATCTTATGGTCACAAGAATTTTAATTAGTTGTTGTATTTTTGATTAAAAATTAATTATGAAATTATTTTATTTACAAATTATTTTTTTCCTGTGTATCAAAATGACGATCGCTCAAGAAAATCATTCAGGCTGTGCAAAGCAAAACCAATTTAAAAACCACCAACTTAAAAGTAATACCCTCACTGTTTCTCAGATTGCACAAACAGAAAAATACGACGTACATTTTTATGGCTTAGATTTAAATATGACGAATACGTCAACTTATCTTTCTGGTACGGTGAGAATAGATGCGCGTGCCAAAGTGAATCTTGACTCTGCATTGTTTGAGTTGTATCCAACATTATTGATTTCTGAAATACGCTTAAATGGAACTCCAACCCAATTTTCAAGAGCTGAAACGGCTGTGAAGGCATATACGAATGCTAATTCAGGTCAGTTATTCTCTTTAGAAATTGATTATTCAGGAAACCCACCTACTGCGCAAACCAACCCACTGGGCGGAAGCGGAATCACCGCTGGATCGTCTCCGAGTTGGGGAAACAAAGTAGTTTGGACACTTTCTGAACCATTCTCAGCGATGGAATGGTTTCCATGCAAACAAAGTCTAACAGACAAAGCAGATAGTTCTTTTTTTTCCATAACTGTTCCAGACACTTGCAAAGCTGGATCAAACGGGATTTTATCGAGTATTGAGACACTTGGGAATGGATTCCTAAAATTTAATTGGGAGCATAGACACCCCATCGATTACTATTTGATTTCGGCGGCAGTAGCAAAATATGTTGATTATTCCTTTTACGTTACCCCAGCCGGTGCTCCAAATCCAATTTTGGTTCAAAACTACATTTACAACAACCCCCAAACCTTGCCAAACTTTATTGATGAAATAAATGAAACCGGAGATTTCATAGAATTGTTTTACGATAAATTTGGCCCCTACCCTTTTGAGGATGAAAAATACGGACATTGTATGGCGCCTATATCCGGTGGGATGGAACATCAAACAATGACTACTCAAGGATTTTTCGAAAAAACCTTAACGGCTCACGAATTGGGTCATCAATGGTGGGGAAATAACGTCACGTGTGCGTCTTGGGCAGACATTTGGATGAATGAGGGTTTTGCCTCTTACAGTGAGTACATCATGCTTGAAGATCTTTACCCTTCAGAAAAAGCGCAACATATGTTGGATGTTCACGAAAATGTTAAATCACAAATTGGCGGTAGTGTATGGGTATTAGACAGCCTCAACGAAAACAGAATTTTTAGCGGAAGGCTAACATACAACAAAGGAAGTGCAATCATACATACGCTGCGATTTTTAATAAATAACGACGAGCTATTTTACGATGGGCTAAGCGCTTTTCAAGTTGCTTTTAAAGACTCAACGGCGAGAGGTGTCGATTTTAAAAACTTTATGTCAACCTATTGTAATTTGAATCTGGACAATTTTTTTGATGAGTGGTATTTTGGAGAAGGATATCCAACGTATTCGGTTAAATGGAACCAAGATGAAAATGACATAGTTGTTCAAATTAATCATACCGCATCTAAACCTGCCGTTACGCCTACTTTTACAAACTCGATTGAAATAAAGTTTAATCGAACACCAATGCCGGATACCATTGTTCGTTTTCCAATTTCCTCAAACCAAGAAACATTTTATTTATCCAATTTTGGTACATTGAGCACGAATGCAACGGCAATCATTGATCCCAATAATTGGGTTATTAATAATGTCGGAACGGTTACACAAGATAATTCCTTAAACTTGGATAATTTGGCGCAATCAGATGAGCCTATTATTGTTCCCAATCCAAATAGTGGAATTTTCACTATTAAAAACCTGAATTCTAAGGCCGAAATCAATGTTTATGACTTGTTTGGTAAAATTGTAAAATCACTTGAATTCGAACCGAATACGTACATCGATTTATCACAACTCAAAAAAGGAAATTATTTACTCGAAATTTTGTTACCTGAGAATCAAAAAAGATTGAAGATCATTCAATTATAACTTTTTTTGTGAATAGTTTTTTCTTTAATTTATACGTTTTGAATTAACTTTTTAGTATTTTGACTAAAAAAAAATCATGAATTACCGTTACCTCATCGCTATTCTTTTTGTTGCCTTAGATTTTTTCGGCATATCACAAACGACTATTTGGCAAAATGATTTTGAAAATCCTGCTGAGTGGACGCTGAATGTTTCTACTGGACAAAATGATATTGATGCAAATCTTTGGGTAATTTCCGATGCCGAGGGAGGTGTTGCTGCAGGTGGGTGTGGTACGGCTGGAAATGGAAATAAAACCTTACATGTTGGATGTCAAGGGACTTGGTGTGTGGGAACCGGCGCAACCTATAATGCTGGTGATGGCGGATTAGGATTTATCTATGCCACAACCAATAAACGAGCTGTCTTCGCCTCAAACATTAGCACTTTGAATTCCCAAAATTTGAGTGTTGAGTTTGATTACATAGGCATTGGACAAGCAAATGATGATTTTGGAACCGTTATTTATAGTACAGATGGTGGCACAACATGGACGAATCTTCAAACAATAACTCCTGCTACTACGTGCGCAAATGGACAAGGTTTGTGGACCCATTTGTCAATTCCTTTACCTGTTAGTTGTGAAAATAGCTCTACTTTGAGAATAGGATTTAATTGGAAAAACAGCAACGATGGAACAGGAACAGATCCTTCTCTTGCCATTAACAACGTAAAAATCACTACGAATATCCCACCAGATCCAGTAGCTAATTTCACCATAAACGACAACCAAATCTGTCAAAACTATTGTATTACTTTTTCCAATACCAGTTCAGATGCAACGACCTATTCGTGGGATTTTGGCAACGGAAATTCTTCCACGCTTGAAAATCCGCAACCTCTTTGTTTTAATTTGCCTGGACAATATGTAATCACCCTAATTGCGTGTAATAATCAAGGGTGTGATACAACCACTCAAAACGTAACAGTGTTACAAGCACCATTTACGGGATTAGAATTTTTGAACGGTCAAATTACGTCCTTACAACCGAATGCGCTTTATCAATGGTTATTGTGTCCTTCTTTAACGATTATTCCTGGTGCTACTTCGGTGGAATACACGCCTCCAATCAACGGAGCATATGCTGTAATCGTGACGCTTGCGAATGGATGTTCCGATACTTCCGATTGTATTCAAATCAACGATTTGGGAATTCAAGAGCAGGTTAGTTCTTTAGGCTTATTTCCAAATCCAGGAAATGGAACATTTTCAATAGATTCTAAATTGTTTAATTCGTGTGATATTACCGTCTTTGATGTAACTGGTCGAAAGCAAGAAATTCTTTGGGAAGGAAATTCAATTACGATTGTAACCGCTTCGAAAGGTTTGTTTTTCGTTCGTATTAAAGTTGAAAACGGTGCTGAAAAGGTTGTTTCCTATTTAAAGGAATAACTTATCAATTTTGAGATGGTATACGTTGAGGATTAAGTTCTTCAAACCTTACATCTTCTTTGAAAGGAATCTTTCGCATTTCACCTACTTCTAAGCAATAGTAGCCGAACTCTTCGGTAATTCGTCCCTTTAGAAAATAAACTCCTTTACCAAAGAACGGGTATTTTCTTACCGACTCAGGAAAATGTACCGAGTCGATTGTATCACCATTTTTATCGATCAAAGTGCCAAAATTCATTAATTGATTTAACAGCATTGGAAAAAGGGAACTACATACTGGAAATTAATTCAATCGGTCATCAAAAGAGATTAAAACTTATTCAATTAAAGATTCATTTTTTGATATTAATTTTTTCCAATTTTTCCAGTTATACATTTTTGAAAATAGGAACAGCAGCGCAGGCTGAATAATAGCTAATGTTAGGATTGAATCTAAGCCAAAAGAAGGACTTGAGGTGTCCAATAGAATTGCATCAGTCTGAAAAGCTTGCCAATTCGTTGTGATCATTATTGCCGCAAATACATTATTGGCAGCGTGGTAACCCATTGATAATTCTAAACCCCGATCCATAATTGTAATTATTGCTAAAAAAATACCTGTAAGGAAATAATACGATAAAATCCCATACCCTAAGGTCTTTACCTCAGGATTAAATGCATGCATCAATGCGAAAAAAATACTCGTAATTATGATGGTATGAAGGTTGCTTCCAATCTTACGAAAAAGTGATTGGGCTAAATAGCCACGAAATAAGATTTCTTCAGCCGAGGTTTGAATTGGGATTAACAAAAATGAAATTAAGAGCAAAGGAATAAATGTTGATAATTTGAAATTTAAAATTAATTCAGAGCCCGTTAAGTATTCAGTGAGAACAAAAACAAACATAACTCCCCACCATATGAAGAAAGAAGTAAAAAACCGTTTCCAACGAAAATCTTTTGAAGTTGTTATTACAGTGAGAAATTTCCGTTTGTGAAACCGGGTAATCCCGAGATAAAGTGCTGCAAAAATAAAAACAAAAGGTAGGAGAAGATGGATTAATAGTCGATTTTTTCCTAAGACACGAGATATTTGTTCAATACTCATTCCCTCCGATAAATCAGAGCCTGATAAACGCAAATCAATCAATAATGGTAGGGATCCTAATAACCCGTATGCCACGAGTATTAAGCAGATAGTTAATATGTAACTTGAAAAATCATTTTTACCAGATGTAGATTGGCTAAGAAAATCCATACTTAACTGAACATGTCTTTCATTCTACCGAAAAACCCTTTTCTTTCCAAATCAGATTGTGGCTTGAAGTTTTCAGAATCTTTTAACGATTCCAATAAATCTCGTTCTTCTTTTGAAAGTTTTGTTGGGGTCCATACATGTATATGAACAAATAAATCTCCTGAACCAGCTCTATATCCTTGTAGAATTGGTAATCCTTTTCCTTTCAGTCGTAAAACTTTTCCACTTTGAGTTCCCGGATCAACTTTTATTTTTACTTTACCGTTGACGGTAGGGACTTCGATTGATTCTCCTAAGGTGGCGTCAACAAAACTCACAATCGCGTCATAATGAAGGTTTTCACTTTCACGTCTTAATTCGTCGTGCTCTATCTCTTCAATTACAACGATTAAATCACCTGGAACGCCATTAAACGGACCTGCATTTCCCTTTCCTGAAACACTCAACTGCATTCCCTCCTCTACCCCTGCAGGAATTTCAATCTCAATGACTTCCTCTTGACGTCTCAATCCATGTATATCAGAATCTGCAGGTTTTTTATCAATAATTTTTCCGGCACCCTGACAAACATGGCAAGCTGACTGAGTTTGCATTGCGCCTAAAAATGTTTGAGACACCTTCGTTATTCTTCCGGTTCCATTGCAAGTACTACAAGTTTTGTAGGTCACTCCCTCGGCATTTACCAGCTTATTAACTTTTATTTTCTTTTTAACGCCTAAAGCAATTTCCTCAAGGTTCAATTTCATTTTTACGCGAAGGTTCGTACCTTTAATAGTCCTAGATCCCCCTGAACGACTTCCTCCGAAACTTCCACCGAAAGCACTTCCAAAAATATCTCCAAATTGAGAAAAAATATCGTCCATATTCATACCTCCGAATCCACCTTGGCTTCCCATTCCAGCATGACCGAAACGATCGTATTGTGCTCTTTTCTCTGAATTACTCAGAACCTCATATGCTTCAGCCGCCTCCTTAAATTTTTCCTCGGCGGAAATATCATCCGGATTTTTATCTGGGTGGTATTTTATGGCAAGTTTTCGATATGCCTTTTTTATTTCAGACTCGTCAGCATTTTTAGAAACACCTAATACCTCGTAATAATCTCGTTTTTGACCCATCCTTACTTTTTGTACTATTTCTGTTAATTACCAACTACAACTTTTGCAAAACGAATTACTTTATCGTTAAGTAAGTACCCCTTTTCTACATCTTCAATAATTTTTCCTTTCATATCATCAGATTCAGCAGGTATACTTGCTATTGCCTCATGCAACTCACTATCAAAAGACTCTCCTACTGAATGCATTGGTTTTAGCCCTTTCGATTCCAAAAATGCTTTTTGTTTGCTGTAAATTAATTGAAAACCTTCTTTTACACTGTCTATTTCAGTGGCAATTTCGTTTGATGACATAGCTCTTTCAAAATCATCTAAAATTGAAATTAATTCTTTTAAAATACCCGCATTAGCTGATGACATGAGATCAATTCGTTCCTTCATTGTTCTTTTTCTGTAATTGTCGAATTCAGCATGAATTCGTACATACTTTTCATGCAGTTCTTGATATTTTTCAGCCCAATTTTCTTCAGTCTTTTCTATATTATTTTCGTTTAATTCTTCTTTATCGTTTTGAATTTCATTACTATCTTCAGTTTGCTCAGCTTCATATGAGTTTTCATTTTTTATTGGATTTGCACCTTGATTATCTGTTTCTTGAAATTTATTTTCTTTTTTCTTCATCTTGATATTTATTTCGGACCCAGGAGGCAAAGATAAGACCATTCAATCAATTTACGACAAGCTGTCATATTTTAATTAAAAAGCGTGAATTTTTGGCAGAGCGTATGTACTTAGAAATTTTCCACGTACTTTTGATAAAATAGGTAAACATGATACACAATATTTCATCAAACGCTTCTCTTCTAAATACTTTTTTATCGGAAATTCGAAATATTGAAGTTCAAAAAGACCCACTGCGATTTCGCCGGAATATGGAAAGAATTGCTGAAATTCTTGGTTATGAAGTTTCCAAACATTTGTCATATATTGAATCTGAGATTCAAACCCCATTGGGAAAAGCAATTATAGCATTACCAAAAGAAAAGCCTATATTGGCAACGATACTTCGTGCTGGACTTTCTATGCACCAAGGATTATTGAACTATTTTGATCAATCAGAGAGTGCATTTATATCAGCATACCGAAAGCACTCAACAGCGGAAGATTTTGAAATTTACGTTGAATATATGGCCTCTCCCAACTTAGATAATAAAATTTGGATTATCAGTGACCCGATGCTCGCAACAGGAAGCTCAATGGTTGCCGTATATCAAGCTATGTTGCGTTATGGTAATCCAAAACGAATTTTTATTGTTTCTGCTATTGCAACACCTCAGGCGTTAGATTATGTTGTAAAACATTTACCCGAAAATACAGAAATATTTATTGCAGCCATTGATCAAGAACTTACTGCGCAATCTTATATTGTGCCCGGCCTTGGTGATGCCGGAGATTTAGCGTACGGAGAGAAAATATAATTTATGAATTGGGCGGCATTTACAAGTGTATTTCTGGTTGCAACGTTTAAGTTTTTATTCTCTCCTTTTGCTGGTATTCCTCTCGGACTTGATTTTATGACAACTTTTTTGGCTGCAGTATCAGGCGCATCTTTGAGTTCTTTCTTGTTTTATTATGGTGCGGATTTATTTATGGAACTATCCAGAAGAAAAAAATTAAAAAAGATAAGCGAATCTCTTGAAAAGGGAATTCTTGTCGAGCAAAATAAAAAATTTACGTGGACTAATAAAACTACTCTAAAGCTAAAAAGAATATTTGGTAAAATAGGTTTGTGTTTTATAGCCCCATCCCTGCTCTCTATTCCAATAGGATCTATCATCGTTGCAAAATTTTATGGAAGAGAAAAAGATACTTTTTTATGGGTGTTTATAGGTATTATTTTGAGTGGATTAATTACCACTTCACTTGCTTATTTTGTCTTTTCCGAATGATAAAACATCTTTTTTTTGATCTCGACCGGACTTTGTGGGATTTTGATAAAAATTCAAAACAAGCTTTAGTTCTACTTTTTTCCGAATCAAGCCTTGACAAAAAAGACATTTTTTTTAGTGATTTCTATAATTATTATCTTCAGGTAAATGCTAAATTATGGAAGGCATATGGAAAGAAGGAAATTACGAAAGAATTCCTTCGGATTGAACGTTTTAGAAAAACACTTGAAAAATGGAATGTTCAAGATGATAGTATCGTAAATCATTTTAGTGACGGATACGTAGAAATTTCGCCAAAACAAATTTGTTTATTTCCGAATACTATAGAAACTTTAAGAGAATTGAAAATGAGTGGATACCGCATGCACATTATCACAAATGGTTTTGTTGAAGTTCAATATACGAAATTAGAAAATTGTCTATTAAGACCTTATTTTGATGTAATCGTATGTTCTGAAGAAATAGGAATTAACAAACCTGATCCAGAAATTTTCAATTATTCATTAAAAAAAGCAAATGCCGTCCCAGAAAATTCAGTGATGATTGGGGATGATTATGAGGTTGATGTTCTTGGCGCAGAACGTGTAGGAATGCGAGCATATCATTTTAATCCACAAATCAAAGAATCAAATATCAAGCATGTTAATCAAATAACAAATCTAAGTCAATTACCTCGAAAATTGGTAGGTTTGTAAAAAGATAAATTAATGTTTAGTCGGGGTCAGATTGTTGCGTTAGAAATTACAGATTACGCTTTTGGGGGTAAGGGAATCGCCAAAATACAAACAATGGATGGAAATTTTATTGTTTTTGTTGGCAATACATTTCCAGGTCAATTGGTTTCTGCCAAAATTACAACCAAAAGAAAAAAACACGCTGAAGCAAGTTTAATTGAAGTTTTAAAACGTTCGGAATTTGAAACAGAGACGCAATATCAAGAAATTTCAGGCGGCCCGTATATTCGTATTCCCATAAGAAAACAAGCAGAATATAAACAAAAATCAACCTTGGACACATTTTCAAGACTTTCTGGTATTGGAAATATTGATTCTGTTTTTGATACATTTATCGAGTCTCCTGATACCTATTTTTATCGAAATAAAATGGAATATAGTTTCTCATCGATTGAACATCTTCCAGAAACAGGGCAAGAATTGGATGATGCTTTTGCCCTTGGATTTAAACGAAGAGGAACTTGGTGGAAAGTAGAAAATTTGAATAAAACCTCAGGGCTTTTTGACGAAGAATGGGAATCGAAACTTTATTTAATTCGCGAATTTCTAAAAAAAACCAATTTACCAGCTTGGCACCCACCTAAAAAAACTGGTTTTTTCAGACATATTGTGGTTCGAAAATCATTTTCACAAGACAGATTACTTATCAATCTTGTTACTTCGTCTGAAGGAATAGAAAACTTTGACCCCCGCGCATTTGTTGAATTTATTTTATCACAAATGGGAGATAGAATTGCTGGAATTCAACACACAATAAATGACAATGTTGCTGATAGGGCAAAAATTGAGAATGGTGAAAATAAATTAATTTATGGTGACCCCATAGTCACTGAAAACTTGCTTGGACTATCATTTGAAATCAGTATGGAAAGTTTTTTTCAGACCAACCCAAAATGTGCTGAATTACTTTATACCAAAGCATTAGACTACGTTTTTGAGGAATATATACCTGAAAATAAAGTTGTTTTAGACTTGTTTTGTGGTACGGGTACGATTGGACAATTAGCTGCTAAGCGAGCGGGTGGAATCCAACTAATTGGCGTCGATATCATACCGGAGGCCATTAAAGATGCTGAAAGAAATGCGATTGTTAATGAATTAAGTGGACTAGAATTTTTCGCTGCAGATGTCGGAAAGTTTCTTAGAGAAAGGCCTGAGTTAAACGGAAGAATTTCCTCAATTATTCTTGATCCCCCAAGAGCGGGAATTGCGCCAAAAACCTTACAAAAAGTCATCGATTTGGGTGCTGAAAATATCGTTTATATTTCATGTAATCCATCGACTCAAGCACGTGATGCCGATACACTTGTCCAAGCAGGTTATGGCTTACTTAAATTTTCGTTAGCTGATCAATTCCCACACACAGGCCATATTGAATCCATTGCTAAATTCAAAAAAAGGAAATCATGAATGTTATTGTTGTTTCTATCGGAGATGAATTATTGATTGGACAGACAGTAAACACCAATGCCTCATGGATCGGACAGGAGATTTCAAAACTTGGCGGCAACATTATTGAAGGTTTAACTATTTCCGATAGGGCTCATGATATTTTATCTACCGTAGATTATTCAATTAGCAAATCTGATGTAGTAATTATTACCGGTGGATTGGGTCCAACAAAAGACGACATCACCAAACACACATTGGCGAAATATTTTGATACAAAATTAGAAATACATCAACCTACTCTTGATAAGATAACTACTTATTTTATAAATAGAAATAGACCTATACTTGAATCAAACATTCAACAAGCGGCATTACCAAAACATTGTGTGATTTTAGCCAATGATTATGGGACTGCTGCAGGAATGTGGTTTGAAAAAAATGGGAAAATAGTTATTTCACTTCCGGGTGTTCCTTACGAAATGAAAGGAATAATGATGGAAGAAGTTTTTCCGCGACTGCGAGAACAATTCCAATTGAATTCCATGTATCACAAGACAATTTTAACTCAAGGTATTGGTGAGTCGTTCTTGGCGGAAAAACTTTCAGATTGGGAGAATCGAGTTAGAAATGATGGTTTTGGACTGGCCTATTTGCCATCACCAGGAATCGTTAAATTAAGAATTTCATCACCAAATGGAGAAATAGATAAAGTTTTGATTGAGAACTATCTTTCCGAAGTTCGAGACACCCTACCTGAGGCTGTTTTTGGATATGAAAATCAAAATCTGCCCGAAATAATCGGGGAGGAACTAAGAAAAAGAAAACTTAAAATAGGTACAGTCGAAAGTTGTACATCAGGGCTATTAGCGAATCAGATTACATCTATATCAGGAGCATCGGACTATTTTGAAGGGTCACTCCTAACCTATTCTAATAAGCTTAAAGAGGAAATTTTAGATTTATCTCACAATACGTTAAAAGAACATGGAGCAGTCAGTGAAACCATTGCTCTTCAAATGGCCGAAAGTGGATTAAAAAAGTTAAATGTTGATATTTGCCTTTCCACAACAGGAATTGCGGGTCCAACAGGAGGAACTGAAGACAAACCCGTAGGGCTCGTTTGGATTGGTTTAGCAACAAAATATGGTGTTAAGGCAAGAAAATTCCAATTTGGTGACAATCGTGAGCGAAATATTCAAATGACTGTTTTAAGTGCTCTGAATTGGTTGAGGTATGAATTGATCTCTTAAATTTATAATTCAGTCCAATCGTGTAATTCAATAAGTTTTGAATGCACGTATTCTACAACTTCTGAATTTTCAATTTTATTCAAAACATCTCCAATAAATGCTTGCGTCATCAATGTTCTCGCTGATTTCGTAGATAAGCCACGGGAGCGTAGATAAAAAAGTGCATCTTCGTCCATCTGTCCGGTTGTTGAGCCGTGCGAACACTTAACATCATCTGCATAAATTTCTAATTCGGGTTTTGAATTCATCGTTGCATCCTCAGAAATTAATACATTAGCATTTGATTGAAAGGCATTGATTTTTTGAGCGTTTGGTCTTACGAATACTTTTCCATTGAAAACGCCAATTGATTTACCGTTCAAAACTCCTTTGTATAATTCACTGGAGTTACAATTTGGCTGTAAATGATCAACTACAGTGTGATTATCAATTAACTGGTCATCTTTTGGTAAATAGGTTCCATTTAAATGGGTTTCACAATTTTCACCGTCCACAAGAATATTCAGGTTATTACGAGTTAATTTTCCCGATAAAGAAATAGTGTTTATTTTAAAATAAGAATCTCTTTCTTGATAGACTTGATCCGAAGAAATTGAAAAAGCTTTGTTACTTTCCAATTGAATTTTATCTACTGTTAATCGGGCATTTTGACCAATGTGGTATTCAAACACAGGTAAAGATAAGGACTCGCATGTACTTTCGAAATTCAATAAAAATTGAGCTGAAGAGCCCTTTTTAGAATGTATTAAAATTCGAATAGGCGAAAAAACTCCTTGTTCATTGTTTTCAATAGTTAGTTGGATTGGGTTTTCGATTCGTTGATTTTCATTCACTTCAATAAATAATCCATCCTTGCAATACAATGTATTTAAAGAATTAAAAATGTTTCCATCAAGTGGCACGTACTTTCCAATCAAATTTATCTTTTCTTTTGTAGCTTCACTAAATTTAGTTATCGATAGCCCTTCGATTCTATTATAAGAGGTGATGTTGCCATTGACGATAGAAATAACTTGAGAATTATTCAAAGGGGGCAATGAAACACCATTGGAATTTGAGGTCTGATGCAATAATAATTGACTCAATTTAGTGAGTCTTGTATATTTCCAATGCTCATCGCGAGTTGTTGGAAAATCAAAATTTTCAAGTATTTGCTTAGAATGTAAAATTATTTCCTTCTTCAACGACAGGCTCGTTTCGATAAAATTCGATGAAAATTTTTTTAGTTTCGAAATTTGCAAATTTGATTCCATTTGTTATTTTCTAGTTGCAAATTCTTCTTTAATCCAGTCGTATCCGTGTTCTTCAAGTTTTAATGCAAGATCTTTTTGTCCAGACTTTACAATTTTCCCATCAAATAGAACATGAACATAATCAGGGATGATGTAATCCAATAATCTTTGATAGTGTGTAATCACAATTATTGCGTTATCCTTGGATTTTAACGAATTCACACCATCTGAAACAATTCGAAGGGCATCAATGTCTAATCCTGAATCAGTTTCATCAAGAATGGCTAATTTCGGCTCAAGCATTGCCATTTGAAAAATCTCATTTCTTTTCTTTTCTCCACCAGAAAAACCTTCATTCACTGATCTAGTTGCTAATTTACTGTCTAAACCAACAAGGGCTGTTTTTTGCCTAACCAAGGCCATGAAGTCTTTTGCTGAAATCGCGTCTAACCCTTTGTACTCTCGAATTTCATTCAAAGCAGTCCTAAGAAAATTAACGTTAGAAACTCCCGGAATTTCAATAGGATATTGAAAGGCGAGAAAAAGACCTTCTCTGGCACGGTCCTCGGTAGAAAGTTCAAGTAAATTTTTTCCATCAAATTCTACTGAACCATCTGTTATTTTATATTCTTCACGTCCGGCTAAAACACTTGAAAGTGTACTTTTTCCTGCACCATTCGGGCCCATAATTGCGTGAACCTCCCCAGCATTAACAGTTAAATTAAGTCCTTTTAAAATTTCTTTCTCTTCGATTGAAGCGTGAAGGTTGTTTATTTTTATCATTTACCAATATGTTTTTAATACTCGCTTTTCCCCTTTGAAGAGGGATTATGGGGGATGACGTCTAAAATATCCTTCACCCCTCTCATTCTCCCCTCTTGGGGAGAGAAATCCTTTACCCAACTGAGCCCTCCAAACTAATCGCTAGTAACTTTTGAGCTTCGACAGCAAATTCCATCGGTAACTGATTCAAAACTTCTTTGCAGTAACCATTAACTATCAAGCTAATTGCTTTTTCTTCACTTATTCCACGTTGCATACAATAAAACAACTGATCCTCACCTATCTTGGATGTTGTTGCTTCATGTTCAATTTTAGCAGATGAATTTTTACATTCTATATATGGAAATGTATTAGCACCACATTGATTGGTCATTAAAAGTGAGTCACATTGAGAAAAGTTTCGAGCATTGTGAGCATTTTTATGAATTTGCACTAGGCCTCTGTATGAATTTTGAGACTTTCCTGCAGAAATTCCCTTTGAAATAATCGTGCTTTTAGTATTTTTTCCTAAATGAATCATCTTCGTACCAGTATCTGCCTGCTGGTAATTATTCGTTACGGCAACTGAATAGAACTCCCCAATTGAATTATCGCCCTTCAAAATGCAAGACGGATATTTCCACGTCACAGCAGAACCAGTTTCTACTTGAGTCCATGATATTTTTGCGTCGCGTTCACAAATTCCTCTTTTCGTCACAAAATTGTATACCCCACCTTTTCCCTCTTTATCTCCAGGGTACCAATTTTGAACAGTTGAATATTTGATTTCTGCTTTTTCGAGAGCTACTAATTCGACAACAGCGGCATGCAACTGGTTTTCATCTCGTTGAGGCGCTGTACAACCTTCTAAATATGAAACATATGAGCCTTCATCTGCAATAACGAGAGTTCTTTCGAACTGTCCAGTTCCTCCCTCATTAATTCTAAAGTATGTTGATAGCTCCATCGGACAACGCACTCCTTTGGGAATATAGCAAAAGGAGCCATCCGTGAATACAGCTGAATTTAATGCAGCATAAAAATTGTCCGTTGTTGGGATAACCGAGCCCATATATTTTTTGACAAGATCAGGATGCTCTCTGACGGCATCAGAAAAAGAACAAAAGATAATTCCTAACTCACCTAGTTTCTCTTTGAAGGATGTGGCAACGGATACAGAATCCATTACAAAATCAACGGCGACTCCTGTTAATCTTTTTTGCTCTTCCAATGAAATACCAAGTTTTTTCATGGTTTCTTTCATTTCTGGATCTACATCATCCCATGAATCGTATTTTTTAGATTGTTTTGGAGCCGAATAATACGTTATTTCTTGGTACTTCGGTATTTCGTAATTTACGTGAGCCCAACTGGGTTCTTTCATCGAGCTCCAAATTTGGAAGGCCTTTAATCTGTATTCCAAGAGCCATTCGGGCTCATTTTTTTTTGCAGAGATTAAGCGTATGATATCTTCATTGAGTCCTATAGGTATTTTATCAGACTCAATATCAGATACAAAACCATACTTATACTCTTGGTTTTGTAAATCTTTCGCTAATTCATTTTCCGTATAGTTGGCCATTGTAAATATTGATCATCAAACCGAAAAAGATTCGCCGCATCCACACGTTCTGTCAGCATTCGGATTCTTAAAAATAAAACCCTTACCATTAAGCCCCCCAGAATAGTCTAGAATTGTTCCAATGAGATATAAATAACTTTTCGTATCTACGACAACCTTGATTCCATTATCTTCAAATGCCTTATCACCTTCTTTATTTTCATTATCAAAAGTCAATTGGTACATCAGTCCTGAACAACCTCCGCCCTCAACACCAACTCGTATGAAATATCCATCTTTCCCTTCATCCTCCATGAGCCGAATTGCCTGTTTTTTTGCTATATCTGTAACTGTAATCATTTTTACACTTTATTTAGAATAAATTTAAATAACTATTTTTTTCGCAAAAGTAACTTTTTTGAGGCACTTAACAAAATAAAAAAAGTCCACACAGTAAGTCAATTCAAAATATTTACCTTTTAAGTACATATATTTACAATTCAAAAATCTAAATGTTTTTAATCCTATCGAAAATTTTCTACTTTTTTCTTTCTCCATTTTTGTGGATACTTCTTTCTTTTTTAATTGCTTTTAAAACCAAAATACCAAAACGTCGAAAGCTATTTATGTGGGGTGGAATCATTGGAATTCTATTTTTTTCCAATTCGTTTATTATTTCGGAATTCCAACGTCTTTGGAGCTACGAAGTAAAAGATATAGGAGAAATCAATACATATGACGTTGGAATCGTCCTTGGCGGAATGGCAACTTTCGATAAAGACACAAAAACAATTCATGTAAACAAAAGTGTAGATCGTATTTGGCAAGCATTAAATTTATATCACGCAAAAAAAATCAAAAAAATTCTTATTTCCGGGGATGAGGGAAACATAACAAATACCGGATTAGATGAGGCTAATCAATTTAGAGATGTTTTATTAAACTGGGGAATCCCATCTTCGGATATATTAACGGAGACTTACTCAAGAAATACAGTCGAAAATGCAATTGAAACAAAAAAAAAGCTAATTCAATTGAAACTACATCCAACAAGTCAACAAAAGGCGCTACTCATAACATCAGGGATTCATATGCGACGTGCCAAAGCAGTTTTTGATCGACAGAAGATTCCGGTCGATTGTTATGCAGTTGAAAATGCTAAAACAAAAAACCGAGACTATTATTTTTATCAGCTAATTATCCCTGATTTTGAAAATTACAACAAATGGACAAGTTTGACAAAAGAAATAATTGGTTACCTTGTTTACTACTTTAAGGGATTCATCTGATTAAAACTAAATTCAGATTTTAGACTTAAATCGAAGTTTTTAACAGAATGAGTTAAGGCCCCCACAGATATAAATTTGATGCCCGTTTCTGCATAATCTTTAATGCTATCAATTGAAATTCCACCAGAGGCCTCGGTTTCGTATTTTTCCGGAATTAATAAAAGAGCCTTTCTAATTTCACTAGGAGAAAAATTATCCAACATAATACGATCAAAACCACCACATGAAAGGGCCTCCTTCAATTCTTTCTCGTTTCGTACCTCTATTTCTACTTTTAAATTGAGTTTTTTCTTTGTTTGATATTCTTTAACGGCTCCTAAGGCTTGTTTTATTCCACCGGCGAAATCAATGTGATTATCTTTTATCATAATCATATCATATAGCCCAAAACGGTGGTTTTGTCCTCCCCCAATTCGAACCGCCCATTTTTCAATAAATCGAATACCCGGAGTTGTTTTGCGAGTGTCTAGTAATTTTGCTTTGGTTCCCTTCATTAAATCAACAATTTGATTTGTCTGTGTAGCAATACCACTCATGCGTTGCATGCAATTTAAAATCAATCGCTCGGTTGTTAAAATTGATCGTGCTGAACCTTCAATTTCTAACGCAATATCTCCTTTTTTCACAAAGTCACCATCCTTCGAAAAGGATGTTATTTTCATATTCGGATCGAAAACTTCACAAATTTTCTTGGCAACCTCAACTCCTGCAATGATTCCATTATCTTTAACCAGCAATTTGGCTTTTCCCTGTGCATTTTCTGGGATACAAGCTAACGCAGAATGGTCGCCTTCTCGCACATCCTCGTACAATGCGTTTTTGATAAACATAATGAGTTCTTGTTCCATTCATTAAAGCGTTAGTTCAGCTAAATAATGATTATCCTTCTCGTATATTTTACGAGTTGTAAATCCAACATTTACCGCAATTTCATGCAACGAATCATAATCAACATACAACCAGTCAAACCAGGAGCTTTTAACTTGTTTAAAAGATAATTGAAAACGAAAATTTCCATAATACTCAGAAACAAGATCCATCCAATAAGATCCATCCTCTTCTTCGTACAAATTTTTTACGTCAGATGAGTCACAATAGATTGAACCGCCTTTATTCAAAAGTTGTTTTGCGTGTTCCAAGGTTCTTTTTAAGTTACTTAACTTTCCTGCAACTCCAATACCGTTCATCAACATTAATATTGTATCAAATTTTTCGTTTTTGAAATTTAAAAAACTTAATTTTTTTGCATTTATACCGACAGATATCATATATTCGACAGCACCGGCAGATATATCAATTGCAACAACATCAAATCCTCGTTTTATTAATTCTAAACTGTGAACTCCAGCTCCGGCACCAACATCCAAAATTTTACCTTTACTTTTTGAAAGAGCTATTTTTTCAGATTCGGGCATATGATCGTAGGCGCGAAAAAGAACTTCAGAAGGAATGATATCGTCGTCGCACAAATCGCAGTGCACAAGTATATCAAGTGGTTTTTTAGTTTTTAAAAAGGTTTGAATGGCAAAGCCAATTGGATCGGAATTACTTGGCATTTCAACTTAGTAATTGGTTTGATCATCGTCGGAATAACCACTTTCAAAATCGTTAAAACCATATTCATCCTCATCTTCTTCTTCATCGAATTCATCCTCTGAAAAACCGTCCGAAATATCACCATTGAATAAGGTATCATCCATTTCTATTCTCGAGGATTCGGGTGGTGCCGTTCCAACAGATAATACCATCTCAGGTATGGCTGGTTCGTTTCTTTCATATCCAATTAATTCGATTAAAAAAATCCACATTTTAATAAAATCATATATCAGTATGAACTTTTGATCAGGTTCTGAGATAAAATCTTTAATTATAGCTTGTTTCATTACGGCAGCGGGAGAATCAATTGAATCATCCTCGTAGGACATATCCAACAGACTTATTTCATGGCCCTTATCCCAGGAATCATTTGAAACATAAAAACTAGCCATTTCTTTACCACCAAAATTAAAAGATTTCACTATCGAATTAAAAAATGACTCAAAATTATCCGTATCACTTATTAAAATATCTCGAAAAATTTCCTCTTTCTTTTCGGAATCCAATAGAACTCGAAATTTTAGACCTGGCATAATATAACTTTTGTTACTTGTAAATATACTGCTAATTTAACAACCAGATTAATTTTGTGTTTCACAAATTATCATTAATTTGAAGTTTATAGAATAACCGTCCAATAATTTTTACAGAACAGAACTGTATCTTTGACACAATATATTTGATTTGAAAAAAAGCAAAGAGATACTAAATCAATTTTGGGGTTTTGATGAATTTCAGCATGCCCAGGAGAATATCATTGATGATGTAATTCTTGGAAAGGATGTGCTTGCATTATTGCCAACAGGTGGAGGGAAATCCATTTGTTTTCAGGTTCCGGGATTAATTCGAAAGGGAATTACTGTCGTAATTTCACCGCTCATTGCATTGATGCACGATCAAGTAAATAACTTAAATCTAAGAGGTATACGTGCTAAAGCACTTACAAGTGATATGAGTTATCGAGAAATTGATATAATTCTAGACAACGCTCGTTTTGGTGCACTTGACTTTTTGTACACTTCTCCAGAACGAATTCAATCTAAACTTTTTTTGGAGAGATTTAAGTTAATGGAACTTGCATTAATTGTCGTTGACGAAGCACACTGTATATCAGAATGGGGACATGATTTTAGACCTTCTTTTCGTAAAATAAATACGTTGAGAGACCTAAAACCGAATGTGCCGATAATTGCGTTAACAGCAACTGCAACATCGAAAGTAAAAGATGATATTATTTTTCAGTTAAAATTTAGAGATGCAAAAATACATGAATCGTCTTTTGAGAGAAATAACCTAAGCTATGAAGTTTACAAAACTGAAAATAAAACGTCTAAGATCATAGACTTCATTCGGTTACATCAAAGAAAAAGTGGAATTGTCTACTGCCAGTCAAGAAAAAGTGTCAAAGATTTTGCTAAAGTTTTGATTGCCAATAATATTCCGAGTGGAATTTACCACGGCGGATTAGAAAGAGAGGCGAGAAAAAAGATGCTCGAAGATTGGTTGAATAATGAGTTTTACATAATGGTTGCAACAAATGCTTTTGGCATGGGCATTGACAAACCAGACGTTCGTTTTGTTTTTCATTATGAATTCCCTCCTAATTTGGAAGCCTACTTTCAAGAGGCAGGGCGAGCAGGAAGAGATGGAATGGCATCAAGAACGATTGTTTTTTACCAGGACAGTGATATTGATAATTTAATAAACTCAAATAAGGCACAATATCCTCCCATATCATCAATTAAAAGGACGTATGATGCATTGTGTAATTATCTCAAAGTGGCAATTGGCTCTGGAGAAAATGAAAATTATCCAATTGATTTTTCGCATTTCAGTAAAACCTATGATTTTGATATTTTACAAATGTACAACTCACTTAAAATTTTAGAAAAAAATGGCAATATTCAGTTGTCTGAAAATTCCATGACAGAGACAAGTTTGCAATGGAACGTGAGCAATCTTGAATTGTATAATTTTCAACTTAAATATGAAAAATATCGTCAACTGATTAGTTTTATACTGCGAAGTTACGGGCAGTCATTTGATGAATATGTTGAGTTGCGTTACTCAAAAATTATGAAACACCTATCTCTTTCAAAAATTGAAATAGAGAATCAACTCACGCAATTAGAGAAATATGGTATTGCAAATATTCAGTGGCAAAATGATTTACCGACAATCACTTTTTTGCATGAAAGACTTCCAGACAATTATTTAAATATTAGTCCAGAGGCGTATTCCATCCGAAAAAAACATAGCGAAGAAAAACTCAAATCAGCAATCAATTTTTTGAGTAATAATTTATGTCGATCAAAGCAATTATTAAATTATTTTGGACAAGATTCAACTACTTGCGGAAAATGTGATGTATGTCAACGAGAATTAAAAGAGGGACAAAAATTGACTCAACTAAGAGAGGAAATTATTCTTTTTTTCAACGAGGTAAGATCACAACAAGAGTTAGATTTAAAATTTGGATATAACAATCAAGAAGTCCAAAAAATGATTAGAATGCTGCTACATGAAAAAATTTTAGAAATCAAAGATGATCACTACCTGTTATTCAATCGATAACTCATTGACTTACAACCTCAAATTTTTTCTACAATTTCCAAATTAATTCTTGGTTTACTGTCTCTAAAATAAATGAGGTGATTTAGTAAAGTTTCTTAATTTTAAACATGCTGAAACAGTTAAATTTCTTAATAATTTTGATCCTGCTTGCTCAAGAGGCATACTCTCAGGATAAAAAGCCGAATTTTATTTCCTCATACTTAAATAAATTCATCAATGATACCACGGATAAATCGAAGATACAAACGCTTGCTTATCCAACAATTGCATATGCACCGGAGACAAAATGGGAATTTGGCTTTAGTGCTGTTGTTGTGGGGTATGCCAAAAAAGATACAACGAACCGCCTTTCAGAGTTAAACGGATTTTCCTTTATAACAACAGAAAAACAGTATGGAGGAATTATTGAACATGCAGTTTTCTCAAATAAAAATAGATGGTTTTTCCTGGGAAAACTAAAAATTCAGAATTTTCCATTCTATTATCACGGTATCGGTTTGAATTCTCCGAAGGAAAAAATAGCCACTGTTGATGCTTTTTTATTTAATTGGAAAGAACGAGTTCTCAGAAAGATTTTGGGTAACTTTTATCTTGGATTAGAGTTAGATTTTCAGAGTTTGAGCCGGGTAAATTTCAAATCCGATACACAAGATATATCCAATTTAACTCCATTTGGATATAAAGGATCAAATAATTTAGGCATAGGAATTGGACTGCTTTACGATAATAGAGAAAACGTGTTAAATGTTCGCGACGGTTTCTTTGCTGAAACAGCTTTATTAACTAATAGCAAAAAACTCGGTAGTATTTCTAATTTCTCTTCTATTTTTACAGATTTACGATATTTTCGTTCTTTAGGGAAAAAAAATGTTTTGGCTTTTCAGTCAGTTGGACAATTTACACTCGGAAATCCGCCCTTCAATCAATACTCTTTAATGGGTGGAGAAATGATGATGCGGGGTTATTATTTGGGAAGGTTCAGAGATAAAAATTATTTAAGCTTACAAACTGAGTTTCGTATGTTGCCACTACCTTTTGTTAAAAAGTTTGGATTGGCTGTGTTTGCATCCTCAGGCATTATTTATGATAAAATATCTTCTATTACTACGCAATTTTTTAAATCTGCCGGTGGCGTTGGGATTCATTACTTACTCTTCCCTAAAAAAGATGTTTGGACAAGACTAGATATTGCTCTAAATAACGAGGGCGGAACTGGCTTTTACTTTTTTATCGGATGTGCTTTTTAGGATGCTAATACCTTTGCACTAAAACCCTCCATAAAATCAATACCGTCGTAAAAGAAGAATATCAAAAACTTTGATCAATGATAATGACCAAAAGTTTCTTGAATAAACTGTCGTAAATGGTTTAATATAAATTATTTCATAAAAATACTGTTCTTCTCAATTGATATATTATCTTTGTGTCCCGTAGTTACAAATTAGTTTTCATGTCCAATTCAACCAAGTATGTTTTTGTAACCGGGGGTGTTACATCTTCTTTGGGAAAAGGAATTATTTCGGCTTCACTCGCAAAACTTCTTCAAGCAAGAGGATATTCTGTAACTATACAAAAGTTAGATCCATACATCAATATCGATCCGGGTACTCTTAATCCCTACGAACATGGTGAATGTTTTGTCACGGATGATGGAGCTGAAACTGATTTAGATTTAGGACATTACGAGCGCTTCTTAAATGTTCCTACTTCTCAAGCAAATAATATAACGACCGGAAGAATTTACCAGGCAGTGATTGAAAAAGAAAGGAGGGGTGAATTTTTAGGAAAGACTGTTCAGGTTATACCTCATATCACTGATGAGATTAAAGATCGCATACAGGAAGTTTCCAAAGAGGGTAAATTTGATATTGTTATTACAGAAATTGGAGGTACTGTTGGAGATATAGAGTCTCTACCCTATGTGGAGGCTGTTCGTCAAATGTTGTGGGAATTTGAAAATGATTGTATCGTTGTTCATTTAACCCTAGTTCCTTACCTTGCAGCTGCGGGCGAACTAAAAACAAAACCTACACAACATTCAGTAAAACAGATGATGGAACTGGGTGTACAACCAGATATACTTTGTTGTAGAACAGAATATGAACTTGACTTAAATCTTCGAAGAAAAATTGCCAAATTTTGCAATGTATCAATGAACGCTGTAATTGAATCGCGTGATGCAAATTCAATCTATGATGTTCCTCTTTTGATGCAAACCGAAGAATTGGACAAGGTTGTTTTGGAAAAATTGGGACTCCCAACAAAGTCAAGTCCAAACCTTTCAAATTGGAAATCGTTCTTGGAGACACTTAAGAATCCTGATAACGAAGTCACAATTGGACTAATTGGCAAATATGTTGAATTGAAAGATTCATATAAATCGATTAGCGAATCAATAATTCATGCCGGAGTCGCCAATTCAACGAAAGTTCATGTTCATTGGATTCATTCGGAAAAACTTACAAAATCTAACGTTAAAAAAGAACTCAAAGGGCTTAATGGAATTTTGGTTGCACCAGGCTTTGGTTCTCGCGGAATTGCCGGCAAAATTGAAGCAGTTCAATTCGCTAGAGAAAACAACATACCTTTCTTTGGAATTTGTCTCGGAATGCAATGTGCGGTTATTGAATTTGCAAGAAACGTATTAAACCTAGATGACGCACATACAACCGAAATTGATGAGTCTACTAAACATCCTGTAATTAGTATGATGGAAGAACAAAAAACCATTGCAAATATGGGAGGAACAATGCGTTTAGGAGCATTTAAGTGTCAATTAAAACCAAAAACAAAAGCATCGCATGCCTACAATATAGATAAAGTTTCTGAACGGCATCGACACAGATACGAGTTTAACAATTTGTATTTAAAAGACTTTGAAAAGGCCGGCATGATTGCCTCAGGTAAAAATCCAAAGTCAGGACTTGTCGAAATTATAGAAATCCCAAATCATCCTTGGTTTGTGGGAACACAATTTCATCCTGAATATAAAAGTACGGTTGATAATCCTCATCCTCTATTTGTGTCTTTTATTCAGGCAACTTTAATCAATAAAAAGATAATTTAATGGAAAGAAATACTGTAATAGGAATTATTTTATTGGGTTTGTTATTAACGATTTTTACGATTGTCAATCAACCTTCGGAAGAAGAGATTAAAGAAAAGCAGAGACAGGAACTTGCATTGAAGCAAAAACAAAAACCGAAAGTAAAAAAGGTCGAAAATAAGAAAAAGACTGAATCAAAGTCGACTCAAATCCTTGTCAAAAAAGATTCTTTAGATACTACCAAGCAAGTTGTTCAGACTGAGGAAATCCTCACTATTGAAAATGAGAAATTGCGATTTAATATTTCAACAAAAGGAGGATTAGTAGAATCCGTTTATTTAAAAGAATTTAAAAGTTATGATGAATTTGCCTCGTCGACAAAAAAGACAGAGACAGATAAAGGAATGTGTTTGTTCCAAAAAGGAGACAACTCGAATGCCATTCAAGTAAGCGACGTAAAAAAGACAATAAATTCAACTGACTTATTCTTTGAAAAAACTTCAGTCGCTAAAAATAAAATAGTTTTAACTAGTAAAAATCTTGAGGGTAAATCAATCATTCAAACTTATGCTGTACGCCCAAACTCATATGAACTTGATTACAATATTTCTCTTCAAGGATTTGAGGGTTCAAATGGATCTAACGTTGCACTCAATTGGAAAACGGATTTCCTAAAAACAGAGCGTTTAATGGATGAGCAGCGGCGTGTTACTACTATTTGTTATGAGCAGAAAATGGAAGGGTTTGATTATTTAAGTGAAACAAGTGACGACGAAATCTTAGCAGAAGATGATATTAATTGGGTTTCCTACAAACAAAGTTATTTTACTTCAATTCTAAGACCTGAAAAACCAATATTAAAGAACGGTTCTAAAATGGTTGTTCGAAATTTTGGAGAAACCGAACAAAAATATGGCACACATATTAAAAGTTTTAATTCAACATTTATTCTTGGAACAGTTCAAGGAGCTGAAACGAACTTCAAGATGAATTGGTATTTCGGGCCGAATGATTACAAAATATTAAGTTCCTCTGGTCATAATTACGATGAGATCCTGAATTTTGGGTGGGGACTTTTCCGTTGGATTAACGTCTATGCCGTTCAACCCATTTTTTCATTTCTTTTGAACAATGGAATTGCTATTGGAATTGCCATTTTACTTCTAACCCTGATTTTGAAACTCATTTTAATGCCGATTCAATGGAAAATGTTCGCTTCCTCTGTGAAGATGCGCATACTGAAACCAGAAATTGACGAACTAAATGCCAAATATCCTGAAAAGGAAGATGCGATGAAAAAGCAAATGGAAATGATGAGCTTGTACAAGGAATCAGGAGCTAGTCCTTTGGCAGGTTGTGTTCCTATGCTGATACAGATGCCAATACTCCTTGCAGTTTTTCGTTTCTTCCCAGCCGCCTTTGAGCTTCGTCAGCAATCATTTTTATGGGCAGAGGATTTATCTTCTTTCGATTCAGTCTACAATTTTGGATTCTACATTCCGTTGTATGGCGATCACATCAGTTTGTTTACCCTACTAATGTCGGCCGTGACACTACTCTACACTTTTATGAATAGTGGTAACATGCAACAACCTTCTCAACCGGGAATGCCAAATATGAAAGTATTGATGTATATATTTCCCGTTTTAATGATTTTCTTCTTTAATAATTTTTCAGCTGGTTTGAGTTATTACTACTTTATTTCCACATTATTTTCAATCTTCATCATGCTTGCCATTAAGTATTTTTTCATCGACGAGGAAAAGTTGAAACTAAAAATGGCGGAAAAGAAAGCCAAAAGTGCAAGCTCCGGCGGAAAAGAGAAGAAAAAATCTCGTTTTCAAGAGAAATTAGAGGAAATGCAACGCAAGCAACAAGAGATGTTAAAAAACAAGAAAAAATAAATTATGAAATTCTTTATCGACACAGCGAACCTGAATGAAATAAAAGAGGCCAATGATATGGGGATTTTGGATGGTGTGACAACGAATCCATCCCTTATGGCGAAAGAAGGAATTACAGGAGCTCAAAATATTTTGAATCACTACGTTGCGATTTGCAATATCGTTGATGGACCAGTAAGCGCCGAGGTTATTGCAACTGACTTTGAAGGAATGGTGAAGGAAGGCGAGCAATTGGCTGCTTTACACAAAAATATCGTCGTAAAAATCCCAATGATCCCTGAAGGAATTAAAGCCATTAAATATTTTTCTGGAAAAGGAATTAAAACAAATTGTACCTTGATTTTCTCTGCCGGGCAAGCGCTTTTAGCTGCAAAAGCAGGAGCAACCTATATTTCTCCTTTCTTGGGTCGTTTGGATGATGTTTCCACAGATGGTTTGGCTTTAATTGAACAAATCAGAACGATTTACGATAATTACGTTTTTCAGACTGAAATTTTAGCGGCATCTGTTCGTCATCCGATGCATATTATCCATTGTGCTGAGATTGGCGCTGATGTAATGACAGGTCCGTTGAACGCAATTAAAGCATTGGCGAAACATCCACTAACGGATTTGGGACTTCAACAATTTTTAGCGGACTACGCGAAGGGAAATCAATAAACGATGTTATCCAAAGAAGAACGAAAAGAACGCAACGAAAAGTTCTGGTCGACCTTCAAAGAGGTAATGCGCAAAACTCAATCTTCCTCTGGTAGACGCGTAAATTGGGCCACCTACCCTACTCAAATCAAAGACTTATACCTTCGTTTAATTTGCGATGGAAAGTTAACTGCCATGTGCTTGGACGTTCAATTCAAAGACGAAGGCGTACGTACTATTGTATGGGAGCAGCTGGGTGAATTAAAAACAGTGATGGAATCCACAATGACTCAAAAAGGTGAATGGCTTGAAGGTTTTCATACGGTTGAAGGATTGACAATCAATCGAATCAGATGGGAACAATCTGATACAAACTTTTACAGAGAAGAAGATTGGCCAAAGATTCATGCTTTTTTCAAGCAGAACTTAATCGAATTTGATGCTTTTTACCAGGAATTTAAAGATATTTTAATTCTTTTGGTCGAATAAACGTATTTTTGCTTTTATGAACAGAATTTTATTAGGAATCGTTTTACTTTTCGTTTGTTTTCAATCCGTTGGACAAATCGCGCTACTTTCAACAGATTTTCAGTCGGGTATCCCAGCGAATTATACGATTTTAAACAACGACGGAAATACGCCTTTTTCTACCATGACGCCTTTCATTGGTCAAGAGGCATGGATTTCATTTCAAGATCCGGACAGTTCCTTAAACCAAGTTGCTGCAGCTACTTCGTATTTTGAAACAGCCGATTCAGCAGATAGATGGCTCATTACTCCAAAACTAACCTTGTCTTCTTTTGGAAATTACATTTCATGGAATGCAAAATCACACGACCCTTCCTTTCCCGATGACTATGTAGTTTTACTTTCAACTACCGATAGCTTACCTTCAAGTTTTACAGATACCATCGGTAGCGTGCAACAAGAAAATTTTGAATGGACGAACCGTGAAGTTGATTTAAGCAGTTTAGGTTTTAACGATTCTTCAATTTATGTTGCTTTCGTTCTCAGAACCTACGACGGTTTCAAATTGTATTTAGACGATATTCTCGTTCGTGGAGAGGATGCCAGTAGCATTGACGAACAAGTCGAAATTTCCGTAATGGTTTACCCTAATCCTACGAATGGAATTCTTTATGTTAAAACAGATTCGGAAGTACAAAAACTAGAAATTTTCTCCCTTCGCGGTGAACTTTTACTGACGACAATTGAATCTGAAATTAATATAGCTGGACTCAATACTGGAGGTTATTTCCTGCGAGCCACCACCTTGAAAGGAGTTTGCAGTAAGTTGGTGCAAAAGGTTGATTAATTTTTTCTTAAGACCATTTTCAAGTTTAACACTTACGCTTAATTCAAAGTCTTAACATTCTTTGAATGAATACCATTTATACGTTTCCTTAATTAAATTGTAAAAATATTTCTATCTTCGTTACATCCTACTTTATGAGGCCAAGCAAACAAATGTATGTTATGCTTCAGAGAGATTGTGGGGGTTATAAGTAAGTTGGAATCAATCAGCGTAACCCGGTTGGTATACCCTGATCACTGGAGTGGCTAACTTTCTTGAATACAGGATGATTTTAAAAGTTAGAGTTCTACGCTGTCAGCGGCCAAATCCACAGATTTGAGACGATGTTTCGTCCATGAACTCTAAGTTACAGAAAAAAAAAGACAAAATCAAGTGTATTATAAAGTAAGTTGCACCCTCCTACGTTTAACTGACGGCGCCTAGATGGCTATCTAAGCTACATCATTTGTCACGTAACGTAGATCAGTGTATTTTTTTTCACAGTTGCGGGTTACTCGACTACGTTTTTTGTTATATTTGATCAAAAAACTGCTTCCAACACACGACTAGAAAAAGCAGCAACGTAGACACGCGAGAAAATGCTGCCTTCTCCAGTCGTGGAGACGTTAAGGGCA
>Ga0194126_10002063_pt1 | contig 32954 bp, 24 predicted proteins | sample TA2KigC150mmetaG_FD_148641 | JGI IMG/M metagenome (GOLD analysis project Ga0194126, IMG submission 148641) | Freshwater microbial communities from Lake Tanganyika, Tanzania - TA2015035 Kigoma Deep Cast 150m | ecosystem: Environmental > Aquatic > Freshwater > Lake | place: Tanzania: Lake... | reverse complement strand
GGCGAAGATGTATTCCAGGTCGGACCGGCTGAACTGCTTGATGGAGATGATGTCCTTGCCGTACCAGGGCGCCGTGCGCTGATCTCCGAACGGAAGGTGGGGGCTCTTGACGGTCGTGCGCATCGCTGGTCTCCTTGTCGATGAGCGGACGTCCCTGGGGATGACACCCGGACGCCCGGCTAATGCTACAACAGGTCCGGAGAGCGAGTCAATCGCGGCTCACCGCGGTGAAAGAGAGCTTGAAAAGGCCGGGGAATTCGTTTATAACTCCCGCAACGGCGGACGAGCTCATGACCTGCGACTACGTCGTCATAGGATCGGGATTCGGCGGCAGCGTCGCCGCGCTGCGGCTGGCCGAAAAAGGCCATTCGGTCTGCGTCGTCGAGAGCGGCAGGCGCTGGCAGGGCCGGGACTTCCCCAAGACCAACTGGGCCTTCTGGAAGTTCCTCTGGGCCCCGGCCCTGCGCTCGTTCGGGATCCAGCGGATCTGGCCGCTCAACGATGCCCTCGTTCTCGGCGGCAGCGGGGTCGGCGGCGGAAGCCTGGTCTACGCCAACACTCTGTTCGAGCCGCCCGATGTCTTTTTCGAGGACCCTCAATGGAAAGGGATCGCGCCCGACTGGAAGACCGAGCTCGCGCCTCATTACCGAACCGCCAAGCAGATGCTCGGGGTCGTCAAGAACCCCCGGTTCTGGCCGACCGACCACATGCTCCGGGACTACGCCCGGGAGATCGGACGGGAGGAGCATTTCAAGGCCACCGACGTGGGCGTGTTCTTCGGCCCTCCCGGGGTCGAGGTCCCCGACCCCTATTTCGGCGGGAAAGGGCCGGCCCGGACCGGCTGCACCATGACCGGCCACTGCATGGTCGGCTGCCGGGACGGCGGCAAGAACTCCCTGGACCGTAACTACCTCTACCTGGCCGAGCGTCTCGGGGCCCGCATCGTGCCCGAACATAAGGCCGTCGACGTCAAACCGGACGGCGACGGCGGATACCTGGTCATGGCCGAGAGAACGACCGACGTCGTGTTCAAGAGAAAGGTCACGCTGCGGGCCAAGGGCGTCGTCTTCGCCGCCGGCGTCCTCGGGACCCTCGAGCTGCTGATGCGCTGCAAAGAGAACGGATCTTTGCCGGCCCTGTCCGACCGCCTGGGCCACGTCGTCCGGACCAACAGCGAGGTCCTGGCGGGAGTGACGTCGAGGAAAAACCAGCAGCACTCCCTGGGCGTATCCATCACCTCGAGCGTGTTCGTCAACGACTCGACCCACATCGAGCTCGTCCGCTATCCCAAGGGCTCGGACATCATGTCGATGTTCGCCGGGCTGATGACCGACGGCGGAGGCAAGATCCCACGGCCGCTCAGGGCCGTCGGCATGATCCTCCGCCACCCGCTGCGGTTCCTGAGGATCCGCATCCCCTTCGGCTGGGGCCGCAACAGCGTCATCCTGCTGGTCATGCAGACGCTCGACAACTATCTGACCGTGTCCAGGAAGCGCCGGTGGTGGGCCTTCTTCAGAAAAGGACTGACTTCGAAGAACGGCGGGAAGAAGATCCCCACTTACATCCCCGAGGCCAACCAGGCCCTGCGGGGCATGGCCGAGCGGATGGACGCCATCCCCCAGAACGCCCTGACCGAGGTCCTGTTCAACATGCCCATGACGGCCCACATCCTGGGCGGCTGCATCATCGGCCAGGACCGGGACCACGGGGTCGTCGACGCGCGCCACCGCGTCTTCGGCTACGAGAACATGTACGTCGTCGACGGATCGGCGGTCCCCGCCAACATGGGCGTCAATCCCTCGCTGACGATCACCGCCCTCGCCGAGCGGGCCATGAGCTTCGTCCCGCCCAAGGCCAGCTGACGCCGGGCGCTACTTCTCCTCGTACAGGGCGTAGACGAACGGGTCCGTGCTCGTCTTCCAGCCCGAGACGACACGCCGGCCGTCTCCCAGGAGCCACGTGACCTGGTACTGGAAGCCCATGTCGTTCTCCTGGTGGACGTACTCATACTTAGTGAGCAGGGTCTCGGAGGGCAGGATCTTGACCTCGCCCGTCTTGTCGCGGTCGAAGATCCTGCTCTTGAAGCCGACCGTGATGAGCTTGATGTTGTGGGCCCGGACGTTGTCCTCGTCGGCGATGATATCGACCTCCCGGTAGCGGTGCGGCGGGAAGAGGTTGACGGCGGCTTCGTCCGAGCGCGTCCAGTCGCCGTCGACCTTGATGCCGCCGACGAAGCTCCAGGCCGTCTTGTACTCGTAGCTGAGCCAGTTGGCCCCCTCGCCGAGGCGCGGGTAGACGAACGCCAGCATGTTGCCCTGTTCGGCGAAGGACTTGGCGTTGAAGATGAGATCGCGCGTCGTCGGCTCGCCCTGGGTGTGGGTCTTGCGGAAGCTGACGGTGACGAAGTTGATGTACCGCTTGAAGGTATCGAAATCCTCGCCGTCGAGGATGGCGTGGACGGTCCGGTCCTGGAGGTCCGGGTCGTCGAGGTTGATGATGTCGTAGACCTTCTTGTTGCTCTTGAACTTGCGCAGGGTGTCGCCGATGCCCGCGTCCATGGGCCCGGTCTCGCGCTCCTGGCGCAGGCGCTTGGTCAGGTTGACCGTCCAGTTGTCGGACCGGGTGACGCTCTTCATCGTCGTGCTGACGCCGTAGGGCCGGTTCTGGGCTTGTTGAGACCCTTCCTGGCCGCCGCCCTCGCCTTCCTCCTGACCTTCTCCGGGCAGCTCCATCTTGGTCTCGAACATCTCCCGCATGACCTGGTCGACCACGGTCTGCAGGATGGCTTCCATGTTCTGGTCCTCGCCGGTGACGTCGATGGCCACGGCGCCGGCCGACCGGAGGTCGTCGGAGATCTGGAGCTCCTCGCCCGTGCCCTTGTGGACGTACCAGGTCCAGATGCCGAGCTTTTTCTTCTTGTAGATCTTCCACTTCCTGTACTGTTCGAAGTAGGTCCGGGCCTTGGACCAGGAGATGGTCGCGTTGGCCTGGTATTTCGGGGTCAGACCTTCGTAGGTCATGTCGAATCGGACGCTGACCGGATAGGTCGGCTGGCGCAGGGCCTCTTCGAGGAAGGCCGCGCCTTCGGGCGTCACGGCGATCGAGACCGAAACTTCCGAGCCCGTGATCAACGGGGCCTTGCCTTCGCCGAGGATCTTGCGGGTGAAGGCCCCGCCCTCGCCGGCCGCGGCGGAGATGACGACAAAGGTGCCTTTCTTGAAGACCACCGGGCCTTTGAGCTTGGCGCCCGGGACCTGCTTGGCCAGGTCGGTCCGGACCTTGGCCAGCTCCTGGTCCGTCAGGCCGTACTTGACGAAGAAGTGCAGGATGCCGCCCTTGGCGTCCTCCTTGCCGGCCTTGGTGTACTTGAGGAAGGTCAGCTTGGGGGTGCCGTCGGGCCAGAAGGCCAGGCGCGGCTGGTTGGGCATGTAATAGTAGGCGTTGGCCTCGGAGTGGTCCTTGTAAAGGATGGCGTTGCCGATCTGCAGCGGCGCCGAGTCGAGCTCGAGCTCGGCGGCCAGGAAGGCCGGCGCCGCGAGCGCGACGAGCGGGATCAACAGAGCTCCGGCGATCTTTCTCATGGTCGTCCTCCTTGTCGTCATCGTCCGTCGGTATCGTTATTTCCCCGTGAAGACGGCGTAGATGAACGGGCTCTCCCGGTTCATCCAGTCGGTCGCGACCTCGCGGCCGTCCGTCGTCAGCCAAATGACCTTGTAGCTGTAGCCCGGGCTGCCCTCCTCGTGCATGTACGTGTACCGCGCTTGCAGAGGGTCGCCCTTGTCGTAGTCGATGATCACTTCCTTCAGGATGTCCTTGCCGTAGATCCGGTTCCGGACCTGGATGGCCAGGGCCTTGACGCTGTTCTTCAGGATGTTGCCCTCGTCGACCGAGATCTCCAGCGTCCGGCGCCGGACCGGAGGCGCGAGCGTCAGCACCGAGTCCGAGGTCCTCGTCCACTCGCCTTCCCACTCCACCCCGCCGTAGAAGCTCCACTTCGGCTTGTACTCGTAGGTCAGCCACTCCGTCGAGGCCTCGTTGAGGCGTCCGTAACGGAACGACAGGCGGTTCCCGCTCTGGGCGAACTGGTCGGCGAAGAACTTGACCTCGCCGGTCATCGGCGCCCCCGAGAAGCGCTGCTTGCGGAACAGGACCGACACCGTGTTGATGTAGTTCTTGAAGTCCTCGGCGTCCTGCCCGTCGAGGATGACTTCGACCGAACGCTCCTGGAAGGTCGGGTCGTCAAGGCTCACGACCGTGAAGAACCGCTTGTCCTCGCCGTATTTCTGGAAGACGCCGCTGATGTTCCCGCTCATGACGATGTCCCGGTCCTCGCGCAGCCGCTTGCGCATGTCGACCTCGTAATTGCCCGACATCTTAACCCGCTTGAACGTGTATCCGAGCGACACGCTGACAATAGGCTTGACCTCGGGCGCCGCGGCCGCGGGTTTGGCCGCCGGGGCCGCTGGGGTTTGGGCCGCCGGCTTGGCCGGAGGCGTCTGGCCCGCGGGGGGCGGGGTCGTCGGCGGCTTCGTGCCCCCCGTCGCATCCGGAGGCTTGGACCCCAGCAGGGAAGCGATTTGCTGCTCAAGCTGGGCCGTCGTCGCGTCCTGGCCTGTCGGCGGTTTGGTCCCTGCGTCCACCGTGCCTGGCGGCTTGCCCGTTTCCGCCTGAACGGCCTGCTGCGTTGCTTGTTCGGCCTGCCGGGCCGTGGTCTGCGAGGCCTGGACGCCGCCCTGGGCGGCCTCCCTTCGGGCCCGGCGTGCCTCCTCGGCAGCGGTCTGGCTCTGGGCCCTTGCGGTTTCCATCTGGGCGGTTGTCTGCTCCGTTCTCGCGGTATCGGTCGCCGCCGCCTGCCCCTCGGGTTTGACGGGAGGAGTTGCCGATCTGAGCTGCTGCATTCTTGCGCCGACGATTTCGAGTTCGGAGTGGGACTTTATCCGCAGGTTTTCAAGGAGCGGATTATCATTGAGAAAGGGATTCTCGGAGAACATCGAGATCATCAACGAGAATCGCTCCCGGGCTTTTTCATAAAAAGAAATATCTTTTGTCCGGTCGCCCAACTCCCGGCAGGTGACAGCTGAATAGTAGAGGGCTTCAAGGCTCCCAGCCGTGCCTCCTGCGCCCTCGAAAAACGCTAGCGCGTCGTTCAGCTCTCCCCGCCGAAGAGCGTCCTTCCCGGCCATCAGGGCGGCGCCGGCCGTGGTTACCACCGAGAGCCTGGTCGTCGCTCTCGCTCCTCTTTCATCGCCGAGAGCCCCCCCCACCTCCCGGAGGAAGCGGGCATAGGAACTACGGGCCTTTTCGTACTCCTGAATGACGTCGTAGCAGGACGCGATCCGGTACAGCGTCTCCGGCATGGGGCAGACGGCATACGCTTCCTCATATTTCCGCGCCGCGAACAGGAAATTTCTATTGCTTCCAAGCTCATCCCCTTCGGCCTTCAAAAGCGTCCATTTCGCTTTGCTGGCTGGATCGCATGGCGGCTCGGTCCGGGCGGTCGTCGCCTGCTCCTGGTCCCAGGACGGGCCGCCGCGGAGCCGTTCGCCCGAGGTCCGGACGAGGTCGCTCAACACGCCCATCGACCAGTCCGGAGGGCCGAGCTCCGCGACGGTAGCCGGCGGCTTGACCGGCGGCGCCGGCGCGCTCCCGGCCCCCATCGGCACCGGCTCGCACATCATGTTGAGGATGTGGGTGTAGACCGCGTCCAGCATCTTCTGCGTGCTCTCGTTCTCGCCCACGACATCGAGCTGGATGACGCCCTTCTGCCGCAGGTCGTCCAGGATGGCCTGCATCTCGGCCTTCAGCTTGACGACCTTGATCGTCCCCTCAGCCTGCAGCCGCACATCGTGATGCGTGTAGACCTTGTCCCAGTTGACCTTCAGCTTGGCCTGGAACGCCGGGGTCACCCCCGCGAACTTCAGGGCGAATAGGACCGACACGTCCGAGGTCGGGTTCTTGAACGATTCCCAGAGCAGCGAGGCCCCCTCTTCGGTCAGAGCGATCGACACCGCCGCCTTCTGGCCGGGCATGATCGGCGCCTTGCCCTCGCCGACGATCCGCCGGCTGAACAGCCCGCCCTCCCCCGCCGTCGCCGAGACGACCTGGAACGTCCCCTCCTTGAACGGCACCGGGCCGGCGATCCTGGCCTGGGGGTCGGTCGATTTCAGGACGGCCTCGGCCGAGCTCAGCTCGCCGCTCGAGTAGCCCCAGGTCACCAGGAAATGGACGACGCCGCCCCTCGTCTCGCCGCCCGTCTTCGTGTACTTGATGAACGTGAACTCCGGCGTGCCGTCCCTTTTGGTCGCCAGCCTCGGAGCGTCGGGCACGTAGTAATACTTGTGCGCGTCGGCGTGGTCCCGATAGAAGACGAACCGCCCCGCCTGGACGACCTCGTCCAGGGCGACTTCGGCGGACGCCAGGACCGCCCCGGCGAGAAGGGCCGCCGCAAGAACGGTCGTGAGCTTGGCATTCTTTTTCATCGCAGGCCTCCTTGGGCGGGAACGTTCCGGCTCCCGTCATCGATAGAGAAATCGTAGGTGGACAGGTCGAGGAACATGTCGTCGCTCTCCGTCCACTCGCCTTTTTCGGACCGGCCGTCCGTGCGGACCCGGGTCAGCCGGTAGCGGTACTTGCCGCCCTTGGCTTCGGGGATGTCGAACTCGAGGTCCATCTGCGGCTCCGAATCGGCCGTGAACGAGACCGTCTTGAAGTCCCGCTGCTTTCGGGCCGTCAGGATCTCGATCTCGGCGGTGATCTTGGCCAGGTCGCCGCTCGCGCCGTTGACGAAGTCGAAGCACAGGACGCTCAGCTTCCGGTAATTGAAGGCGATCTTGCCGGCTAGATTGACCAGCTTGAAGAGACCGGGATCGGCGGCCATGGAAACGGGCACGCCCAGCGAGAGCCGTCCGTCCCGGGCCCCGGCCTTGAGCTTGCCCTCGTCGTCGAGCTCATATCCGCCGTAACTGAATTCGCAGTCGACGCTCAGCCCGGCCGCCTTGTTGTCCTCGAAAACGCCCCAGAGATAGGAAGCGGACTCCCGCTTGAGGGGCAGGGTGAAGCTCTTTTGGGTCCACAGGAGCTTTTTCCGGGCCAGCTCCTCGCCGGGCTCTTCCTGCGGCCCGCCTTCGATAGGGTGGTATCCGAGGACACAGGTCATGGACTCGATGGGCACCGGCCGGAACTCGAACGAGGCCCCTTTCAGGGCCTTCAGGGCCTCGGTCTCGTCCTTGAACTCGATCGTCAGGGTCAGGACCCCTCCGGCCAGCGTCTGAGGTCCTTCGGGGGCGTCGGGCTTGACGTAAACGTACTTGTAGAAGAAGAACTGGGGAGAGCCGAAGGCCCGGGCCAGGACGAGCTCCCCCGGCACGTAATAGAACACTTTGGGGTCCCGGTGGTCGGGGTAGATGATGATCCTCCCCCCGGCCGTTTCCGGCCTGGTCAGCAGCGGGTCGGCCGACAGGCCCATGCCCGCCAGCAGGACCAGCAGCCCGAGGACGGCCGTTGCCCGGTTCATGACTTAATTCTTCTCGAAATAGGCGTAAACGAAGGGGTCGGTCGCCTTCTTCCAGCCCGACGAGACCCGGGTGTTGTCCCGCAGGAGCCAGGTGACGTTGTATTCGTATTCGAGGTTGTTGGGCTCGTGGAAGTAGGCGTATTGGACATTGAGGGGGTCGCCCTTGCGGAGGACGACCTCCTTCTGGAGCTCGCGGCCGAAGTTCCTGTGCCGGAACTGGACGGCGACCCGGATGACGCCCTGGGCGCTCATGTTCTCCTCTTCGGCCAGGACCTCGATGTAGCGGTACTTGTGGGGCGGGGCCAGGGTGATGACCGGCTGGGAGGTCTTCTGCCACTCGCCGGCGACCTCGAGGCCGCCGATGTAGCTCCACATCGGCTTGTACTCGTACTCCAGCCATTTCTCGGTGGAGTCGCCCTTGCGCCGGTACTTGAGCGACAGCTTGTTGCCGTTCTGGCCGAACTTCGTCTTGTCGAAGACGAGGTCCTCGGTGACCGACTTCATGTCGGCGTCCTCGTATTCCTTCTTGAACGTCACCCCGGCGAAGTTGACGAACTGCTTGAAGGTCTCCAGGTCCTCCCCGTCGAGGATGACGTTGACCGTGCGCTCCTCGAAGGTCGGGTCGTCGAGGTCGACCACGGCGAACAGGTCGCGGTTCTTCCCGTGGGTCTTGTGGAGGCCGCCGATGTTGCCGGTCAGGGGGATCTCCCGCTGGTCCCTCTTGCGGCGGGTCAGGTCGACCGTGTATTTCCCGGTCATCTTGACCGTCTTCTGATAGAAGCCGAAGTGGGCCTGGCCGAAGAGCTTGCCCAGCCAGTTGCCGCCGGTCGAGGCCTGGGACTTGCCGATGTCCTCGGGTTTGACCGGCTTGGCGTCGAACATCATCTTGGTGATGGTGTTGTAGGCCGTGTCGAGCAGCTCGTCCATCTTGGTGTCCTCGCCCAGGACGTCGAGCTTGATGGCGCCCTGCTCCCGCAGCTCGGCGTAGATCTTCTGGATCTGGGCGCTGACGAGGAAGTTGCCGGCGTCGGCCTTGAACTCCTTATGGTCGTAGACCTTGTCCCAGTCGACGGTCAGGATGGCCCTGTAGGCCGGCGTCAGGCCCTGGTAGGTCATGACGAACTGGACGGAGACATCGGAGGTCGGCTGGTTGAAGGATTCCATGAGCAGGGTCGAGCCCTCTTCGGTCAGGGCGATGGACACGGCCGCCTCCGTTCCCGCCAGGAGCGGGGCCTTGCCGGTGCCGGCGACCTTGCGGGCGAAGACCCCGCCCTCTCCGGCCGACGCCGAGATGATGTGGAAATCGCCCTTGACGAACATCACGGGGCCGAGGATCTTGCCGTCCTTGTCCACCCGGGCCAGGTCCCGTTGGGCCTGGTTCAGCTCCTCCTTCGTCAGCCCGAAGGTGCACAGGAAATGGAGGATGCCGCCGGTGATGTCCTTGCCGGTCCGGACGTACTGGATGAAGCTGAACTTGGGCGTGCCGTCGGGCCAGGCCGAGATCCGCGGCGAGAGCGGCATGTAGTGATAGCCGTGCTCGTCGGCGTGGTCCCGGAACAGCAGGACGGTGCCCGCCTGGATCGGCTCGGCGTCGAGCAGGACCTCGGCCTCGACGATCGAGGCCGTCAAGAGCAGGGCCAGAACGATCCCTCCGATAGATGTCAAACGCGAACGCATGGGGGCCTCCTTCTCAGTCCGTTCTCTCGAAGACCTTGGCGACGTGGAACGTGCCCAGGGTCAGGTCCAGGGAATCCGAGACCGTTTCCCAGGCCTCCGACTCGGCGGACTGGCCGGTCTTCAGGATGACCTTGATCTTATAGTCGAAAGAGAGCGTCTGGCCGCTCGACCGCGGCAGGTAGACGACGACGTCCTCCCGGAGCTTGTCCTTGTTGAGGTCCACGGCGGCCATCAAGCCGTCCTTGGCCTGGGCGCTGAGGTACGGCGAACGGATCTCGATGTGGACCTTCTCGACCTCGATAGGGCTTTCGTACGCGGACGGATCGAAGACGTTGGCCAGCGCTTCGACGTTGATCTTTCTCATCCGCTCGATATAGGAGACGACCTCGATCTTGTCCCAGACCGCGTCCAGGCATTCCTGGCATTCGAAGTCGGGGACGACCTCCATCCAGAAGCTGCGGGCCCTCGATCTGAAGAACTCGTCGACCTTGGGATCGAGACCTTCGGCTTTTTCCGGGATGTCGATCCCGGCCTTCTCGGCGACCTCGCCCTTGAGCTTGTCCAGGGCCTGCTTGAGCAGGGGGTTGACGGGCTTGTCGTCGGACTTCGACGCCGGCAGGGATCTGGCCAGCTCGGCCGCGAGCAGGGGCTGGGGCGTGAGCCTGACCGTCACGGATCCCGTTCCGTTGGCCGGCAGGACGGCGTCCGTCTGCGGTTTGAGATCTTTGTAAAGCTCGTCCCCGTTCGGCAGCCGGAAGCGGAAGCTCACGGAGTTGATCTTGAGGGGGAAGGCCGAGAGGTTCCGGACGTTGTGGAGGGTCAGCAGGGATTCGGACCGCTTGTAGGAGTAGCCGAGGTCGCTCAGATCGGAATACATCCGGCCCGTGGCGTATTTCAGACCGACCTTGATGGGGACCTCGCGCTCGACGTCGCCCGTCTTGAGGCGCATGCCGGCCGTCAGTCCTTCCCTCTCGAGGAGCGGCTTCAGCTGGGCCAACGTTTCGGGGGTCATGCTGATGTTGACGGGCAGCTCGCTCTCCAGGGAGCCGAAGGTCGGGATGCGGATATTCTCGATCTGCCAGTCCTCCCAGCCCTTCATGTCGATGATGTTGGCCTCGTCGTAGGGCATGGACCTGAGCGATGCCTGGGGCCCCTTGGCCTTCTTCAGGGCCTCGTCGAGGATCCGGACGTCGGCCGGATCGATGTTGGCCCGCAGGGCCAAGGTCGTGCGGATCTTCTGGTCCTGGGTCCAGACGGCGCTGACCCGGTAGTTCCCGGAGGACGGTTCCCGGATGAGGTTGATCTCGCGGGGCAGGTAGTAATAGGTGTTCGCCCGCTCGTTGTCTTTCCAGATCCGGTCGAGGACGGTCAGAGGCTCCTCGACGGACAGGGTCCCGGCGTCCTCGATCTTGTGCTTCGGGGGGACCGCTCCCATCGGCATCAGGGTGACCCGCTTGATGACCGCGGGCTTGAAGGCCTGGATCATCGGCCCGGAAGCCGGAGGCGCCGCGACCTTGGCCGTCATCACCGGCTTGGCGGCCGCGACCTTCATGGGCTGGAGGGCGAGCTCCTGGGTGATGGCGGCCGAGGCCCAGACGGCCCAGTCCTGGCGGGCCGTCGCGCCGGCATGGACCTCGAAGCGGAAGGTCACGGTCTTGCCGGCGTAAGGCGCGAGATCGGCCGTGAGCTCGTCGAGGACGCCGTCATGGCGGGCCGCTTTCGTCGCGAGCCGTTGGAGCGCCCCCGTCGTCTGGTCGAAGACGTGGACCGCGAAGGTCACGCCGTCGGTGGCCGTCGCGTTCTTGAGAAAGCCGACCCGGGCGGCGAACTTGGCCCCGGCCGGGACCTGGACGTTCGCGTAGGTCCCGAAGACGCTCCCCTCGCTCTTCCATTCGGGATGGGTCTGGAGGACGAGCCCATAGCTCTTGCCGTCCTCGAGAACGGCGTTCGTCAGGTGGCGGGCGAAACCGCGGGCGTCGTTGTCCCGGCCGTTCCAGGGCAGCTCGCCGGGGGCGGAAAGAGATCTCGACCACTTGGCCTCGGGGGCTTTCTGGACGAAATCGTAGACGACGGCGCCCGGCAACGACGAAACGACCGCCAGGATCAGGCCGGCCAGGATAACGAGCCGCGCGCGACCCCTGGAGCGGGGGTAAGGTGCGTTCATTCGGTCCTCCTTCGGTTTTCTCGAGAGGGGCTCCGGAGCGGAGATAGCCTCATCATTCAGCTTATTTAGTCGCGCGGAAGGGCGGCCGGAAGGCGTTTTTCCCCTCATGTGTTTCTTAGAGGGAATTATAGGCCCGCCAGGAAAGGCGTGTCAACGCCCGTTTCGGGCCCTGTCCCTGCCCTTCGGGCAAGCGAGACAAAGGGGAGGAGGGGCGCCCCCCGCGGCGCCCCTCGCTCCGTCACTGAAAGAAGGAGGGTTATGGAAGGGTATTGTGGGAATGGGGGCTTAACAAAACATCCATCGAGCCGTCCCTCAAGGTGCTCTGTCCGTTACCCGTCGTTGCCATCTCACTCACGCGCACCCGGAGATGAAGCATAATTCGTGCCAAACGGGAACGGAGGTTTTCCCCTGGAGCGACGGACCGGTGGAAAAAAATCTCTTTCGCCGCTGTAAATTTCGTTTACGCGGGGGTTTCGATCAGGCCTTGCGGGACATGAGCGTCCTGACCCCGTCGACGACCATGTCCACCTCTTTCGTCGAGATGTAGATGGGGGTGGAGACCCGGACGCCATAGGTGCCGGCGGCCTGATTCCCGGTCGTCCGCACGACCAAGTTGTGCTTCTCGCGAAGATAGTCGACGAGCTTGGCGGGATTGGCGCCCGTCATCGAAAAAGCCGTCAGCCCGGCGCTGAGATAAGGATCGACCGGCGTGTGGACCTTGACGCCCGGTATCTTCGCCAGCTCCTGTTTCAGGCGGCCGGCCAGGACCTTGATCCTTCGCTCGATGCGCGTCCGGCCGATGCGGTTCTGGAAATTGAGGGCCTCGTCGAGGGCGAAGACGAAAGCGTCCGACCGCTGCCCCTGGGGGTCGAGCTTGCCGGCTGCCTTGTTCGTCTCCCAGCCGGAGGACACGATGGTCGGCCAGACCTTGTCCAAGACCTCTTTGCGGACATAGAGGAGCCCGATCCCGGTCGGGGCCCCGAGCCACTTGTAGGGGCTGGACATGAAGAAATCGACGCCCGTCTCCTTCATGTTGAGGTCGATCATGCCCAGCCCGTGGGCGCTGTCGGCCAGGATGAGGAGCCCCTTGTCGTGGGCCAGTTGGCTCAGCTCCTTGAGCGGCATGATCAGGCCGGTGATGAACACCGTGTGGCTGATGCTGATGATCCTGGTCCGCGGGGTGATGGCGGCCTCGAAGGCGGCGACGACCTCCTCGACCGACTTCGGGAACAGCGGCATGGGCACCTCGGTGACCTTGATCCCGTGCCGTTTCGCTCTGAGCATCCAGGGGTTGATATGGCCGGGGTGTTCAAGGCTGGTGACGAGGACCTCGTCCCCCTCCCGGAGGTCGAGCCCGTGGACGATGATGTTGACCCCTTCGGTCGTATTGGTCGTCAGGGATACCTCGTCGGGCGAGGCGTGGATGAAGGCCGCCAGCTTGGCCCGGACGGACTCTTTGAACGTCGGCAGGTAGCTGTAACCGTCGTAAGGATTGGTCATCTGGACGCGGAAGTAACGGATGAGGGTGTTGAAGACGGGCTTGGGCATGGGGCCCAGGGTCCCGTTGTTCATCATGATGAACCGGTCCTCGAACTCGAAGAGATCCCGGACCCCCTCCCAGTAGACGCCGTCGGGCGCCTCGTCGTCCAGGAATTTCTGGTTGAGCGTCGTGATGCTCTGGGCGATGCCCGCGTTGAGCGCGTCCAGAGCGGACACGGAGACGGCTGAACCGGCCAAAAGGTACTTGAAGAAATCGCGGCGCGGCAGACCTGGCGGAAGATGCATGGACGGACCTCCTTCTGTTTGGCTGAGGGGCCATTGTAGAAAGAACGCCCTCGCGGAGTCAACCTGAGCTATTTGAGACCCCGCGGCGGAAAGAAAAGGGCCGACTCAGGCCGCCGACTCGACGGGTTCCTTGGGCTGGAGGACCCGGTCGATCGAAACGTTGAGGAGCGCGAGGTCGAGCGGCTTGACGAAGAAATGGCTGATGGCGAAGCGGCTCATGTCCTCGACCGGGACGAGGTCGGGGTGGGCGGAGATGAGCATGGCCCCGCCTTCGAAGCCCGTGGCCCGGAGCTTTTTGATCAGATCCAAGCCGTTGCCGTCGGGAAGCTTGTAATCGGCGATGACCAGGTCGGCCGGGGAATTCCTGAACCTGGTCAGGGCCTCCTTGGAATCCTTCGCGGAATAGACCCTGTATTTTTTCCCGAGGAGAAGGTCGAAAGTTTTCCGGATGTTCTTGTCGTCGTCCACGACCACGATCTTTTTGGCTGCCATGTTCATTACCTCTTTGATCAGCGCGCGCCCCATAAATTTGCAGGTTTCATGCCAACTTCTAGGGGCCCCGCCATCAGGGGAAAAGGGCGGGCCGGAGGAGGCGGGCGGGAAGGCCGCCCCAAGATAGTTTACAGGCCGGAAAGGGAGTTTACGAGCCCGTCTTTCAGCCGTTGGCCCCGAGGTCCAGGCCGTATTCCTTGATCTTTTTGTCGAGCGTCGGCCGGCTGATGCCGAGGATCTGGCTGGCCCGGGTCTTGCTGCCCTTGACGGAGCTCAGCACGTGCTGGATGTAATCCTTCTCGACCCGGTCAAGGGACACGAGGTCATCGGAAAAAGAGCGCTTTTCCTCCGTATCGAGGGGCAGATTCTCCTTGAGCACGACATCGCCCTTGGCCAGGATGACGGCCCGGGTCAGGGCGTTCTCGAGCTCCCGGACGTTGCCCTTCCAGGGGATCTCGGTCAGGGTCCTCATGACGTCGGGCGGGACCTTGCGGACGCTGCGCCGGAGCTCCCGGTTGATCTTTTCGAGGAGGTACGCGACCAGATCGGGGATATCCTCGCGCCTGTCCCGGAGAGGAGGCAGCTGGATCTCGACGACCTTGAGCCGGTAGTACAGGTCCTCCCGGAACTTCCCGTTCTCGATAAGGGCCCGGAGGCTCTGGTTGGTGGCGGCAATGATCCGGGCCTCGGTCTTGAGGACCTTTTCCCCCCCGACCTTCATGAAGTCCCGGCTTTCGATGACCCGCAGGAGCTTGGACTGGAGATTGGGCGAGACATCGCCGACCTCATCGAGAAAAAGCGTCCCCTTGCCGGCGATCTCGAACTTCCCCCTGGTCTCGCAGTGGGCGTCCGTGAAGGCGCCCTTGACGTGGCCGAAGAGCTCGCTCTCGAGCAGGGTGTCGGAGATCGCCGAGCAGTTGATGACGATGAAGGGTTCCTCCCGCCAGGGGCTGTTGTAGTGGATGGCCTTGGCCACCAGCTCCTTGCCCGTGCCGCTCTCCCCCTGGATGAGGACGTTGGCCCGGGTGTTGGCCACCGACCCGATGAGCTTGAAAACGGCCCTCATCCCGGCCGAGCGCCCGATGATGTTGTCGATGGTGTATTCCTTCTGCTTCTCCTCGACGAGGTAGCTGACCTTTTCCTCGAGGGCCCGCACCTGGAAGGCCTTGTCGATCGTCAGCTCGAGCTCGGTGGCGTCGAGGGGCTTGACGAGGTATTCGAAGGCCCCCAGCTTGATGGCCTCGACCGTCGTCTTCATGTCGTCGAAAGCCGTCATGACCAGGATGACGGCCCGGCGGTTCTTGTCCTTGATCCTGCGCAGGACGTCCAATCCGTCCGTGTCCGGGAGGCGGACGTCGAGGAGCACGAGGTCGGGGGCGGACTCGACGAAGGCCCGGACGCCCTCCTCCCCCGTGCCCGCGGCGACGACCTCGAAGCCTTGTTTGGCCAACTGGGACGCCAGCGTCTTGCGGACCAGGGCGTCGTCCTCGATGATCAGGATGGATCTCATGTCCCCTCCTCCGCCGGGATCTGGATGACGAAACAGGCCCCCCGGCCGTCCCCGGCGGCCGCCCGGATGGAGCCGTTGTGCTGTTCGACGATCTTTCGGGCATTGGCCAGCCCGAGCCCGAATCCGGCCGGACGGGTCGTGAAGAACGGCTCGAAGATGTTCTCCCGGTCCTTCTCGGGGATGCCCGGCCCGTCGTCCGCGATCCGGACCCGGACCCAGCGCCGCCCGTCCTCTTCGGCGGCGTCCATGGTCACGGAGATGCGCCCTCCGTCCGTCAGCGCCTCATGGGCGTTGCGCAGGACGTTGAGGAACACCTGGCGCATCTTTTGGCCGTCGACGAGCACGGGAGGCAGGCCCGGGGCATAGCGCTTCTCGACGACGGTCCCTCGCTCTCGGAACACGTCCTGGATCATTTTGAGCGACTCGTCGACGACCTGTTCCAGAGGGAATCTCACCAGGGCCAGCTCCGAGACCCTGGTGAAATTGAGGAGCTCCTTGATGAACTTCTCGATCTGGTCGATGCCTTCGAGGGACAATCCGAGGTGCTCCCGGACGACGGGATCGAGCGTCCCGTCCTCGGCCACCTTTTGGACGTTGAGCTTGACGGAGGTCAGGGGGTTGCGGATCTCGTGGGCGATGGTCGCGGCCAGGCGTCCGATGGAAGCCAGCTTCTCGGCCTGGATGAGCTTGCGGTTGGCCGCTTCCATGCGCTCCCGGGCCTCGAGGAGCCGCGAGGTCATCTCGTTGAAGCTCCGGGCCAGCTCGCCGATCTCGTCCCTCGAGGACATCGGGATGACGTGGGAGAAATCCCCTTTCGCGATCCTGACCGTCCCGTCCACGAGCCGGTGGATGGGACGGGTGATCCTCCTGGCCAGGACGGTCGTCCCGAGGATCCCCAGGAGCAGGCCGATAACCCCGATGAGGACCAGGGCCGTCGAGCTGCCGCGGACCCGGGCGTACATAGGCTCGAGGGAATGGCCGACCTTGACCGAGGCCCATTTAGACCCGGCCCCCGGCGTGAAGATAGGGATCTCGACCTCCAGGACCCTCAGCCAGCGGTCCCCGAGCCGGATCCTTTCCCTCCGGAATTCCTTGTCGCCGGGGACGGCGTTGTCGTCGAAGTGGCTGGACCTGTAGATGTCGCCGTAGGAAAGGACGAATTCGTTGGCCGCCCAGGGCCGGCCCGTCTTGTCGTAAAAGACGATGTAGGGCAGGTCGTCGCTGACATGCTCGTCGACGTATTTCTGGACCGCGCTCTGATCCGACAGGATGAGCCGGGGGAGGTTGACCTCGGCCATGTGGCCGGCCTGGAGCTCGGCCCGGATCCGGGTCTCCTCGAAGAGTGTCCGGGCTTCCATCCGCTGGATGACGAACAGGACGGCCCCGAAGAGGACGCAGAGAAGGAAGGTGATCCAGAAGACGAACCGCGTGTAGATCGACAGCTTGAGCTTCATCGCTCCCCGCTCATTCCTCCAGCCAGATCTCCTTGGTGTCCAGAAAGATGAATCCCAGGGCCGGCAGCTTGGCCCCCCGCACGCGGGGCAGAAGGGCTATCCGTACCCTCTCCGAATAGAGAGGGATCGAGGGCACTTCCTCGAACAGGAGCTTTTCGACCTGTCTGAACAGGGCGGTCCGCTTATCCCAGCTCCGCTCGACCTCGGACTGCTCGAGCAGAGCGTCGAGCCTCGGGCTGGCATAGCGGGCGTTGAGCTGGTTGACGATGGAGCGGGAATGATACAGAGGAACGATGATGTTCTCGGGGTCCGGGAAATCCATGCTGTATTCGAGCAGCTTGAGATAGGGAACCCGGACACCTCCGATATCCTCGGGCTTCCTCAGGTATCTTGAGGAGAGCTTGATGCCCATCCCGCCGAGCTGCCGCTCCAGCTCCTGGACGAGCCGGGAATGGGTGTCCTGCCTCGGGGAGGGAAGAAGGAGCGTCAGCTCGAGGGCTTTCCTGCCGCTCTCGGGCAGAAGACGGTCCAGGAGCATCCTGGCCTTGTCCGGATCATGGACGGGACTGAGCGACCGGGGGTAAAAACCGGGCAGGCGGGGAGGGAGGTAGTTGTCCAGGGGGCGGGCCATGGAGGCCGCCGTCGAGCAGGCTTCGGCCAGCCGGGCCCGGTCGAGGCCGAGGGCCAGGGCCCGGCGGACCTCCGGGCGGTTGAGGGGAGGGATCTCGCAGCTCAGGGCCAGGAAGGCGGACTTCAGAGTGTCGTTCTCCAGGATCTGGAGATCTTTGCGGAGCATCCTTTCGGATCTCACCGAGATCAGGTGAACGCTGCCCTGCTCGAACTGGTCGTCCGTGAAATGCGGGCTGTATTCGAGCGCGGCCAGGTAGGGCCTCTTCCCGAAATAGGCCGCGTTGCGCACGAGCCGGACGCCCAGGACGTCCAGTTGGGGGCTTCTCAGCCAGTAGTCGAACTTGAAGGGGCCGGTGCCGACGGGTTTCTGGAAGAAGCCGCGCCCTTGGGATTCGACGAGGTCTTTGGGCAGGATCTTGCAATAGTACATGCCCAAGAGGTGAAGGCCGGAGACAAAGGGCCGCGTCCACTGGATCTCGAACGTGGAGTCGTCCACGACCCTGAAGCCGGCGACTTCATCGGCCAAGCCCCGCCAGTATTCCTCGGCCCCTACGACCTTGCGCGTGAAATACTGGTAGTGCGTGCTTCCCGGCCTGTTCTGGACGAGTCTCTCGAGAGAGAACTTGACGTCCCAGGCCGTCAGGGCCCGGCCGTTGTGGAAGGTCACGCCCTTGCGGAGGAAGAACGTGATGCGCTTGCCGTCCGGGGAGATCTGCCAGTACTCCGCCAGGGCCGGCATCGGGGTGAAACGGTCGTCGAACCGGACCAGGCCGTCGAAGAGCTGCTCGCAGAGGAAGTAGTGTGAGGGGGAGGCGGGGTCGAAGATCGGGTTGAAGGGGGTCAGGAAGGCCATGACCCGCAGCGTGCCTCCCTGGCGAGGGCTGGCCTCGGGCTTTTTCTGGATCAGCGAGCCGGAGAAGGCCGCTCCGGCGAGGAGGAACGCCATTCCGAAAGCGACGGCGGTCCGGTTCGGGCGGGGACGCGATTTCACCATGGGAGCGTCTTCATCATAGCCAAAACCGGGGAAAAATGCACAAACGGGTCACCTTCCGGCCAGATCGAGAACCTTCTGGAAGACGCGGATGAAGTTCCCTCCCCAGATCTTTTCGATCTCCCTGTCCGTGTAGCCGCGGCGGATGAGCTCCTCGGTGACGCGGATCATCCCGCTGACATCGTCACATCCGACGACCCCTCCCCCGCCGTCGAAATCGGTGCCGATGCCCGCGTAGTCCACTCCGATGACCTTCTTGACATGGTCGATGTGGTCCACGACGTCGGCGACGGTGGCCCGGTCGGGAGGGAATTTCTGATTGACGGCCTCCCTCTCGGCCATGGCCTGGGCGCGGAGGCCCTCGTCTTGGATCGCGCGGAGAGGGCCGTACTTGGCTTCGAGCTCCTTCATGGCCGCGTCGCGCTCGGGGTTCGGGACGGGCGTTTTCACGTAAGCGGAGAGAAAGCAGATCTGGACGACGCCTCCGTTGCGGGCCAGGGCCCGGAGCATGTCGTCCGACAGATTGCGGGGATTGTCGCAGACGGCCCGGGCGCTCGAGTGAGAGGCGATGACCGGCGCCTTGGTCACGGCCAGGACGTCATAGAAGGACTTGTCGGAGGCGTGCGAGATGTCGACCATCATGCCCACCCGGTTGCACTCTTCGACGACCTGCCGGCCGAACTCGCTCAGGCCTTCGTCGTCGGGATTCCGGCGGTCCGTGGACGAATCGCAGATGTCGTTGTCCGAGGAATGGCAGAGGGTGATATAGCGCGCCCCCCGGTCGAAGAAAAATTCGACAAGGGAGATGTCCAGGCCCAGGGGATACCCGTTCTCCATGCCGATGAAGGCCGAGAGCAACCCGTCCTTTTTCAAGCGCCGGGCGTCCTGAGGGGTCAGGGCCAGGCCGATCATGGACGGATATTCTTCCGTCATTTTCCGGACGGCCTCAACGGCCTGGAGGGCCCGGTCCTTGGCCCGCGCGTACCCTTCGGGCGTTCGCGGCCCCTGGCCGACGAAGGCCGCGAAGAACTCGGCGTCGAGGCCGCCTTCTTTCATCCGGGGCAGGTCGATCTTGCCGCCGCGGCGGTCGGCGGGGTCGTGGCGGTCGCCGATCTTCCAGTCCGTGCGGAGCAGGTTGAACGGCGTATCGCAGTGGGTGTCGACGGTCAGCATCCGCCGGTGCAGGTCCAGGGCTTTCTGCTCGACGCTCATCGCGGCCGGCGGCCGGCACCCGGCCAGGACCAGGCCGAGGCCGGCGACCGCGCCCAGCGCGGCTCTAGCGGTCTTCGATGGGATCATGGAAGCTCCTATTTCATCAGGACATATCCGCCGCCGGGGCCTTCCGCTCCCGGTCTCCGGAAATCGACGACCCTGAAGCCGCGCTCGAAGAGCGTCGTGAAGGCCCGGCGCGTGGCCGCCCTCCAGTCCAGGGGGATCCGTCTCACGTCCGGGTCCTCGACGTCCGTTTCCCGGAGCATGAGGTAAAAATCGGAGGGGATGCGGGCGAGCACGACATCTCCCGGACGATCGAGCTCGACGGCTTCGGCGACCTCGAGCTCGACGTCACCGGTCCGCCCCTTCACCCGCCGGGACCCGGTCCGGATGGCCTGTCCGGCGTCACCTGGGACCGCGCACGCGGCCCGGGAGGCGCCTGCCGGCTTCCCGGCCAGGTCCCAGGACATCAGGAACCTGTCCGTGGGGACGTCGAGCCTGTTGAGATGCCCTCCGTATTCCCCGTAGGTCGCGACACGGTACTCGACAACCTCCATCCCGAAATGACGGACGTTCCGGTGGGCGTTGACGGCCGTCAGGGGGTCGTAGGTACAGATGACGGTCCCGACGCCCAGGAGGCCCAGGACGGTCTCCCCCTGGAACTCCTTGAGCCGGATCCCCAGCCCGAGCCCCTGATATCGCCTCCGGACGGCGGCGAACTGGGAGTAGAAGCGCAGGTTGGCCGGGTCGCGGAAGCCGACCTCCTTGTCGCGGACGCCGACGAAGCCGTAACAGAACGCCGCCAGGTGCCCGGCATCGGCCGGGAAGCCCCCCTTTTCGCCCCGGACGAAGGCCCCGATGAACAGGCTGCCCCCCTCGTGGAGAAAGCTCTCGCACATCATGTTCCGGGTCCCGGACATGTGGTCCTCGGGAAACCCCCAGACCTCGTTGCGGAGGTCCTCGTACATCAGGTAATCCGAGGGCCGGGCCGAGGTCTCGACCCGCAGCAGGAATTCCCGGCCGCCGGTTTCGACGATCTTGCCGTGCTCGATCATGGAACGGTCTCGAAAAGCTCCATCTCGGATTCGGTCTTGGTCGTCGTCCGGACCTGGATGCCCCGGGCGGCCAGGTCGAACCCGCCGCGCCCGTTTATCAGGTCCCGGGCCCCGGTCAGCCAGGCGTCGATCCCGGCGAAGCCGGGGTGATGGCGCTCGTTGTTGTTGACCGGGTACAGGACGTGCTTGGCGGTCCAATAGTCGAGGGCCACCGGGTCCTGGCTGGCGACGATCTGATCGGCCCGGAACGTCGTCGAGGCCGGATACCCGGTGAGGGAGCTGAAGGACACCCAGATAGCGTCCACGATGTTCAGGACCGGAGTGTGGACGGAGACGAACATCTTGCCGCAGGTCTCGCCGAGCCCGGAGTAGTGACGGAAGCCCGATTGGCCGTCGGCCATCGAGAGGATGCCGTAGACGTGCTTGAGGGCCCCGGTGATCTCGGAGCCGCCCGTGTCGTGATGCTTGAGCACCGGGATGTTGATGAGCTTCAGATTTTGATCGTAGGCCGAGCCGTTCCAGATCCCTTCCCTGAGCTCGACCCGCCGGCCGCCGGCCGTCGTGAAGCAGGGGTAGGAGACGTTCTCGAAGGTGCGGTAGCCGTTGGTCACGTGGTCGGAGGCCGGGATGAAGGTGCTCCGGACGGGATCGAGGAGGAACGCCGAGACACGCGAGTCCTGAAAGAGGGAGTTGACAAGCCAGAGAAAGGAGTGGCTCTCGTTCTGGGCGTTGGCACGGACCGTCGAGTCGCCGCCGTAGGACGCGGACGTGTCGCAGTTGAGGCTGCCGCGGCCCTGCCCGTTCTCGAAGATGACGACCTCCCCGCGGAAAACGTCGGGGTGGTCGAGAATGCGCCGGACGAGCCCGCGGACCAGGTCGCTGTTGGTGCAGCCCCGGTATTTCCACTGGGCGTTGACCTTGAGGAGGACGACGTCGTCGGGGGCGATCAGGCCATGGGGTCCCTGGGTGACGCCGCTCAGAGCGGACCGGTAGAATTTGAGGCCGTTCTCGCCCATCAGCCGGATCAGGGCGTCCACGCCGAGGTGATGGTTCCCGCCGGTCACGGCGTTGGCCGCGATCTGGCTGACGCGGAAGATCGGGCTCAAGGCGGAGGCGGGAGGAGGGTCGTCGGGCGGGGCGACGCTCTCGCAGCCGATGATCGGAAGCGCCGCCGCGCCGGCCAGCGTCCACTTGACGAATTCCCGTCTTCTCATGTTCGCACCTCCGCCTTGGTCGTCCTTTCCGATTGTAGCAGATTCCCCGCACCGGGTCATTCCGGCGGGCCCCCGTTTTTGACAGCCCCGCGCCCTCATGCTATACATGGTTGGGGAATCGAACATGGAACGTTCCGGAGTCGAGCGCAGCGGGGTCGCCTGCCTGGTCAATCCGCGGGCGGCCAATTCCAAGTGGCTCAGGCGGAAGTACCTCCGCAGCTACCTCCAGAAAAAGCTCCCGGGGGAGATCTACGACGGCGTGGGGGACATGAGGACGACCATCGAACGGGCCGCCGCCGCCTGCCGGGAGCACGGCCTCATCGTGGCCATGGGCGGCGACGGGACGATCGCCGACGCCTTGCAAGGGATCTTCGACGCCGGGAGGCAAAAGGACGTCCTGTTCGGGGTCATCCCTTTCGGCAGCGGCAACGCTTTTCGCAAGGCCTTCGGCATCTCCAAGAACCCCCGCCGGGCGATCGACGCCCTGTCCGCCGGGATCCCCCGGCTCATCGACCTGATGGAGGTCGAAGGCCGGGTGGCGGCCTTCGCCAGCGTGGGAGCCACGGCCCGGGTGACGGACGAAAAGCTCCAGCACGAAGTGCAGGGCATGTGGGGCCACGTCCTGGCCGCCCGGCGCCTGTTCCAGATCTCCCCCGCCGAGGCCGAGATCGAGCTCTTCGAGGGGCACGATGAGAGCGGTCCTTTCGAGCACAAGATCGTCCGCTCGACGTTCTTCGACTGCATCGTCGCCAAGACGAACTTTTTCGGCTACAGCTGGAACATCGCCCCCCGGGCCGTCGTGGACGACGGCTACCTCGACGTGACCTTGTTCGAGCTCAGCCCGGTCAAGTACGCCCTGCTCTTCCCCCTGATCTATTTCGGGCTCTACCAGAGGCGCCTGCGGCACTTCAAGGCCAGACGGGTGACCATCCGCGGGCGGGACCTCCCCGTCCAGTTCAACGGCGAGGTCATCTGCGACCGCGACCGCGTCGATTTCCGGGTCCTGCCGCAGGCCATCCGGATGCTCTGCCCGCCGACCCGGCGGGCCCGGAAGAGGTTCCAGCACGCGTCGCCCTGACGTTCGGGCGGACCGCAGACACGAGGAGGCCTGATGAAAAGAACCGCAACGCTGGCGGCCGTCGCCGCCCTGTTGGCGGCGTCGGCGTGTTCGCCGCACATCCACATCGACGTCCTGGGGCAGGAGAAGCTCGAAGAGATCGTCCTTCTTCCCGGCCCTCCCAAGGACAAGGTCCTGATGATCGACGTCGAGGGCATGATCTCCTCGATGACCGGCAGCGGGCTGCTGTCCCGCGAGAAGAACGCCGTCTCCCGGGTGTTCGAGCGCCTCGAGAAAGCCGGGCGCGACCCGCTAGTCAAGGCCGTCATCCTCCGGCTGGACACGCCGGGCGGCGAGGTCACGGCGAGCGACATCATCTACCACGAGATCCTGCGGTTCAAGGAGCGGACGGGAAAACCGGTCGTCGGCCTGATGATGGCCGTGGCGGCCTCGGGCGGCTACTACATCGCCTCGGCCTGCGACGTCATCATGGCCCACCCTTCGACCCTGACGGGGAGCATCGGCGTCATCTCCGTCTTCCCGAGCCTCGAATCGCTGATGGGCAAGGTCGGGGTCAAGGTCAACATCATCAAGTCCGGCGCCGCCAAGGACTCCGGGTCGCCCTTCCGGGACATGACCGACGACGAGAGAGCCCTCTTCCAGGGGATCATCGACGAGTATTACGAGAGCTTCCTGGGGGTCGTGGCGAGGAACCGGAAGGACCGCATCCCGGCCGACGAGCTGCGGAGGATCGCCGACGGCCGGGTCTACACGGCCCAGCAGGCCCTGCGGCTCGGGCTGATCGACGGTGTCGGGTATTTCGACGACGCCTTCCGGAAGACCCTCGATCTCTCGCTCCTGAAGAGCGCCCGGCTCGTGTCCTACACCTATTATCCCAAGGTCAAGACCAACGTCTATGCCGGCCGCCTCGGGGACTTCTCGCCGCTCGAGACGAAATTCCTGGAATCCACGGTCGCGGCCCTCAAGACGGGCTTCTACTACCTCTGGCTGCCCCAGGCCGAATAGGCCGGGCGTCGGCGGAAGGCGCGGGATCCCTGCCGGCCCCGGAACCCATCACCCCGGATTCGACGCTTCAGGACGACGCGGGGCGGGTGACGATCTCGAACCGCGGGGCCCGGAGGATGTGGTTCTTGACCGTGCAGTGGTCGATGGCCTTGACCAGGGCGAACTTGTACTTCTCGGGGAAATCGGCGGGCAGGTCGACGGTGATCGTGATCTTGTCGATCATCTTGGAGACCTCGCCCTTCTCGGTGGTCATCTTCACGCCCAGCCCTTCGACGGGGATCTTCCGCTCCCGACAGAAAGCCAGGGCGTAGAAGCCGGCACAGGAGGCCAGGGAAACCAGGAAGAGGTCGAAGGGGGACGGGGCCGTCCCGCCGCCGCCCTCGCGGGCGGGCTGGTCGGTCTTGACGACGAACCCCTTGTATTCGACATCGATCTGGAGCCCTTCGCCGAACACGATTTTCAACTCTTTTTCGCTCACGATATGTCCTTTCCTCTCTTGATGCGGGAGGTCCTTCTCCGGGGCCCCAGCAGGGGCTTGCGGAACATGGCCAGGATGACGTCCCGGTCCTTGGCCGTCAGGGCCATCCGGAAGAAGATGTCCCGGACCTTTTCTTCGATGAACGTCCGGTTCGTATCGCGCATGAACCCCAGACCGTCGAGCATGGCCCGGAAGCGGTCCCCGGACTCCGCTTGCTCGGCATGGGTCAGCGGCCGGTCCTTGCGGACGGACGGAACGGGGTCGCCGCGGCGGGCCATCTCATAGAGCGTCAGGGTCACGGCCACGCCCAGGTTGTAGGAGGGCTGACGGGCCGCCTGGGGGATGTGGAAACGGAGGTTCGCGAGGCCGATCTCGCCGGACGTCAGGCCGGTCCTTTCGTTCCCGAAGACGAGACCGACCCGGGTCGAGGACGGATATTCGGCGATCCGGCGGACAGCCTCGGGCAGGGCGACCAAGGGGAAATCGCGGCGGACGCGGGCCGTCGAACCGGCGACGACGTGCCGGTCGGCGACCGCCTCGGGCAGGCTGTCGAAGAACCGGGCCCCCTCGAGGATCGGCTCGGCGTGGACGGCGGTCCTCCAGACGGGAGCCTCGAAGCGCTCGAGCCCGACGACCCTCAGGTCGGCGAACCCCGCGTTGGCCATGCCCCGGGCCGCAAGGCCGATGTTCTCGGGGCTGTCCGGACGGACGAGGACGACGGCGAACCGGGAGAGAGCTTTCATGGCCTCCCATTATAGCCGAGCTGCAGCCTTCCAGGAAATGAACCGCTACGCCTTTCTGCTCATAGACTGAGCTCTAGAGCTTGGCAATGATGTTGGCGGCCAGGCCGCCGAGGACGGCCCAGTAGAGGATGGACAGATAGCGGTTGCCGGCGATGACGCAGGTCCCCTGGCGGCAGCCGATGAACTTAAGGCGGGTTTGCCCGGCCGGAGCGACAACGTTATAATGGGGCGGAGCATATCGGCTCTCGGAGACAAGGAGATAGATCATGTGGTGGGACGGCAAGATCCAGCGGACATTCCGTTGCCGGCTGCAGCAGAAACCCGGGGCACTCGGCCGGCTGCTTTCGGCCATCGGCGACCACGGCGGCCTCATCGGCGAGATCCGAACCATCCACATGGGCGGGTCGGCCGTCGACCGCGACATCAACATCTGGGCCGACGACCCGGCCCACCTCACCCGCCTCATCCAGGCCGTCGAGGCCTACTCGGAAGCCGCGCTTCTCGAGGTCCGCGACGAGGTCCTCGAAATGCACCAGGGAGGCAAGATCGCCATCCGCAGCCGCTACGACATCTCCAACCTGTCCACTCTGCGGCGGGTCTACACGCCCGGCGTCGCCGAGGTCTGCTTGAAGATCAAGGACGACCCGGCCCTGGCCCGCCGTTTCACCTCCATCCGGCACCTCGTGGCCATCGTCACCGACGGCACAGCCGTGCTCGGTCTCGGCGACATCGGCCCCAAGGCCGCGATGCCCGTCATGGAAGGCAAGGCCAGCCTGCTCGAAACGCTGACCGGTCTTTCGGGCATGCCCATCCTCCTCGACACCAAGGACCCGGACGAGATCGTCGACACGGTCGTCCACATGGCCCCGACCTTCGCCGCCATCCAGCTCGAGGACATCTCGGCGCCTCGCTGCTTCGAGATCGAGGAGCGCATCCAGGCCCGGGTCGACGTCCCCGTCATGCACGACGACCAGCACGGCACAGCCTGCGTCGTCACGGCCACCCTGATCAACGCGGCCAAGGTGGTCGGCGTCGACCTCGGCCGCTGCCGGATGGGGGTCATCGGGCTCGGCGCGGCGGGGCTGGCCCTGGCCAAAATGCTGATGTTCCGGTTCCAGAACCCCGTGTCCGGGGCCGACATCGCCCCGGGCGCCCTCGACCGGCTCAAGGCCGCGGGCGGCGTCCCGTCCGACCTCAAGTCGATCATGGCCGGCAGCGACGTCGTCATCGCCACGACGGGTGTGCCCGGGCTGATCAAGAAGGATATGGTCCGCAAGGGCCAGGTCGTCCTGGCCCTGTCCAACCCCAATCCCGAGATCGAGCCCGAGGAGGCCCTCAAAGCCGGCGCGGCCTTCGCCGCCGACGGGAAGTCGGTCAACAACGTCCTCGGCTTCCCCGGCATTTTCCGCGGCGCGGTCGACGCCGACGTGCCCAGGATCACCCGCGAGATGCTCGCCGCCGCGGCCGAGGCCATCGCCGCCTTCGCCCCGCCCGGCGAGATCGTCCCCAACCCGCTCGACAAGGCCCTCCACAAGTCCGTGGCCCGGGCCGTGGCCCGAGTGGCCCTCGAACAGGGCCTCAACCGGGACGACCTGACGGGCTATTTCGACTGACCGGGGCGCTTGGCCCTCGACACGGCGATGGCCCGGGTTGACATCCCCGGCGGCATCCGCTATAAATCAATCACAAGATAAGGGAAACGGGGGCCGGCCCCCGGACGTCATCATCTATCCATGATGTCATGAACGCCGATGGTCGGGAGGGACAACCATGATGACCGTCAAAGAGATCCTGGATCAGAAGGGGCACACGGCCTGGACGATCTCGCCCGGGGCCAAGGTCCTCGAGGCCTTGAAGCTGATGGCCGCGAAGCGGGTCGGCGCCCTGGTCGTCGTCGAGAACGACGAGATCGTGGGCATCATCTCCGAGCGCGACTACGCCCGGAAGGTCATTCTGAAGGGCCTGCAATCCCAGGACACGCCCGTCCGCGACATCATGACCACCGAGGTCTACGGAGTGCGCCTCGACACGGCGGCCGAGGAGTGCATGGCCCTGATGACGGACAAGCGCATCCGCCACCTGCCCGTCCGCACCGAGGGCAAGCTGGCCGGGGTCATCTCCATCGGCGACGTCGTCAAGGCCGTCATGACCGAGCAGAAGGTCAAGATCGAGAACCTCGAGAATTACATCATGGGGAAGTACCAATAAGGCCCTAAAACTCCAAGAGGCCCATTTCGCGGAGAGCGAGGTAGGCGGCGCCGAGGACTCCCGCCGAATCGCCCAGGACGGCCTTGAGGAGGGGGACCTTACGCCCGGGGGTGCCGAACAGGGACTTCAGCATGACCGGCGGGACATGGTCGTACCATAAAGGGATATTCGACACGCCGCCGCCGAGGACGATGGCCTCGAGATCGAGAACGTTGACGCAGTCGGCGAACAGCTCGCCCATGATCCGGAAGGACTCTTCGAAGACCCTCCGCGCGTGCCGGTCCCCGGCCTTGTATTCCTCGAAGACCCTGTCGGGAGGGATCGAGATCCCCGTGAGCTCGGCATAGCGACGCGATAGACTCGGTCCCGAGAGGTAGGCTTCGCCGCAGCCTCGTCTCCCGCATTCGCAGAGGCGGCCGTCGATGTCGACGGTCATGTGGCCGATCTCCCCGGCATTGCCGTGCGGGCCGCGGTAGAGGCGGTTGTCGAGAATGAGCCCTGAGCCCATACCCGTTCCCAGGATGACGGCCATGACCGTGCCGTACGTCCCATGGCACTGGGCGAAGAACTCGGCCAGGGCCAGGCAGTTGGCGTCGTTCTCGACGATGACGGGGACATCGAGCTTGGACCGCAGGAGGCCGACGAGCCCCGGCTCTTCGTAGAGCGGCGTGTGCGGGGCGCCGTACATGATGTCGTCGGCCGGGTGATAGGTGCCGGGAGTGCCCATGCCGACGGCCTCGATGCGGGCGGCGCCCGCCGTCTCGTCGACGAGCTCCAGGATGTTGGCGACGACCCGCTCCCGGCCCTTGTCCGGCTCGGATGGCCGGCGCTTGCGGGCCAGGACGGACCGCGTCTCGTCGACCAGGCAGGCCTCGACCTTGGTCCCGCCGAGGTCGACACCGACGGCGTAACGTTCGATCCTTGTCATTCCACGGCCATTCTAAGCGAGACGGCCGGCGGAAGGCAACTGGACGACCGGCGGCAGACTCCGCCCGGATTCCACGAGGGATTCGCATCCGGGGCGGCATCTGTTATATTGATGGTCATTGAAATTCACCAGGAACATGCAAGCGCCGCCGGAAAAGGTCAACTTCGGCTACAGGACGGTCGGGTCTGAAGAGAAAAAAAAGCTCGTCCACGACCAGTTCACGCCCATCGCCCGGAGCTACGACCGGGCCGACGCCCTGCTGAGCTTCGGACTCCATTTCCTTTGGAAGCGCGCGGTCATCCGTCTTCTGCGGTTGGCGCCGGGAGAGGCCGTCCTGGACGTCTGCGGGGGCACGGCCGACCTGGCCCTTCTCGCGGCCCGTCGCGTCGGGGTTTCCGGGCATGCTGTCGTCTGCGATTTCAACCGGCCCATGATGGACGCCGGCCGCGAAAAGCTCGCGCGCGCCGGCGTCGGCGGACGCACGGCCTTCGTCCAAGGCGACGCCGAAGAGCTGCCGTACGCCGGTTCCACATTCAACGCCGCCACCGTCGGCTTCGGGCTGAGGAACCTCGTCCACCTAGACCGGGGTCTCCGGGAGATACGCCGGGTCCTGAAGCCCGGCGGGCGGCTGGCGGCCCTCGAATTCTCCCTGCCGCGGCGCCGCTGGCAGCGTTCGCTCTATGATCTCTATTCTTTCCGGCTCATGCCGCGGGCCGCCCGGATCATCACCGGGACGGACGGGCCGTTCCGCTATCTGGCCGAATCCATCCGCGTTTTCGACCCGCCGGCCGCCCTGGCCCAGCGCCTGGCCGGGGCCGGATTCATCGATATCGCCGTCCATCCACGGACTTTCGGGATCGCCGTCATCTATTTCGGGCGCAAGCCCGAGGAGGTCTCTGATGCCGAAGATCGATCGTAGCGCCGCGGCCACGGCCGCTCAATGCCGTCATTATGCGATGTGCAAGATCGATTACCTGGCCACGGGCCTCTGCCCGTCGGGGCCCGAAAAGCACTTCGTCACCTATTATCCCCAGGGAAGGATGGACCTTTACCGGGGCCTCGCCGAAGGGCGGGTCCCCGTCACCGAGGCGCTCCTGGACGCCGCCGACACCTGCACGCTGTGCGGCATCTGCGACGGCCAGTGCCACTTTGTGACCGGGATGCAGCCCACGTCCGTCATGCGGGCCCTCAAGGACGCCGTCGAGGAGCACCGCAGGGAAAAAGGCGAGATCGTACGGCCGGCCGAGGACGAAACCCTGCGCCGGCTGCGGGCCATCGTCGGCCGGGACTGGGCCTCGAACGACCCGGCCGTCCTCTGGACCTACGCCGACGACCCCTTCCCCCTGGCCGGCCCGCAGCTGCCCCTTTATGTCGTCCTGCCGGGCTCGAGGGACGAGGTTGCCGCGATCGTCCGGCTGGCCAACGAAAGGGACCTCCCCTACGCGGTCCGCGGCAACGGCGGCAGCGTCTTCGGCTTCGTTTTCACGGACGGCATCGTTCTGGACATGAACCGGATGCGGGGGATCGAGATCGATCTGCCGAATTTCTGCGCGGCGGCGGAGCCGGGGGTCACGTCGTTCGAGCTCCAGCAGGAAGCCTTCCGGCACGGCCTGCGCATCAACGCCGCCGAGCCCGCGGCCACGGTCTGCGGGAACATCGTCTGCACGGGGACCTTCTCGACCTGGTCCAACGTCTACGGGACCGCGGCCGACAATTTCATCGACATGGAGTTCGTCGGCCGCGACGGCCGCGTCTTCCGGCTCAACGACAAGGCCGCCCCGAACCATTTCGCCTTCGAACATCGGGTCGCGCCCTCTCCCGGCATCTGCACCAAAGCCTTCGTCAAGCTCCACCCGACGACCGCCGACGAGGAGGGCCTCCTGGTGCCGTTCGAAGGCTTCGACGAAGCCGTCCGGTTCGCCCGCGAGCTCGGCCAGCGGCGGATCGGTCTGGCCGTCGCCGTCCTCGGGGCCCACTACATCGCCGGCTTCCTGTCGCCCGACGAAACCCTGGCCCAAGATCTCAAGGCCGCCCTTCCGGAGGCGCTGGGCGTGAATTATATGGTCTTCTTGACCGGCGACAGCCACGCCCGCGAGGCGGTCCGCAAGATGTCGCCGGCGGTCATCGATGCCGATCTCCTTCGCACCTTGATGCTCGGGCTGCCGAAGCTCGTCGAGCCTCAGTGGCTGGAGCTGGTCCGCGGCTATCAGGGCCAAGAACGCCCCTACGAGCTCCTTTGCCGGCCCGAGATGAGGCCGCTCGTCGAGGCCGCGCTCCAGCCTTCGCCCGAAACGGCTTCCTCTTGCGTGCCCGAGACCCTCAGGCCTTTATACCGGGAGCTCTACCGCCGGCCCGAGATGACCGACATGGTCTGGCTCAACATGCACCGCATCGTCAGCGCCCGGATGTCGCGCCGCAAGCACATGTTCGCCTTCCTGGTCTATCTCCCGCCGGACAACCCCGCCGTCATCCACGAGATCCTCGACGGCTTTGCCGGCGTCGCCCGGTCCCACGGCATCGATCACGATTTCGGGTTCTTGACGCCGATGGACCTCGGCAAGCGGGCCATCCTCGAGTACGACTACTACGTCGACCACACCGACCCGGCCGAAAGGGAAAAGATCGCCCGGGCCCTGCCGGAGCTCGACCCCTGGCTCGACCGGCTCGCTGAGCGGGTCCCCGGCGTCATGTCCCTGAAATACGTCTTCTCCCAAGGGTGCTCGAGGAAGGACGGTTTCCTCTATCGTGTGTGACGGGCAGGGGAAGATGATGCGGATCGGCGCCGAGGAACTGCAGGAAAGGCGGGCGGCCGGCCTTTCCCGGGTCCTGATCACGGGCGGGACGGGCTTTCTCGGCAGCCACATCGCCGCGGCGCTCCTGAAGGCCGGCTGTCGGGTGACCATCCTGGCCCGTTCCTCCAAGCGTCTCCCCGCCCGGGACCGCGTCGGCCGGCTCGCCGACTGGTTCGGTCTCGAGCCGGCGGCCCGGGAGCGGCTGACCGTGGCCGAAGGTGACATCCTCGACCCCGGGTGGGTCGTCGAAGCTATGAACGGGACTCCCGCCTTGGGTCGGGTCGACGAGATCGTCCACTGCGCCTCGGACACATCTTTTTCCGAACGCAAGCGACCCGAGGTCGAGGCCGCCAACATCGGCGGGCTCCGGAACGTCCTCGATCTCGCCGCCCGGAGCGCCTGCTCCTTTTTCCACCATGTCAGCACGGCGTTCGTTGCCGGGGCCCGCGACGGCCTCTGCCGCGAGGAGTGGGTCGAGTCCGGCCCGTTCACCAACGTCTACGAGGAGACCAAGGCCCGGGGCGAGATCCAGGCCCGCGACATTTGCCGGCGCGAGGGCATCCGGCTCAGCGTCTACCGGCCGTCCATCGTTTACGGCGACTCCCGCACGGGCCGCACGCTGCGTTTCAACGCGCTCTACTATCCGGTCAAAGCGGCCGTCCTGCTCCGGGATATCTATGCCTCGGACATCCGGGAGCGGGGCGGGGCCAAGGCGGCCGCCATGGGCGTGAGAACCGACCCGGACGGGCGCGTTCACCTGCCCATCCGGATCGAGGTCGGCCCCCAGGGCGGCCTCAACCTCGTGCCCATCGACCACTGTGTCGAAGTTTTCATGGCCCTCAGGGAAGAGTGCCTTGGCGGCGGCATCTTCCACATCGCCAACTCTCGCCCGAAGAGGATCGAGGACATCGTCGGATATGCCGAGCGATATTTCGGCATCCGGGGCATCGAGGCCTGCGGGGCGGAGGCCTTCGAGACCCGCCCCAGGAACGCCCTGGAACGGCTCTACGACTCCCATCTCGAGGCCTATCGCCCCTACATGCAGGACCTGAGGACGTACGAGATAAGGAATTCCGCGCCGGCCCTCGCAAAGCGGGGCTTGGCCTGCCCGGAGTTCAATGAAGACGTGTTCCGCCGGTGCATGGCGTTCGCCGTCGAAGCGGGCTGGGGGACGCGCCTGTTCCCGGCTTGACGGAAAGGCAAGTCCCCTGCCCGGGAAGCCCCAAATCGTGTAAAATGGGCGCCGCAACCATGGACCGCCAACCGCCGTTCGACATCGTCCTCGCTTCGGCCTCGCCGCGGCGGCGGGAGCTGATGGCCAAGGTGGCCCCCGAGTTCCGCGTCTTCCCCGTCGACGTCGACGAGTCCTCCGTGGCCGAAAGCGATCCCGTCCGTTTCGCCGTCGAGGCGGCCGTGCTCAAGGCGAAAAAGGGCGGCGATCATTTCCCCTCGTCCGTCGTCATCGGCGCGGACACCGTCGTCGCCCTCAACCTGCGTATCCTCGGCAAACCCGCCGACAGGGATTCGGCCCGGGCGATGCTGCAGGCGCTCTCGGGCCGCAGGCACCGGGTCATCACCGGGCTGGCCGTTTTCCGCAAGAGCGAGGACCGGCTCCTCACCGGCTACGAGCTGACCTACGTGACCTTCCGGCCCCTCACCGGGGAGATGATCGAGGGCTACCTCGACCGCGACGATTACCGGGACAAGGCCGGGGCCTACGCCGTACAGGACATCGGCGACACGTTCGTCGAGCGCATGAAGGGCGACTTCGACAACGTCGTCGGCTTCCCGACGGCCAAGGTCCGCCGGCTGCTGAACCTGTTCGCCGTGCCGGCTCGGTCCGTAACGATCGAGGATCTGGATCGGCCGGGCGGCTCGGGGCTGGCCACCGTGGACGCGCGGACCTGGCTTGTCCCCGGAGGTGTGACCGGGGACCGGGCCCGTGTCCAGGTCGTCGGCGACCGGGACCGCGCTCGATTAGCCGAGGTCCTCAGCTTGGAAGCGCCCTCCCCGCGCCGGGCCGCG
>Ga0194126_10002058_pt1 | contig 33007 bp, 30 predicted proteins | sample TA2KigC150mmetaG_FD_148641 | JGI IMG/M metagenome (GOLD analysis project Ga0194126, IMG submission 148641) | Freshwater microbial communities from Lake Tanganyika, Tanzania - TA2015035 Kigoma Deep Cast 150m | ecosystem: Environmental > Aquatic > Freshwater > Lake | place: Tanzania: Lake... | reverse complement strand
CCTCGTAGGCCATCTCGTCAAGCGGTGCCGCCATTCTCTGCTCCGTTGCGGCCATTTGGCCCGCCCGATCCATAAACTTATTTTTTGTTCCCTTCCATAACTTCCAGCCCAGCCAGCCGAGGGCGCCTAAAATTATTAGCGATAAGAGAACGATTACAATTACCAAGAGCACAGTATTGTTTGAGCTGTTAGCCGCCGGCCGGGATGCCGGCGCTACTGGCTCGGCCGGTTTTAACCCGGGAGCATTTTCCGTTTTGTTTTTGTTTTTTGTAGCCACGATTGGGAAATTAAAAAATTAGAAATAAAACTTGCGCGTTTTGGTGTAATTTTCTATTGTTTCGCTTTTCTCTATATTTGTACTATAATTATTCCAAATAAGAAAGAATTAATAGAGGTAACAAATAATAAAACAACCCCCGTGCGTACCGGAAAAAAACTTCCCCAAACAGGATTTCTAGCCATATTTTTACCCTTGCTTTCAGTTTTTATTTTTGCTTTCTTTCAGCTCTCTACTGATTTGCCGACCCATTCACTCATCTATTCTCTTGTTCCCTCGCCCATTTCGTCTGCTTTGGCTAAAACCAAGACCTCAAAGCTTAAAAAATTGAATTCTGCCGCCAGCTTTGACCCCATTTACTCGCCCGACAAAAAATACATTGTCTACGGCGTAAGTAATAATGACGGCACCCAGGGTAAGCTTTACCGCAAAAAAGCCAGCTCTAAAAGCAAAGGCAGCCCCCTGACGGACGACAACGCCGCCAATCCGGCTTACTCCCCCGACGGCAGCTACATTGTTTACGTTAATCTATCAAAAGAAAGCCAGCTTTATCGTAAAAATGCCGACGAAAAAAGCGACGGCTCCCGGATCAATCCTGTCAGCTCCCTTGATCCGGCCTATTCGCCAAACGGCAAATACATCGTTTACAGCAACTCCGAGGACGAAGGAAAGCTTTACAGAATCAATCTGGAAGACGACGACAACAGCTACGAGGGAAGAAAGATTAATTCCGTCACTTCCCACAACGCCGTCTACACTTCCGGCGGAAACTACATCTATTACATCAATGTCAATGACGGAAAATTATACAAAAAGAAAGCGGATGACGATGAAAACGGAGAAGTGGTTGAGGGGATAAAACCATTTTCTTTCACCCTCTCGCCGGATGACAAATATATTGTCTACAGCAATGTAAACGATAACGGCCTTCTATACAAGCGCGCGGTCAGCAAAAGCGGCGCCGGGAAAAAAATCGGCAATCACACCGCCAATGAGCCGAGCTATCTTTCATCGGGCAAAAAAGTGGTTTTCTCTAACGGAGACAAAAATCTATTCCTCTATTCGCTGAAGATACGGTAATGGGTAACGTGTAATCACACATTACCTACAACTTACCTATAATAACAATCCTCGCTATTATCGTACCCGCAAAAATAGGGAACCTTGCTGCTTAAATCCGGTAGTCCGTGCTGGCTGATATAGCAGTTTTTCTGCCGCTGGGTGGCGTTGTGCCACCAAACATTAATGTCGCCTGCCGGATAGGTGCACCTCTTAGAAGCGTTGCCGGAACCGGAAACGGATTTATTACTGTTCCGGTTTTTGCCGTAATAAGAAGAGCCGGCTTGGGCGCCCGTACCTCCTTCTCCTTCGTCACCATAGCTTAATGAGCTTCCGGCAGTGTTGGAAACGGCGTTCTGGTTGTTTTGATCCGTCTGGCCGCCGCTGTTTTCGGTTCCGCCGTTTACCCCGGCAGTGCCACCGCCCGTTTCCAACCCTAAATCTGAACCGGTATCACGCAATCCGTTCACCTTGCCGCCAAACGGGCTTTCTCCCCAAAAGCCGTTTTCCTCTTCGCCGGCGGGAGTGTTGTTCTTTTTTCCCTTTTCTTTTTTCCTCTCTTCGGTTATAGCGCCCTCTTCCTTTATCACCACCGGCGACAGTTTTATTCCCACCCAAATTAGAAAGGCCGCGATTCCCAGCGCCAGAAGCATCACCGCCGGGATCAACGCTACCGAAGGAATCCGGTTAAAAAAATCAGAAATTCTCATTCTCGCCCTAGTAAACATAAAATATATTTTAATCTGGACAATCCGTCCGCCTTTGGCAGATATAAAATATTTGTCTTTTGACTTTTGCTCTTTGATTTTAACTAGTACTGGCAGCGCGGGTTGGGTGATTCGTCCGGATCCATACAGCAATCCTCATCCATATGGCGGCCTTTCGTTTTACTCTTTTTGCCCTTATGGTTTTTCTTGGCACAACTGGCCTTGGAAACCAACACGCGCTTAGGTTTGGGTTCTACAGCCTTTTTGATTACTTTCTGGCTAACGGTTGGTTTGGTTGGCTCCTCTGCCTTAGATTTTTCCGGTTCTGGAATCACGACAGTGGAAAGAATCTCAAAAAACTTGGGAAACCCCAAAATCACTTCCGATTTCTTTCCGCCGCCAAACGGGTTGTCGCCCTTGAAATTGACCAGCGGCACTATGTTGTAGGTGTAGCCTCCCCGCGTCACGCTGAAAAAATAAGCCTCCCCAAAGCAACGATTTTGTGAATCTACTTCTACTTCTTGAGCGGGATAATCTCCTTCGCCCACCACCGCTTCCGGAAACTCCAGCTGATCGCAACGGTTTTTTTGGTAAGTATCTTCCTTGGGCACCAGGTTGCCCGTTTTGGCCGGGCCGGGATACAGATTGGCATTGTAAACATAAACTTCAAAACCTTTAAATTGCTCGCTGGCGGCATCCAAGCCGTTAGAGAAAGTAATTTTCCGCTCATATTTTTTCCCGCTTCCCGTATCCACTTTTGGTTCGTCCCAACGCGGAATATATTTAACTGAAAATTTGGTTGCCGCGTCCTGGTAAGTTTTCCAACTGGCCGTATCGTCCGGCACATTGGGCAAATCAACCGTTATTTCCTGTTTCTGCATCTCGCTCAGCTGGTCTTGGTAGCTTTCGTACAGAAACAGCGAGCCGCTACCAAAAAACACTAAACCTAGAATCAAGGGGATTGTTACGCTCATTAAGACTATCACCTTATGTGCGTGCGGCCGCCTTTTTCTAAACTTTCTGTACCGCGCCAAGTGTTTTTTAAGATGCTTTTTCAGATGACGATGCAGCTGGCGAACGCCCAATTTTTTTCTTTTCATTTTTATATGTTAAGTACCATTACCCATTACTATAATTTAATAGCTGCACCACGGATTAGGATACTCGTCCGGATCCAGACAGCATTCCATATCCATATGCTTCTTTTTGTTCGTCTTGCTCTTACGCGGCTTGTCGTTTTTCTTGGCGCATACTCTCTTGCCACTTACGATTCTGGTTTCCGCCAGCGGTTTGGGCGCGGTAATTCTCGGCACCGCTTTACGGACAGCGCCAGCCCCCGCCGTGAATTTCCAGGTGGCAAGAATATTGTCAAACTCCGGCAAAGTTTCTCCAACCTCTCTGGCTCCGTCATAGTTTTCATAGCCAAATCCGCCAGCCGGCACCGGCACTATTTCAAAAGCGTTTCCGCCTCTCTGCAAAAGATAAAAATAAGATTCTTTATAACAGGGATCGCTTGCTAAAGCGTAGATTTTCATCGCCGGATACTTTGCGCTCCCCACACTGGCAGTCCCGATTTCCTTGCATCGGCCGAATTCTTCATTCACGCCATCTTTTAAGTTAAGATTATTGGAGTAATCAGCGCTAATGTTCCTAACACCCCTTGGCAAACGGTAAATATAGATATCAAATCCTTTTTGGCCGGCTTCCGGCCCCATGCCGGTATCCCTGAAGGCAATTTTCGTTTTGTATTTTAGCTCCGCGCCGGCCGCGTTTTCCACTGCCGGCTTGGCCCAATTATCCGGGTATTTGAGCTCAAAGTTGTAAGCCGTGTTTTTGTACGTTGCCCACTTCTCCGTTATTTTTCGGAGCAATGCCTGTCTTATCCTATCTTTCTCCGTTTCGCTGACCCCGCCCCATTCTTTGTTCTCAATCGGCTCCATATCAGTTGGTTTCCTATCCTCCTGCGATTCACTCTCGGCCGGTTCGGCGATCTGCCTGACTTCCGATTCCAGATTCTGGCCATTTTCCCGGCGGTAAGAGAAAAGCCAAATATTTAGCAAAGCGAGAACCACGATTATCCCTCCCAGCACCAGATTCCGCTTCCAAATTTCCCGCCGCTCGGGATCTGTATCAATCCCCAGCTTCTGGACCTTCAGCTTCGAGACCTTATCTTTTGACTTGCCCTTTGGTTTATTTTTCTTATTTTTCTCTTTTTCTCTTTTCTTTTTAATCTTTTTCTGTTTTTTTGCCACTTTACGCTTTTAAAATGATATGGAGGTTAAACAAAACACCAAAAAAGAAAACGGTGAAATTAGAAAACCTAAACTCCACCTGCTCTTAACCTTATTTTATCTTTGTCTTTTTGTATCACTAAATAAAGAAACTTTTATTAAAGATAACACAAAAAATAATAAAAGTCCAAGCGCCCAACTTTTAGTACTATATTGCGCGACACTAATCTTGACTTTTTGCCTGAAAAGGTGTATAATTGTAATGTTTTCAGTAAAAAGCGAGCTTCGGGCTGGCTTTTTTTGGTGGAAGTTATTTTAAATGTTTGCCCCACTTCAAAAAGCCATCCTGAGGCAAGTTTTTGCTCCGCCTCTTTACCAAACTTCCGAAAGGCAAGACAATGAGAAAAAAAAGCTCATTTGTTTTCGTTCTTTTGGAAGGATTGGTTTTCTTTGTCGCAACAAACAGTATCGTTTGGGCCGGCACCGCGCCGCTCTGTACCGTAACGGCGCGGGGTAAGTCGGTTCCCGAGAGAGTTTCTTCCCGGGAGCCAAGAGAAGTGCGAGTCTTTCTCAAGACTCAGCACTTTGGCTTCTACGAGCGGGGCAAGCTTTCTTTCTGGGGGCCGGTCTGCACCGGTGCCAGGGGATTTGAAACCCCGCGAGGGAAGTTTCGGGTCCTGATGAAAGCCCAGCGATACTTTTCAAGGAGACATGGCGGAGTGCCAATGCCGTACTCCGTCCAGTTTTCAGTCGGCGGGCACTTTCTCCATGTAGGAGAGGTCCGCCCGAAACCCTCTTCGCGTGGCTGTGTGCGCCTGCGCGAGGAGGACGCCGCCCGGATCTTCCGGACGGTCAAGATTGGCGATTCCGTCACCGTAATACCGTGACGGACCGGCCAAACAAGCGCACGCAAAGACCCGCTTTTGGCGGGTCTTTTTTACTCTACCACCCGAAGTTAACTTTCCTCCTCATTTTCCCCTTGCTTTTATCTCCGGGTTATCCTCTTTATTAGATTTTTTGTGCCGCAAGTGGCGTGGCTGGCAAAAACCCTGACGGTATTAGCCCCTTTTGGACATCCACTTTTTTCTTGAGCAATTTTTGTTTTAGTGCACATTTTTGTTTTTGGGCAATTATTTTATTATGTGTACTATAAAACTGAAATACGAAAATTCAAATTCTAAATTATGAAAATCAAGCTTAATCTTCCCCTGGTTAACGCCCACACTCACGCCGCAATGGTGGCTTTTCGGGGAACGGCGGAAGACCTGCCGCTTAGGAATTGGCTGGAAGACCACATTTGGCCCATGGAAAGAGCCAGACTAAATCCGCAGTTCGTATACCGCCACAGTAAAAAAGCCCTTCGGGAAATGCGCCGCAACGGCATTCGCGCTTTTGCCGACATGTACTTTTTTCAGGATGAGGTTATCCGCGCCGCGGAGGAGCTAAAAATGTCCGCCCTACTGGGCGAACCGTTAGTGGATTTCCCCGCCCCCAGCTACAAAACACCGGACGAAGCTTTTAAAATTTTGGAAAGACAACTAAAAGAGCACCGAAAACATCCCTTCGTAAAAATCGGCGTAATTACTCACACCATTTACACCGTCTGCGCGGAAAATCTGGTGAAAGCCAAGCGGCTGGCCAAAAAATATAACACCGTCTTTTACCTTCACTTGGCGGAAACCAAAAAAGAATTTGACGACTGCCGGAAAGCCAACAAAGCTACGCCGGTGGAGTATTTGAACAAATTAGGCGTCTTGGATAACAGGACAGTTCTCGCCCATTGCGTTTGGCTGACTAGCAGAGATATTAAGATTCTGGCCCGCGCCGGCTCCCACGTGGTGCACTGCCCATTAAGCAACTTGAAGCTCGGCTCCGGCATCGCCCCCGTGGCTGAACTCCTAAAAGCCGGGGTTAATGTGGCTTTGGGCACCGACGGCGCCGCCAGCTCCAACCGGCTGGACATTTGGGAAGCGGGAAAGTTCGCCGCTCTCCTGCAAAAAGGGCTGCACCTTGATCCGACAGTCTTGGACGTCAAAACCGTCCTCAAAATGATGAGCGTAAATGGCATGCGCGCTTTGGGATTTTCCGAGATAGAAGGCCGCGGAATTGCCGAGATTGAAAAGGAAATAGATAATTTCAAACATCCTCACATTCTATACGAAAAACACGCTAACGAGATATTCAATTTGAAATTTGAAATTTGAAATTTACCTTATGTGGTACGTTGATAAATACCTGCCTTATGTTCATCCCCATTTCAAAAAGAAAAAGACGCTGCTGAAAAAAACTACCCCTTTCCAGACAATTGAGATAATGGATTTGGAGTTTTTTGGTAAAAGCTGTTCCATTAACGGCATCCCTCAAAGTTCCGAAAAAGACGAGTGGGTTTATCATGAATGCCTTATCCATCCTGCCATGCTGCTGCTCCCCGAAAAGAAGAAACTGGACATTTTGATCTTGGGCACCGGCGAAGGCGCCACGGCCCGGGAACTCTTAAAATACAAAAATGTAGCCAAAATTACTTCCCTTGACATTGACAGGGAAGTGGTAAAAGTTTTCAAAAAACACTTTCCGGAGGTGCATCAAGGATCTTTCAATAATCCCAAAATAAAATTCGTGACAGACAGTGCCGGCAATTTCTTGAACGACTCCAATGAAGAATACGACCTTATTATTTCCGACATCACCGATGTAGAGTTTTTTGACCTTGGCGCGAAAGCCATAAAATCCCAAAAAGACTTTTATTCTCTCATTAAAAAACATCTAAGACCGGAAGGCGTCCTGGCTATGCATTCTTCAGAGATAACTGAATTGGAATACAAGAAACATTTTAAATTGAAAAGACTCCTGCAAACTATTTTCCCTGCGGTTTACTCTTACCGCTATTTCATGCCGTATTTCTCCAATGTCTGGGGGTTTCTTCTGGCCTTCCCCCACAAAAAAATCAATCCCCAAGAAATCTCTGAGCAGGAAGTTGACAGGAAAATCAGGGCGCGGGGGCTTAAAAACAAACTAAAACTTATTAGCGGACGCGTATTCCGTTCCCTTTTTACTTTCTCTCCCTATCTTCAAAAAAAGGAGAAAAAACTCTAGTTTTGCAACCGTCTATTTGTACTTTACACCTTTAATCACACAGCTAAGGACTGGTTTTGTTCTCTGAGTCTCGCCCTTTATTCTTTGTTTTTTGCACTTTCTATTCTGCGCTTTATTTTCCTACTTTCCAGGATTGAATCATGGCCGCCGCGATTTTGGTAACCTCAGCGTATTTGTCAGCCGGAGCGTAATATTCAACCACATAAAAAACGCTGCCTTTCAAGTAAGAAAGGGCCACCATCACTCCTTTATAAGTTGTCCCCGCCGCTTTCATTTCAACTTCCATCCCTTTGCCCGGCATGCTGGTTCCGTCTACTAAATCGTGGCTGATTTCGTTCTCTTGACCGAATTTAGCGTTGGGATCGGTTTGTTTGATGGTTTCCTTTAATTTCGCCACCGCGTCGTCAAGATTTTCGTACGCCCCGCCGCGGGATTTGAACAGCGCGTTCTGAACGCGAAAAATCATCCCGCTGCTATTCTTAAACTCCACCGCGGCCTCAGTCTTTTGAGATTCCCAATCGGAGGGATAATTGATGGAATAACCCAAACCGGCGTCGCTAAAAGTCTTGCCCAAAGCAATTTCCGCCACGGTTTGGGCGGCGTTACTATTGGTCGGCACCACCGCTTGAGCATTATTGTTGTTGCCGTTTATATTCGCTTTGTTCTCCTGTGTCGCGGCTTCCGGCTTTAATTCTCCTTTTTTATCGCCTCTTAAAAAACCGGTTACCGAAAAAAGCAGCCCGATTATTCCCAGCACAATTGCCGCGATCGCCACTCCCTTTTTCTCTTTCAGCACGACAAAGCCCAATATTACGGCCGCCAAAGTCAAAAGAAAAGCCAAGACCAGCAAAAACTTGCCTGAACCAAAAGAAAATACTAAGCCCACAATACCCAGCACCAGAGCAATTATGGGAGCCGGGCTGTTGCCCTTAGCAAGAGCTGGTGTGGAAGCCGTCGGAGCGGACGGCGCTTGAGGTTCTTTTTTTTCTCCTTTGGTAGACATTTTGGTTTATTAAAGTTAATCATTATACAAAGAAGTACTAAGTTCCCGATTACTGAATAGAAAGTTTCCCCGCTTTATTGTTATCCAACGCTGGGCACCGGTATCATTTGTTTCCCATTCTAACCAACAAATATTATTTGGTAAAATTTCATGAAACTTATTAAAATTTTAAACTTGTTCCTTGTAATAGCTTCCTTAGTGTTGCTTGGCGGCTGCAACCAAAATACCGCAACCGTATTCAAAAACGAAAATTCTAACCCGGCCTACCCGGTTCTCGTCAAAGACGATTCTTCACCAGAGGCGAACTTGCCTATAGAAGGCGCCTACGGCGAAAACTCACCCCATCCCTTATCAATCCTCTTTCTTGGTGATGTAATGTTCGACCGGCATATTCGCCAGGCAGCCGAAAAGCAAGGCAACGATTTTATTTTCGAAAAAATAAAAAACTTGCTCACCGAAAGCGATCTGTCCGTTGCAAACCTTGAAGGCCCTATTACCGATAACAAATCGGTCAGCGTCGGCTCAAAAATTGACACCAAAAACAACTTTATTTTCACTTTTGACCCGAGTTTGGCCAAGACTTTAGCCGCTTACCAAATCAAGATAGTCAATCTGGGCAATAATCACATCTTTAATTTCGGCGCGGAAGGCATTGCGCAAACCAAAAAATATCTGGACGCGGCCAAAGTGGAGCATTTCGGCGACATCAGCGCGGACAACTCGGAAACACTGACAAAGGAAATAGATGGTCTGAAACTATTTTTCGTAAATTACAACTACGCCGCCAATGGATCGCGCGAACGAGCTTTAGCAGATATTCGCGAGACAGAAGAACAATCCGGAGTAACAATTGTATATACCCACTGGGGAACGGAATATCGGACCGGCAATCCGGAACCGGCAATTCGCAATTTGGCCCGTGAATTCGTTGACGCCGGCGCCGATTTAATAATCGGCGCTCATCCGCACGTCATCCAAAACAGCGAAGAGTACCAAGGGAAAAAAATCTACTACTCGCTGGGAAATTTTATTTTTGACCAATATTTCAGTCCGGAAACCCAAAAGGGGCTGGCGGTAAAAGTTTGGGTAAATCCGAAGGATTATACGATGGAATTCCAAGAAATTCCTCTGCGGATGCAAAAAAACTGCCAGACCGTAGAAATAACTGATAACTAATTTTGGTTTTTTAAACATAAAACATATCTTCGTGGTAGAATAAGGAAAATCTTTCAATATCTATTTTCCCGTGCCGAAAAAACAAAATCCGCAAAAAAACAATCAAAACAGTGGCTGGAAGGTTTTACTGCCAATTATAGTTGGTATCGCGACTATTGCGTTGGTAGTAACGGCAGGGCTAGCGGTCTATTTTTTGTTCACTAATTATTATCAACCTAAACCATCTCCTCCCAAGACAGTCCCTAAAAATACTAATCAATCAGTAACAAACTCCAATAAAAACAAAACCGCTAATGAAGACGGCTGGCCGATCTTTGAAAGCAAGGAATATTACTTTTCCTTTGCCCACCCGCCCGGCACCAAGGTTAATCGCCACGCACTCGGCAACGGCATGAGCACGGACGGATATTTGATTTCCGGCAAAGATAATTTTGAACAGTCCGTCTGGGTTTATAGAAGAGGATGTGACGCCAGATGTTTTGATAAAGACATCGTCCGCTGGCATCCCAAAACCAAGCTGAAAAGCGAAGCAGAAACCATAAACGGCCTTCCGGCCCACGTGATTTATTTTGACGAAAACGGCAAGGTAAAAAAACAGGTGTACCTGAGAAGCGATCTGGGGGCGGTAGTTTACTTTGAATTCACCGGCCTTGATTCCGCCGAATCGTCTATTGGCGAAGCGCGGCAAAAAATTCTGGAATCGTTCCGATTTGAATAAATTTACTACAAAAGCGGACTAAAATTATTCAATTGGGCTAAACTGGACACTCCAAGAAGTCAAATACCCATACCTCGGTAGCACTAAAACTGTTTTTGACCCATTTTCCCATATGTATCTGAACTTATGCGCATCTACTTTGCCTGTTCGGTTAATTCACGCTAGGGTAAGAGTATTAAGAATTTTACAACCGTTAAAATCCACCATTTCAAACAGCGATGAAGGAAAAATTACCCAAAAACTACGTTTTTCAAAAAACGGAAGACAAGATCTACCAGATTTGGGAAGGATCCGGATTTTTTAATCCGGATCAGTGCGTCAAGAAAGGTATTACTAAAAATAAAGTGCCGCACTACTCAATTTCCATGCCGCCGCCTAATGTCACCGGCAAATTGCACTTGGGCCACGCAGAAGTAATTACTCTTGAGGATATTTTAATTCGCTACCACCGGATGAAGGGGGACAAAACAGTTTGGATTCCCGGCACTGACCACGCTTCCATCGCCACCCAAAACAAAGTAGAGAAATTGTTAAAAAAAGAAGGATTAAATCGCCATAAAATCGGCAAAAAGGCCTTCCTAAAAAGAGTAGAGAAGTTTGCTTTGGAATCCCATGATAATATTGTGCGACAGAGTAAAAAAATGGGCGCCAGCTGCGATTGGAGCCGCGAGGCCTACACTTTGGACCAAATCCGCCACCGCGTGGTGAATCTGGTTTTTAAAATGATGCACGCTGACGGTTTGATCTATCGCGGTGAGCGGTTGGTTAACTGGTGCCCCCGCTGCGCTTCAACACTCGCTGATGATGAGGTAGAATACAAGGAGCAAAAAGCCAAACTCTACACTTTCCGCTACGCCAAAAGTTTTCCTTTTGCCATCGCTACCACTCGGCCAGAAACCAAACTGGGAGACACCGCCGTGGCGGTCAATCCAAAGGATAAAAGATACCAAAAATATGTCGGTAAAACTTTCAAGGTTAATTTTTTGGGAACGGCTTTAAACTTAAAGGTAGTCACTGATAGGGAAGTAAACCCCCGCTTTGGCACAGGAGCCCTCGGTGTTACCCCCTCCCATTCGCATGACGACTGGAAAATTGCCGAGGCCAACAAGCTCAAAATTGTTAAAGTTATTGACGAAAAAGGAAATATTCGCACCGGTTTCGGAAAGTATTCCGGGTTAAACGCGGCCAAAGCCCGCGAGGAGGTAACAAAAGACCTAAAAGCCACCGGGCTTTTGGAAAAAGAGGAAATTCTCGCCAACAGTTTGTCTCTCTGCTACCGCTGTAACACACCGATTGAAGTTTTGCCTTCATTGCAATGGTTTATCAATGTCAACAAGAAGATTAGAAGGTACGGCCGATCTATCAAAGAACTATCTACCGAAGCTGTTAAAGTCGGCGTTTTCGGCCGAAAAAAAATCCGCATTATCCCCAAGAGGTTTGAAAAGGAGTATTTCCGCTGGATGGAAAATTTGCGCGATTGGTGCATCAGCCGCCAAATTTGGTTTGGCCACCGCGTGCCGGTCTGGTGCAAGGGCAAAAGAATCTATTGCGGGGTTCAAGCACCCAAAGGAACAGGCTGGAAGCAGGAGGAGGACACGCTGGATACCTGGTTTTCTTCCGGTCTTTGGACTTTTTCTTCGCTGGTTCAGAAGCCGAAGCAAATAAAAATCCAAAAGGGCAGACTGGTAATAGACTCTCAAGATTTTAAAGATTATCATCCGACCAGCGTCCTGGAAACCGGTTACGATCTAATATTTTTTTGGGTGGCGCGGATGATCTTAATGACCACTTACGCCGTTAGAGACATTCCTTTCTGGGATGTTTACCTTCACGGGATGGTACGTGACGATAAGGGCCAGAAGATGAGCAAGTCGCTAGGCAATGCGCTTGATCCGCTCACTATGATTGAAAAATACGGCACCGACGCGGTACGCCTGTCGCTGGTGGTCGGCTCCGCTCCCGGCAACGACCAAAATTTGTCAGAGGAAAAAATTGCCGGCTTTCGCCGCTTTACCAACAAATTATGGAATATCGCAAGATTTGTGATAACAAGCCAAAAATTTGGTTTGGGGGAAGACCCAGCATTGAAAAATAATCTCCGAGTTTACCGCCTTCGCCAAGCCCTCGGCGGGCAGGCAAGTTTTTCCCTTTCTGACCTTTGGATCTTACATAAAATGAAAAAATTAGTGGGTGAAATTACCGGAGACTTAGAAAAATACCGTTTTTCCCAAGCCGGGGAAAAATTGCGCGAATTTACCTGGAACGACTTTGCCGATTGGTACCTGGAAATAAGCAAAATTGAAAACAATTCCGCAAAAATCATAATCTTGGATCAAATTTTGCGGGACCTGCTTAAACTCTGGCACCCCTTCACTCCTTTCGTCACAGAAAAAATTTGGGAATCCTTTAGGCAAGGCAAACTGCTTATGGTAGAGAGGTGGCCAACCGGCGACTTTTACAAAAAGCTGACCGGCGCTTCGCAAACTGACTTGATAAATTTTGAGTTAATAAAAAATATTATTGAAGCCATTCGCAGCGTCCGAGCAGATTACAAAATTGAACCCCGCAGAAAGATTCGCGTAATAATTGACATAAAAAACCGTCCTGATTACGCCGGCACTGCCACCTACTCCCTAATAGAATCCCAAAGCGACTTGATAAAAAATCTGCATACTGGTGTTAAATCATTAGCAATTACCGAATCGGGCCAAAAAATCAGAAAAGCTATTTGCCGGGCGACCGGCGGAGTTATGATTCAAATACCTCTTGGGGGGCTAATTGACCGGAAAAAAGAAATTGCCAGGTGCCGGAAAGAAAAAACCACTTTGGAAAACCAGATTAAAAATCTCAAAAAAACCTTGCGCAATAAAAACTTCCTTCAAAAAGCCCCCCCAACCGTAATTGAAAAACAAAAGTCCGTTCTCATAAAAGCCCAAGCCGAACTCAAAACGATCACCAAACAGCTTACAGAGCTTTACTAGGGCTTAAAGGCATTCCCAAATTCTCCCTCCTGCGCCCCTGCAGGGCTTCGGCGGGCAAGCAAGAATATTGGAATAGATTTTTTTAAAACCAATGTCACAACCAATTATTTCCGTCCAAAAACTGAGCAAAAGTTACGAATATACCAAAAAACAGCCCGGCCTGGCCAACGCTTTTCGGAACTTATTCCGCCGCAAAACCAGCGCCAGCAGTTGACAATAGAAATACTGATGGTTGCAAAACTCCCTATTTCAATTTTTTTGTATCTAGCTCGCCGTCTGCGGCGAAGCGACGTCCCACAAAAAAAATAAAATAGGGAGTTTTGCAACCATCTAATATTATGCGTCACTTCATTTGCTCTTGCCCTCCGGCAAAAAAACTGAGAAAATAGAGAAAATGAAAAATATTAAATAATAAACAAGACCTATGGACCAAAAAAAGTTCGCTGACCTAAAAAAACAGGCGCTCGCGGAGGCCAAAAAGGCAGAAAAGGAATTCAAAAAAGCCGCCGCCAAGGTGGTAAGCTATATTAAAGAAAACCCAAAGAAAGCCGCCGGCATCGCCGCCGGGGCCGCTCTGGCCGTGGGCGCCGCCGCCGCCACTTTCATTGCCACCCACAAGAAAGGCAAGAAAAAATAAACCTTATAATTGGGAACTAGGAACTGGGAACTTAGTACTTCATTATCCGATTAATCGCGTCTTCATCTTTACAGGAATAGGCGTTGTCCGGAGAATAATATTTTTTCGCGGGTCCGTAACAGCCGCCATTGTTTTTGTAAAGCACTCCAAAAAAGGGCATCATAAACCCCATATCCCTCTCCCGAAAATATTGGTACAGTCTTTCAAGAGTCTGGGCACGTTTTTGCCGGCTCATGCGGGCAAAGATATCCAAATCATCGGAGGGAATCCCCGTCCAATCAAGGTGGAGCAGCACGTTATTGGCGTTTTGGGCATAATTTTTGTGCCAAAGCAGTGCCCAACAGCCGCCGCGGCGGGAAAGACAGGGGCCACTTTCAATGTTGCCGTTGCCGTCTATTCCCACTCCGCCTTCAATGTAATCAAAAAGTTTCAAGTAGTGAGCATCGGTAATTGAACCCGTCTGCGCGCCGATTATCACGTCCACATTGTTTTCTTTGGCGTAGGAGCGGACATTCTTGATAATTTCCTCGGCGTATTTGTTTTCCGAGCCTTCCTGCCAATAAATCTGGCCAAAAGTAAAACTCTGCACGCCTAAATTGATGGCCTTTCGCGTAATCTGCTCCATATAATCGCGGTACTCAACGCTGGAGAAAGCCGGCTGGCAGGTGTGCTCCCCCCAAACGTTAGCCGTTCCTTTGCGGCACATTTTGGAAAAATCAAAATCGCGGTTCTTTTTTTCGTTGTAATATTTAGCTTTAGTGTCCAGCGCCTCGGCAATAAACATGCCGTAAACAATGTCCTTTTTGGTAATTAGTTTCTCGCGGGTTTCCGCCCGGCTGAAATCGGGCGGGGCAAGCCAAGTCTCAATCGCTCGGTGCAGATAGTAGCAATTTGAGCGGTTTATAAGTTCAATGAACCGCATATTCTCCGGGCTGTAGCCGGTCAGGATGCCGTCCGCCACGCACCCTTGCTTTTTCAAGCGGTCCATATTTACCGGCGGAGGCGGCGGCGGGGGCGGCAGGAGCAGAGCCGAAGTCAGCGGCTTATCCGGCTTATCTTCAATAATAGCGCTCTCAACGTTATCACCCGCTCCCTGATCGCTTTTTTCAATGTAATTTTCAAACGGAGAAACGCTGTTTTCTTCTTTAGTTTTCCCGAAACCAAGTAATCTTTCAAGACTTGACAGTATCTGGATCTTCTCGTCTTTTAATTGGGCGCTCTCCTTCTCCGGGATAGGCATTACCGCCTTCTTCTGATCGGTTCCCTTTCCCCTAAAAAGAAAAAAAATGGTCAAAAACACCGCGAGCAAAACCGCTGCGGCGGCTGTTCCAATAATCACAAGTTTTTTTCTGTCTGTTTCGTTGTACATGGATTCCAAACCTCTAACTCCCAACGCTCTTCATTTTAAATTCTCCACTATCCCCTTGACATTCTTCGGCAGCAGCTTCAAATCTTTTATCTTTTCTCTCGGCACCGCCGCCGGCTCGTGCGCTCCCCAATATCCTTTTTCGTCTTGATACTCCGGCCCGTCGCCGGTGCCCAAAACGCCGCCAGTTTTTTCGCACAGGTAAAAATACTCCCTTTGTTTATCGGCATAAAGGGTCAGGTCCTGTTTCTTTATTAACCTTACTGCCCTTATTTCTATTCCCAGCTCTTCACGGCACTCCCGCCTAAGCGCTTCCTCTTTGGATTCACCTTCCTCTACCAGCCCGCCCGGGAAGACAAAATATTCCCGCCCCGCCTTTTCCCGCCGCATCAAGATTATCCGATCATCCGCAAAAATAATCGCCCGCACTCGCTTCTTCATAAAAATTGGGGTAAGTTAGTTAATTGTCAGCGCGCCAGTCTTGCTTTTTGATTCCCAGGAACTGCTTTTACTGGTTCGGTACTGTACCGTAAGATTATAACTTTTACGGCTCCACTTGCCGTATTTCAACTTCACGTTCACCAATAAATTGTCGCCGGAATTACGGACATTTTTTACCACGGCCTTTTTATTGCCCAATCTCACTCTCACCCAGTTTTTCTTCCGCTTAGTAAGATTGACATCGTAAACGGTAATAGTGATCGCCGTGTTACGAGATTTTTTCTTGCTGTAACTTAGAGTAGTTTTGTTTAAGCTCAAGCCGTCAGCCGGGCCAATATCGTAAAATAAAACCCGATTGTTATAGGTATCCGCCACATACAAAGCGGAACCGTACTGGAAAACTCCGTAGGGCCGATAGAGCGTGTTGGCCGCCGTCGCTCCTCCCCGATTGGCCTGGTTGTGGCCCGGGTCACTTTGGCCAATTATCCTGTCCGCGCTAGCGTTATTGGCCGCAGGAATGGAATTGTACTGAAGCACCCGATGATTTTGGTAGTCGGCGATAAACAGCCGGGTACCGTCAGAATAAACTCCCCGCGGCTTATTGAGGGTATTATAATTGGCCGATCCTCCTTGATTAGCGCTACTGGAACTCATGTCCGGCTGGCCAACTACCACATCTGGAGCAGTGTTATTAATGGTCGGAATATTATTGTATATAAGTACTCTGTTATTTTGGTCATCACAGATAAAAAGCTTTCCTCCGCTGGCAAATACACCTCGCGGCATCCGCATTCCTTGCGCGCTCACCGCGCCGCCCTGGTCAGAACTGTTGGAAGTCATATCCGGCTGGCCCAACACTACATCGGCGCTAGCATTATTGGCGGTAGGGATGGAATTAAAAATCAGAACCCGGTGGTTATTATTATCAGATACAAAAAGCTTCCCATTGTAGACAAGGACGCCGGTTGGGGAATGAAGGGTATTTGCGGCTGCGCTCCCGCCCTGGTTGCCGTTGCTGCCCGTCATGTCCGTCTGCCCAATCACCACATCGGCGCTAGCCCCGTTAGTGGCGGGAATAGAATTATAGATAAGCACCCGGCTATTGCTTGAATCGGCAATGATAAGTTTCGTGCCATCCGAATAAACATCGGTGGGATAGCTCAGAGTGCCGGCGCTGACCGGCCAATTGGAAGTACCGCTCATATCTGTTTGCCCTACCACCACATCGGCGCTTTGGTTATCGGCAGTTGGCAGAGAATTATAAATGAGCACCCGATGGTTGTTGTAATCAGCCACAAAAAATTTTGAACCGTCGTAAAAGACCCAGTGAGGATAATAGAGCGTGTTGGCCGCAGCCGATCCTCCTTGGTTAGCCGAACTGCCGCTCATATTGGTTTGCCCCAGCACTTTCTCGGCGGAAATATCGGCTGCCGCCTTAGCAGCTGCCGGCCCAATACCGAACACCAAAATTATTGCCAACAGACCCCTAATTAACTGACTCAACCTTTTGTTTTTCATATTTTTATTTTAGGATTAATTAAAATATACGGAGGTTACATAAATTATTGAATAAAAAAATAAAAATAAACAGTAAAAAATGACCCCTAAAAAAATCATCGGATTTCTCGTGGCGCTTAGTTTTGCATTGCCCGGCTATTCCCAAGCGGAAACCCTCACCCGTTCCTTTAGTTACGTCTTGAAAGGGAAAAGAGGAAATATCAACGTTAATCTTGATTCCGGCACTTACAATTACATTTATAACATTCCCCGCCTGGCTTGCCCCACCTGTTCCTCTATCACCGAAAGAGACCGGCCGATCATCACCGAAGCCACCCAAAAAGCGGCTCTGGCCCCACTCATAGCCGCCATCCAGGCCGAGGCAAAGAAAGTTGACGACCAGGCGCGTATTGCCGTAAGTCTTGCCCAAAATATTCCTTACGACTGGGATAAAAGCGACGAGATTGAGGCGGGCGGCAATCCCCACCTGCGCTATCCTTATGAAGTGCTTTATGACAACAAGCAAATTTGCAGTGAAAATTCCTATCTGATCGCTTTTTTGCTCACCGAGTTGGGCTATTCCGCCGGAGTTTTCCTTTTTCCTGAGGAATCCCACGACGTGGCGGCGCTCCGTTGTCCCGCCAAATACAGCTATAAGGGTACGGGCTATTGTTTTATTGAAAGCACCTCCCGCCGCATCATCACCTACAACACTATGGCCAGCCGCTACACCGGCGATTATATCCTGGAGGATCTTACTCCCACCGGCCGCGAATTCAGCCCCAAAAAAGACTACCAAGACGCCCAGAAATATAAAAAATACTACGACAAGTGGTTTCAGGGAAAACTGGGCAAAAAAAGCAACAAAAAATTCAACAAAATCAAGAAAAAATACGGGCTGAACTGAACTCATTTTGCGCAAAATTTTATTGTAAGGCCTCTTCCGCCTGCGCTGATTAGAACAAAGATTATTTTCTCTCTTCCTTTTTTCCTGACCTTTTTACGGTTTAAAATTCTTGTTTAAAATTTCCTCCACTTTTACCCTCACTACCCCCTGTCCTAAAGACGCGATTTGTTTGAACGACTTGTTATCCAGATCAATGAGTTTCCCCGTGCCTTCTTGGGGCCCGTAGCCGGCCACCCGGACAAAAACCTGTTTGCCGTTTGCAATGCTGGTAACCCGCAGCCAGGTGCCGGGAGGGTGGTCGCGGGAAGCGCACTCATCAAGATCCGCGTTATACCAGCTGGCAATTCCCGTCTTGCTCTTCCCAATATTAAGCCGGGTGCCGATGCTCACGACTTCTGCCACCGGTTTTTTGGTTATTTTTGAAGCCAATTTGACCCTTTTGGTTTCCTTGCCGTTTTTGTAGGTTATTTTGTAGCTAACTTCCCGCACACCCTTTTCCCCTTCTTTGGTAATTTTCTTTAAGCCCCAATCAACTTGCTTGTCTTTTTTCTCCACCGTTTCAAAATCAATCGGCTCCTCTTCGGTAATTTCCTCGGTATTGACCCTGGTTATTTTTATCTCCAGACCGTCGCTTAACCGGGTTTCCGGGTGCGGATCCGCCTCGTCCGCGTGGCCCAGGGCGATATCACTCTCCGCCAGCGCGGCGGAAACAGTTTTAGTTAAAGTAGTTTTTTCTAAAACTTTTCCGTCCGCGTAAATTTTCACCCGCGCCTGCCGGTTGATGATAATATTCATGCCGGGAAAAACCGCCGTCTCCCGCGGCGGGATAATTTCATCTTTTTCTCCCGTTTGAATGTTATTTTCCGTTAGCGCCGCGCCGACATCGGGGGCCTTGGTAGTCATTTTATGCTCCAAGCCGTTGTCACTCACGGTAACCGTTTTTTCTCCGGAAAAGTCTAAGGGCTCTTTCGGCGTAAACCAGTTAAAATAGCGCAACAAGACAAAGCCAGCCGCGGCAATTAAAAAAAACAAAACCACTTTAGCAAAATATTTCATAGCCAAAGTTTAGGAAACGTACGGTAACTCAGACTATAAAATAACTATACCCAATTGTATAGGGGAAACATCTATTGTTCTTCTAAAGCGCTAAAACAAATTCTCAGCTCAATTACTTGATTCTAATTGCGTTTTGGCGGGATACCTCGCCCTTTCCGGATATGGAAATCGTGAGGGGATAATAGCCGGTCTGGGAAAATTCGCTCATCGGGAAGACGCAAACCACGCTCTTCCCTTTTTTGGAAACACTAACCTTGGTAGCTTCAGTGAAGCCCAGCCGACAGATGGTAGAAGTACCTGATTTCCTTAGCCCTTTCCCTTTCGCTTTCACCTTAAACGTGCTTTTCCTCGCGTTATACTTGATGCTCTTTTTGGTAGTCCCGGTTAGTTTCATCACGCTTTGTTTGGATCCCTTGGTTACTGCTCGATAGGAGCTGAAGTGGCTGGCGGTAAAGGAAAGCGTTCCGGCGCCGGAATCATATGTGATGTCACTCACATCGGAAGAATCGGCCAACACTCCGTCAACATAAATATCCGGGGTTTCCGAGAAATTCAAACCGTACATCGTGAGTACCGCCCCATAGTTCTTGAGCTCTGAAACCATTTCGGCGTTCAAACTGATATATCCATCTTGGAAAACCAACAAATTGGGGAGGTTTTGCATAAAAATCTGAAAGCGGTAAGACATAAAATCCAATGTTCTGGTAAAATCAATTCTTCCTTCTCCCGCGCTTTGGAAATACAAACCGGTTACATTGTGCCAGTCGGCCATATCCCAAATATTGGAAGTTTTGCCGTATTGCTCCATAGAGCTACGCATTATTTCAAAGCCCTCGTCCAATCCTTCGCAAGAATTGTAATAGCCCGCGGTCATAGACACCCGATGTCCTTCGCTCATATCATACAATTCAGAGTCGGGAACGGTCTGTCCGGCTTCTCTCCTTCTTTCCACATCATATCTGTTTAGTTCTCCCGATGCCCACAGCTCGTCAATTTTCGCTTTGCAGCCATCCACATCATTAGGGTTGTCCATCGCGCTTAAAGTCTCCCAGAAAATGTCGTCTTCGTCGGGATTGTCAAAAGCCAACGCATTCCCCGTGAAAAACAACCCGGATACAAACACCATTGCTCCCAACAGAGTTGTTGTTTTTTGCATGTTTTTGTTTTAGATATTTATTTTTGTTAAATGAAAAGGCAAAAGACCCGTCTAAATTTTTCTTATAACTATTTTACCTTAAATGAAAACGTTGTCAACTTTAATATTATGCGTCGCTTACAGATATTTGCCCCGTCCTAAAGCCACAAGTTTCGCAGTAAATTATCTTGCACAGTATTCCACAAACCCCCTGACATAGGGTTTACAATTCCCATTTTTTGATTTATCTTAGCAGTGCGCTCTCGTCAAAGAGTTGGCTTTTTGTTACCATCTTAAGCAGTAACCCGGGGCTTAGATTTACTCCGATAAGAAGAGACTGTTTCATGTTTCAGGTTCTATAATTTCTGGGGTAGCTCAGTGGTACCCGCCCGAACGACTGGCGTCGTCCAGTCGGGCGGGGAGCAGGTCCGCCGCAGGCGGAGAGACTGTCTTTCCTAGATTCAAATCATGGTTTATAAATTATCTATCATTCTGGGGTAGCTCAGTGGTAGAGCAGGTGGCTGTTAACCACTTGGTCGCCGGTTCGAATCCGGCCCCCAGAGCAAACAAAAATCCCCGCCTTATGGCGGGATTTTTTGTTTTGTTTTGGGGTCACGATTCGAACCAAAGGGGGTCGGGGAAAAGTATTTTCCCCGTTCGGGGTGACTGAGGAGTGTAACGACGAGGACAAGAGGGCGGAAGCCCTATTGAGACCCCGCCGAATGGCGGGGGACGTGAGACTCCGGCCCCCAGAGCCAACGTCAGAAAACCGTATAATCATGTGTTTGTTTTACTTGATTTAAAATAAACTTATGTTACATAATAATTAAGTTTGGATAAATAAATCTATCCAAATAACTGTTCTTTAAAAAGGAGATAAGCAATGGAAAAGTTAAAATGGAATTATGAGAAATACTCTTTTTCCTTAACTAGAAGCGAAGTTAAACTAAGAGAACAATTGTTATATTGGCTCCCAGAAAAAATTATTGATTCACATTCTCACATCAATGTTCCCAACCTTATTACGAGTCATGATTTTCTCTTAAGTCATCCAGCATCAACTTTTTTAGACTTTGATTTAAAAAAGTCAACTAAATTAAATCAGATTCTTTTTCCAGGAAGATTTGTTAAATCCCTTTTTATTCCATGTCCTTTTGTTGGAATTGACTTCTATTCATCAAATAAGTATTTCAAGAAACAGATAAACCAGCCCGATCGATTTGCTATTATGGGAATCCCAGATGAAGTTGATTATACAGTAAAAGCTATAAAATCCTCAAAATGTGCAGCTTTGAAAATGTATCCCTGGCAAACTTTTCCGCCATATAGCCATATCTACGATTTTTTCCGTCCAGAAATCTTAGAATTTTGCCAAAACAACAAAACTCCCATAATTCTCCACCTTCCAAGACGAATTGAGGAGATTACTAACGAAGTTAAACAGTTGATGATTGATTTTCCAAAACTTATTGTAGTACTTGCTCATTTGGGAGTACCATCTTACGAATCCAAAAACATCGAAAAAGATTATCGGGAGATCAAGAAATATCCAAACCTGTTTTTTGACACAGCACTAGTTATTTCAAGCCTTATAATAGGCTCTGCTTTGAAAGTTTTTGGTTATGAACGATTGCTTTTTGGAACTGATGCGCCAATAAATATGATCAGGGGGATTTTATACCAAAACCCACAACTTGGGGAAAGAATGGCGAGTGCTTATCCATATCATTGGGTAGATTACAATGAATATGTTGAGTATGGATATTTAGCTAAAAACGCCACTCATCTACATTGGCAAGCTCTCTTATCGTTACGGGAAGCCATTGAAAAAATGTATCCTAGATGCAAATCGGTACTTGACTCCATTTTTTTCAAAAATGCTAAAAATGTGTACTTCTTTTGAAGAAATAAGTTATGGAGAGAAAAGAGGGTAAGAAATATTTATTACCCTCTTTTTATTTTGATACAAATATTGCATTTAATAATAAAAAGGGACAGTTATCTCATAACTGTCCTGTGAGAGAGCAATCTCTTGTTCTCCTCGATTACATTATTATTTTTTGGTAATAAAGTTTATTACACGGTTTGGAACATAGATCAAACGCGCACCTTCAGAAAGAACCACTTCTTTATTTCGGAGAAATTTGAGAGCGGATTCTTCAACTTCTTCTTTCGAAGGTCTTTGGTTGTCATCATAGTCCAGAACGCCCTTTTTCTTCCCGTTGACTTGAATTATTATCTGGAAATCTCCTTGGAAAGCCAATGAAGGTTCGTAACTAGGCCACCGCTGGACGCAAACACTATTAGACTGGCCCAAAGAATTTCGCCAGACCTCTTCAGCCAGATGTGGGACAAAAGGGGAAAGTACCAAGGTTAAGATCTCCACCGCTTCACTTACTACTACTGGGTTTACTGATGTCTTCAGATACTCCTCGAAGTTATTCAGCACCTCCATAAAAGCTGAAATCACCGTATTGAAGTGGTAGGTTTTTTCAATCGTTTCTGTTATCCGAGAGATGGTGCGATGAACATGACCACGGAATTGAATATCGGCATCTGCCAACTGTTCTCGAGTAATCAGCCGACGCCAATCCTTTTGAAAGTGCTGTTCTGATACTCTGGTGAGCACAGAGTACATTCTTTCCACGAACCGGTGGCAACCACGAATGCCGTTATCCTGCCAATCGACGTCTAACTCAGGAGGACCTACAAAAAGGATGTAGGCTCGCAAGGCATCAGCCCCGAATTGGTCGAGTATCTCGACTGGTGTCACAATGTTGCCCTTCGATTTGGACATTTTTTCACCTTTGAGACACACCATCCCCTGAACAAATAATCGTTTAAAAGGTTCTGGGCGGTCGACTAGCCCGAGGTCATACAGAACCTTGTGAAAGAAACGGGCATAAATCAGATGCACCGTTGCATGCTCCACTCCACCGACGTATAAGTCAACATCCATCCAGTAGCTTTGCCACTTACTATCAAACGGGGCTTTTGTGTTGTGCGGATCAGTAAATCGGAGAAAGTACCATGCGGAGAAGACAAATGTGTCAAGCACATCGGTCGCTCTCTCCGCAGCGCCTCCACACTTTGGACAAGTTGTCTCAACAAATGACGGGATTCTTGCTAAAGGAGGAGGCCAACCGGGCGTAATATCTACTCCCAATGGCAACTTGACTGGTAATTCCTGGTCAGGAACGGGCCTAATCCCACACTTAGGACAGATCACGAAAGGGATAGGTGCCCCCCAATAGCGTTGGCGTGATACACACCAATCACGCAGACGGAAAGAGCCGTCTTTTTGTTTACCAATCCAATTACGTTGCATCGCAATGACTCGAGGTGGCCAATCCTTCAACAAATTGAGGTCCTCTGTTAAACGATTAGCGTAAGCCGTCGTCTTCAGAAACCACTGTGTTGTCTTTTTTGGAATGACAACACTTTTACATCGTTCACATTTTCCATTCTCGACCTGTTCATTAGCGAGCACTGTGTTGCAGCTTGGGCACCAATTAACTTCTCTGATATCTCGATAAAGAAGACCTTTCTCCCAGAACCGGATGAGTAGCCATTGTGTCCAATGATAATATTCCGGATGAGAAGTATCGATGACCTTGTCCCAGTCATAACTGAATCCCAGTTTTTGGAACTGCTGCTTCATCTTGGCGGTACATTCAGTATTCCACTTCTGCGGTTCAATGTTTCTCTTGAAAGCAGCATTTTCGGTCGGCAGTCCAAATGCGTCCCATCCTGTGGGGTGAAGAACGTTGCACCCATTCATTCTTTTGTAGCGGGCAATAACGTCTGTGATTGTATAATTTCGGACGTGTCCCATGTGAGCGTCTCCGGAAGGGTAAGCATACATTCCCAGCACATAGAACTTTTCACGAGATTCGTTCTGTGGCATATCGAACAGATGTTCCCTTTCCCAAAACTCTTGCCAAAAAGCCTCGGCTCTCTTGAAATCGTACATGACGGTTCTCCTCTGAAATAGATTTGTCTAAAGCTCCGTCACTAGGTATAGGAGCTTGTTTTTTAAGGAACGACCTTATCAGGTTTAATATACTATGCAATATAAATTTTGCTTTTGTCAATCATTTTTGGCTTTTTAAATTAAATATTCGCTAAAAAATGCTGTAGAGTATTGTCGATCACAAAAATTTATGCGATATAAATATTATATTTCGAAAAATATTATGAGTATAAAAGTAATTAAAGAAAATCTTCGGAAGGAAGACAAATTATACGAAAAGTGCAAACGCCAAAATTGTCTCGTCCCATTGTATGATCCCCAAAAACACTATTTAGATTTAACAAATTGTAATTACTACTATGCGCTAATCACTTTGCGTCACTACATTCGTAAGGTTTCAGACTATTATTTTTCAGAAAAGCAGAATGCAAAATCAGTTGATTTATTTATGTTATCACCTAGCGTTTCGTCTCCTTCTGGGCCGGGCTCTGATTCTAAACCAATACCCATAAAGTTTGGAAATCTTAAGACATACCTGGTTGATTCTTCTCAATTTGGATTTGAACCTCTCTTACTAAATGGATTTGAAAAATTATATTGTTATCTACCGTCCATGCGTGGAGAAGATTGCGATAAACGACATTTAAATCAATTCTATCATTGTGAATTTGAAATGATTGGGACATTGAAAATGATTATGCCAATTATAGAAGGATATGTTAAGGTTCTATGTCAGATCATTCTTTTTATGGAAAAAATGGTTGATAAAATTAGTTCTGATCCCATGGCAACCAAAAGAGCACTGAAACAACTGGCGGATTGTAAGAATTTTCCAAAACTAACTTTTGACAAAGCAATTGAGATTCTAGTTACAAACAATAAGAAAAATTTGATAAACTTTACCGATCATGGTAGAGATATCTCGGCTGAAGGAGAAGTTGAATTAATGAGAATACTAAAAATTGAAACTCCGCTTTGGGTTATGTATTATGATCGGGATCGGGTACCATTCTATCAAAAACCCCACCCAAAATCTTCAGATAAAGTGCTCAATGCCGATCTGCTTTTCCCACCATTAGCTAATAATTCTTTTGGTGGAGAAATTGTAGGTTGCGGCCAGCGTCAAGACAAGCCAGAAGAGATGTACGAATCATTAAAACGGCAAAAAAATCTTTCACCTAAGCCCTACGAGTGGTATATAAACCTTAGAAGACAATCCAGTTATAAAATCACTTCCGGATTTGGCTTAGGAATTGAAAGATTTGTAACTTGGGCATTAGCTCATAAGTCGATTCGGGACGCAACTGTTTATCCTCGGCTAAAAAACATCAAAATTTATCCTTAAAAAGAATAATGAACAAAAAAAAGATCTCAAAAGAGGAGTTTATTAAATTTTTCAAACCATATTCTCAAAATGTCGATATCGCCGACAACTCTGCTTTTTGGAAATTATCGGACGCTATAATCAGGAAAATTATTCTCAAAAATATACCAGCTAAATCTATAAAAGAAAACGACATCATTATGGATGCAGGTGGAGGAACAGGACGATGGGTTTGTAAACTTAGTCAGGACTATAAGTGTAGATTTATTCTATATGACTTGTCAGATGACATGCTTGAAAAAGCTAAGAAAAATATTTCTCGGTCAGACATTCAACAACGAGTGACAGTGACAAAAGGGGATTTAACTAATATTAATCAAATCGAAACAGGGTCAGTTGATTGTATTATTAGTATATATAGTCCAATTAGTTTTATTTACGATAAGGAAAAAGCTACCAAAGAAATGTATAGGGTCTTAAAAAAAGGAGGGGTAATTATAATAATGGGCCACGGATATTATAATGCTTTGTATTCCAAGATGAACAATTATTTTGCATCAATTGAGGAAATCGGAAACATTGAAAAGGATTATACAGTAAAGTGGGCTAATCATGTGCCATTTCTAAATGTTTTTTCGAAAGAATCGATGGAAAAATTGTTGTCAAACGCTGGATTTAAAATAGAAAAAACTTATGGGATACCTGTGTTTATCCAACCTGGACTGGAAGATTTCGATCCGAAGAATAAACAAAGAAGCCAAATTTCAAAAGCATTAGAAAATAAAAAATATTTTAAAAATGCTTTTAAAATAGAAATGGCACATAACTCGAAACCAACAGTAGTTAATCGGGGCATGAATATTTTTACTGCGGCAAGAAAATAATATTATTTTTTTAACTTAGGCTAAATGAACTTAATTAACCCAGAACATATTAAGAAAAGACAAACAATCGGCATTATTTCTCCATCCGCTGGACTCGCCCCTCTCTTTCCTCACCGTATTGATAATGGAAAGGCAATGCTCGAAAAAATGGGGTTTAATGTAAAATTTTCGAGCCATGCCTTGGAGCAAGCTGGCTATGTTTCGGCGTTGCCCGAAGAAAGAGCAGCAGATATCAACCAAATGTTTGCCGATGATAATATAAAGGCTATTATATGCAGTATCGGAGGAAATCATTCCAATCAGGTTTTAAAATATCTCGATTTTGAGATGATTGCCAAAAATCCAAAAATTTTTTTAGGTTATTCTGACATTACCGTTCTACATTTGGCATTTGCAAAGAAATCTAGATTGAGAACATTTTATGGTCCCTGTTTAATGTCCGAGTTTGGTGAATTTTCTGAAATGCTTACCTATACTCGAGAACATTTTGAAAAAGCCACTTCAAAGACTGACCCAATTGGAATAATAAATCCTTCATTTGAATGGACGGAAGAATTTCTTGATTGGTTTGCCAAAAAGGATCTTACCAGACCGCGTCGATTACAGAAAAATAAGGGGTATGAGTGGTGGAAACAAGGCAAAACAAAAGGGGAATTATGGGGAGGAACAATTCCCTCGCTAAACCATTTGGCAGGAACAGAGTATTGGATTGACCTTAAAGATAAAATATTATTCTTAGATCTCCCAGAGGGAGATAACCCAGCCAGCCCTTTGCCTCTTTCATCACTAGATTCGTACTTATCAGACATGGATAATTTAGGAGTTTTTTCTTCAATAAAAGGGCTAATTATTGGAAGGCCTTATTTCTATAAGCCAAAAGATGTTGAGACTTTAAAGAAATATATTGAATATTATACAAGAGGATGTTCATACCCCATTCTCTATAATGCAAACATCGGCCATGCGTCACCGATTATAACAATTCCAATGGGGATAATGAGCTCTTTAAATTCGGAAAAAAACGAATTTTCTATTCTTGAAAGTGGGGTGTCATGATCCTATTACCAAACAAATAGGCTACATACTTCCGTATGTAGCCTTGTTATACTCTTTCATGAAAATTTTGAAGTAGAATATCTAATCCGACTCCACTAATAAGAAGTTGTTCCTTCTTTGACAGAAGGAGTTTTTGTGTCCAGTCAACGAATCCTCCGTCAATTAAAGGATAAGTGTAGCCAAGTCGGTTTTTAGCTGTGATTTTAAAACATAGATCGGTATAATAGCCCATCCCGGCAATTCTCTCGAGGTCGAATTCCCAATAAATATCTGGAATATTTGATTTCATAGGGGTAACTATCGCTTCTTCGACTTCCTTTAGGGCGTCGATAAAATATTTGATCCCATAATTGAATTGCGATTCTACATCCAGCACCCGGAGATCACTAACTATTGATGGAAAAGAAATTCCTGCCGCTTCGAAAATACTGAAGGCTGAATTTTGAGTTTCTCTCCCAACCTCTTTTCGACTAAGACCTTTGTTCTGGATGATTTTCTCGGCTATCCGAATATTAGAGATATTAACGATCACTCCTTGAAAATGGTATCCGGACTTAATCAAAAAACAGATAAATCGCAAATAGTATGTTAGGTGCTCTAATAGACTGGCGATTTTAAAAGGCCAATCTGGCTTTTCACATCCCGCTGTTTCCAGTGCAAGAACCTTGAAATGAGGCATGAAACCAGGAATTTTCTCAAAGCTTTGGAGACGGATGTTCCGTTGGATTGTAGCCAGTCGAACAGGGTTAGCGACAGTTGAGGAATTTCGGATTAGTTGTGACCGTCGTCTAGCACACTCTAAAGCCAGTGCGGTAGTAGGATCTGCGGTTACTTCTAGGTTCCGTGACGTGGAAAGAATGTTTTTCTGATTTGTTCCTGCCAGAATACGGTTTGTCCCAAAAGGAACAACAGGCGAAAGTTCGATTGCTTCGAATTCTTGGGGAAGAAGATTGATCGCATTATGCTCAAGACCAACGATTGCCCTCTGTGAGAGCGCACTAGGTTGTGTAAATCTACTATTATGCACTTGATCGAGGAGGTGGTTAACTGAGAGTCTGCCGGCTCTCTCCTCAAATGCATACAGTAGTAGGGACTGCCAGTCTTTTTGCGAAAGCAACGCCAATTTTTCGACCAGTCTATCGATTCCTGTTATAGCCGAAATACGCTTTAAAATGCCTTCTTCTTTCATGAGTGCCTCCGTGTCTATTCTTTCGGGAAAGGTTATTATGTTTATTTAAGGTACTATAAGGTAATCTTTACCTTAAATCTTGATAACACGTATAGTAATAGAAGTCAAATCGTTCAGAGCAGTTTTTACTATTTTCCAAAACTTGATTTAAAAAGTCGGTATTAAAATTAATTGCTGATAAATTCTTGAACGTATCCACCAGCTGGAGCACTTCGACAGTTCGACAAACTCACTGCAGGCAAGCTCAGTGCAAGCCAGTGGAGCCAAGCAGGACGGGATATCCTACGCTAAAGCTATGGAAGAGCAATGCAGGGACAAAATCCCTGCTTTGATCATTGATCGAACACATTTTTAAGTTTGTTCTTGCATTAAACAAAAAAATAGTTCCTAATTAACTAGGAACTAGGAACTTTTTAGAATTACCCATGAAGACCTCGGAAAAAATTTTGGATTTTCTAAAAAATAAAGGGCAATCCAGCGGCAGCGAACTAGCCGAATTTTTGGAAATGACGGACAGAGCTGTAAGAAAACAACTCAAAAATTTGTTGGAAAGTAAGAAAATTACCAAAATCGGCAAACCGCCGAAAGTTTTTTATTTGATACAAGAAAAAGCCGAGAAAAGAGTAGCGGTGACCATAAACAAAAAAACCAGAGAAGCCATCGACGGCCGGTTTTTGATCATCACTCCAACCGGCGAGAGAAGGGAAGGCTGGAAAGGTTTTTTGTATTGGTGCGGAAAAACCAAACAACCGCCCGAAAAAACCGCCAAGGAATACATAAAGACCCTTAAAAAATATGATGCTTTCAGAAATATCAGAAATGGAAACCTGATTAGCGGTCTGGAAAAAATGAAAAGCACCTTTCCTAAGGTTTGGTTGGATGAACTATTCTATCTGGATTTTTATAGTATTGAACGTTTTGGCAAAACCAAACTCGGCCAACTGCTATTGTACGCCAAACAGAGCCAGAATAAAAAATTGATTAAAGAGTTGGTGGCCGACGTCAAACCGCAAATTAACTTCATCCTGAAGAAGTACCGCATTGACGGGGTTGGTTTCGTGCCGCCGACTGTCAAAAGGGAAGTACAATTTATGAAAGAACTAGCAAAAAATCTGAACCTCCGCCAGAGAAAGCTCTCGATAACCAAGATAAAAACGGATATTATCGTGCCCCAAAAAACTCTCAATAAACTATCCGACCGGGTGGAAAACGCCCAAAAAACTTTTGTGGTGAACGATTCCGGCCAATACAATAATATTTTGCTCATCGACGACGCAGTCGGTTCCGGTGCCACTATCAACGAAATCGCCTCCCAAATCCACGCTCGCGGCCTCTGCCGGGGGAAAATTATCGGACTCACCATCACCGGCAGCTTCAAAGGATTCGACGTAATCAGTGAGGTTTAAGGGCTTAATCCAGATTTGGAATGTAAATAATTGTGCCCCTTTTCTCAAAAACAGTTCTAACGTTCCGCCTTTGCCCCGCCCTTTTGGAAGTACAGAGCTACGGACGGACAAGTGGCTACGATTGAGAGCAACGACCAAAAACCGCAAATCATGCGGTTATTTGTTTATATCCTTCACAAAACCTTTTTAATCCTCTATAAGGATAGGTCAAGCTCTTTAACTTAAAATGTCTTCATTTCCACCTGAAAGGAGAGAATACAATGGGAAGAGTATTTGCCTGGGAAGAGATCACAGACCATTACGTTCCTCAACTGGAAAGCTTCGATATTCTTTGTTGCTTACTGGAAACAAAGCTTTCCAATAGTCCCGCGATAAAGGGGGCTTTGGTGTGCGGATCTTACGTTCGGGGCGACTATAATATTAGAAGCGACATTGACTGTGTGGCTGTCTACGATTGGCAAAAAAGAGCAGACGCTATGAAGGTATTTCAGCGATTGGAGATCGAGTCCTCGAAAAAGAATATCCCGCTGGAAATGATTCCCCTTGATGACAAGCTCGCGGCTACGCCGAATCACCATTTCAATTCAACCTTCATAGACCACCTCCGTTTATCGGTAGAAAGGGGCGGCATTATCAAGAGAAATCCTGTTGAACTGATCCATCCCAACCCCTTATCCTACTGGGAGGATACCCGCCTTTATCTAATCCACAAGATCAGAAAGTTGGAAAAAGGTTCGGCCGCTTTTCCAGTTCTCCGTTTTGAGAGACCGTACGTTTTTCTGCAGAAAGCTCTCGAGTTTCCCATCTATGCGGCGCGAAAGATGATCCAGTGCGCCGATCGCAAGTTCAAAAGCGGCGACTCTAAAAAAGAGGTGCTGGATATTTACGCCAGTCTGAACATCAAAGCAGCTAGCTCCTTACTTCAAGAAATCGTCGCCCTCGATGAACATTACAGTCAATGTGTAGAGCGTCAACTGATTCAAAAGGATAGAGAGCTTTATTTCGAAGTTCTTAGGGAAATCGTGGCCGTCATTCCAAAAGTCCTCAATTTTGCGAGATCAAACCTCGACCATTTGAGCAAACAGGAAGTCAGGAGGTGATTAAATGAGCGAAAAGTTGAGGGTAGTAGGAAAAAGCAGAGTACCGGGGACGATTATGATTCACGGGTCTAATGGCGAAGTGGCGGCTCCGCTGGATACCCTAGGAGTATTCTACACTGGCAAATGGGTAACGGTATTGATTACTAAGCCCAGCCCGGATGAGGATGTCCCCTTGGAAGTTCGCGAGGCTATGGTTGGGCTAAAGGTTGACACCATTTTCACAGTCGAGCAAATCAAGGAGCAGACTGGCAAGGACTTCGGCTTGCCTCCCGGCAGCCGGTTGACCTATGCGCCAGCAGTGATAGAGGCTCTAGCAAAGGCCGGTAAAGTCGAGGAGGCAGAGATTCTTGAAGAACTAATGCCCAAGGTATTGGATATGTATTCGATACCGCCGGGAACATACGAAGTCGTTCAGTAGCAAATGAGGCCAAACGTTAAGAAAGCCAGTCTGAGTAATCGGACTGGCTTATTAAATTTTTTGCCAAAATAATATAGTGAGAAGTGCTGTGGGGTAAAATTAAACTGTTTCCATTAAACAGGTTCTAAAGCTGTCGAGCTTTTGGAGCACTTCGACAGTTCGACAAACTCACTGCAGGCAAGCTCAATGCAAGCCAGTGGAACCAAGCAGGACGGGCTATCCTACGCTAAAGCTATGGAAGAGCAACGCAGGGACAAAATCCCGGTTTTTTTTGCGCGATTATTGCGCGATTATTGCGCGATTATTTTTTTGGTTTAGAATACAAACATATTGAATCGCTAAATTAAGTTATGTTTAAGCCAAAGTACAAAATTACCGATGGAATTTTAAAAACACTGACTGCTATCGCGGAAGCAAAGGCGATTATCGAGCGCGCGAAGATACTTCCGCTCCAAGAAATCAGGTTGAGGAGGCAGGCTTTGATAAGAATGACCCATAGCTCAACCGCTATAGAAGGAAACAGACTGAACGTTAAGGAAGTAGGAGAGATATTAGCCCGTAAAAGGATTAACGCGCCCGAAAGAGACATCCATGAAGTACAAAACTATCTCAAAGCCCTCAAGTATATCGGAGGTATCGTAGCTTCTAAAAAACCCATTACCGAAAAGGTTTTTCTGCATATCCATAAACTGGTGACGAATAAAACCCTGCCAAAAGAACAATCCGGACTTTACCGGAAAAATCCCATTTACGTCGTTAAGCGGCGGATAGGTTTTCCCGACCAGGTTGTTTATACTGGTCCAAGTGAAAAAAAAGTGCCGGACTTATGCAAGGATTTGATTGCTTGGATAAACGAAAACGAGGAGCAAAGAACCAATCCAGTCATAGTGGCCGGCATTGCCCATATCGAGATCGCCGCCATTCACCCTTTCAATGATGGCAATGGGAGGACGGCAAGGGCAATGGCAACCCTGATACTCTATAAAATGGGCTATGATTTTCGCCGCCTTTTCGCTCTGGAAGATTATTACAACCGCGACAGGCAATCCTACTACAGAGCCGTAAATACTGGTGAAAAGTATCATAATGGAAAAGCGGATTTTACATTCTGGCTTGAATATTTTGTGGGTGGTTTTGAAGAAGAGATCAGCAATATTAGAAAAAAAGTTCTGGCCTTATCTAACAAAAAAATAGCTGAAAGCGTTAACTTAAAAGTATTTTTAAACGAGGAGCAACAGGAAATTTTGGATTTTGTTGACCAGTTAGGAAAAATAACCGTAAAAGACATGATGGATATAACAAAATCTTCCAAGAGAACCGCCCAACTTAAACTGCAAAAACTCAAAAAGCTGGGAATAATTAAGCAGGTCGGT
>Ga0194126_10002056_pt1 | contig 33015 bp, 26 predicted proteins | sample TA2KigC150mmetaG_FD_148641 | JGI IMG/M metagenome (GOLD analysis project Ga0194126, IMG submission 148641) | Freshwater microbial communities from Lake Tanganyika, Tanzania - TA2015035 Kigoma Deep Cast 150m | ecosystem: Environmental > Aquatic > Freshwater > Lake | place: Tanzania: Lake... | reverse complement strand
TACAGCGTATTGCGTATTGCGTATCGCGTCAGTGCCGCGCCTTACGGTTTGCGCGCTTCGCTCTGAGGACCACGGACTATGCAGTACGGACTACGCACTACGCACTACGGAATACGGACTACGCACTACGCCATACGTTCTCAGAACCAGGGGGTATCATGACCAAACCCAATATCATCATCTGCATGTGCGATCAGTTGCGCGCGTTCGAGGTGGGGTGCTATGGCAACCCGGTCATCCGCACGCCCGTTCTCGACCGGCTGGCGGCCGAGGGGGCGCGCTGGGAGACCGCGGTGACCACTTTCCCGGTGTGCATGGCTGCGCGCTCGGTGACGCTGAGCGGCCAGTACAACCGCTGGTGTACGGGCGGCGTCGGCAATGTGGCCACGCCGCAAGGCGAGGGGCGGACCTATTTCCCGCAGTACCCGCACCACGGCCGGCCGCATCTGAAAGACCCGACGCTGCCCGAAATCGTGCGTGTCCTGGGCTATCACACCGCGGCGATCGGCAAGTGGCACATCCACACATGGCCGCACGACCTCGGCTTCGACTATTACCTGATCCCGCGCATGAACCACTGTCACACCGGCCAGTCCTTCTCCGAGAACGGCGGGCCAGAGTTCACGCCCGACGGCTACAGCGTGGACTTCGAGTGCGAGCGCGTGGAGCGGTTCTTGCGCGAACGGGCCGCGGCGGATCGGCCGTTCTTGCTCTTCTACAACATCTCGCCGCCGCACTGCCCCATGAGCGACGCGCCGGAGAAGTATACGCGCATGTACCGGCCTGAGGAGATGCCCATCCGCCCCAATGTTGACCTGAACCGGCGGTTGCCCGATCAGGATCACTGGTTCAAGGTGTACCGGTGGGACTTCCGCTACTACAACTTCCACCTGCCCTACACCGAGGAACTGCCGGAGGATTTCACCTTGCGGCGTGTGATCGCCGAATACTACGGCATGACGACCTGGGTGGATGACGCGGTGGGGCGGATGCTGGCCGCGCTGGACGCGAACGGCCTGGCGCACGACACGATCGTCCTCTTCACGTCCGATCACGGCGACTATCTGGGCAGCCACAACCGCGTCCAGAAGGGGGACCTGCACGAGGAATCGGTGCGCATCCCGCTGATCGTGCGTTGGCCGGCCGGGCTGAGGCCGGCTGTGGTGCAAGGGCAGGTTGCAGGGCTGGTGGATCTGGCGCCGACGCTGCTTGACCTGTGCGGCATCCGGCCGCCAGAGCACATGCACGGCCGCAGCCTGGCGCCTGCCTTGCGTGGGATTGACGGCGATGCGGCCGGCGTGCGCCAATCGGCGGCGCGGTTCGACCCGACCGGCGCCGGCCTGCCGGCGGATGCCGCCATCATCGAGACCGGCAACGGGGTGGGCATCCGCACCCCGCGTCGCCTCTACGGGCTGCCGTTCATCCCGGGAACGCATCGCCTGGCCGATGCGCCGCACTACTTCTTCGATCTGGCCCAGGACCCCTATCAGGTGCGCAACCTGGCCGGCAGCGGAGGGCAAGCCCTGGCAGCCCAGGAATTGGACGCCTGTCTGCGGCAATGGGATGCCTGCACACCCTGGATGTCAGGATGAAACTCGATGGGAATTCTTTGTTGCCCCGCGGTAGATGAAACCCACCAAACGCCAGGCGCCAGGAGCTATTCTCAGAACAGTTGTTTAGGAATAGCTCACGCAAAGACGCCAAGACGCAGAGGCGGTCAGAAACACTCAACTTCCCTCGGCGCCCTTTGCGCCTTTGCGTGAGGCCAGCAGAGTGATTTTTCGGATCAGGAGATGCACCATGCTCGAGGCTGAAAACACCACGGTCGGCCAGGCTATCTACCGGACCGAGATCGAGCAGTTGCGCCGCGGCCAGATGCCTGCACTGGCCGCAGGTGTGGCGGTCCTGGCTTGGGGTTGGCTCGGCCTGACTTTGGCCAGGCAGTGGGATCTTAATCTCAACCTCTGGCCCACGGCGGTGCTTTTGGCCGCAGCATACGGCGCCTACCGCCTTCCCGCAAGGCGCTACACAGCCGCCTGCTGGCTGTTGCTCGGCGGCCTGGCGCTAAGCAACAGCCTGATCGTCGCCGGTCATCCCTCCACGGCAGCGTTGGCTCTGGGCGCGCTGGTAGTCATCACAGCCCATGCCTTACTGGACGCGCCGCAAGCATTTCTAGTCACCGCGGTCGCCTGGGTCACTAACTCGGCGGCCTACCTGGCCAGCTACGGCCCATCGGAGGACTCTCTGGCGGTCGTATGGGAAACTGGAGGGTTCTATGCGTTGGCGTTCGCGGCCAGTTGGCTGGCGACCCGGCCGTTGCGGTCGTCGGTCGAGGCCGCGCTGGCGGGCTGGGCCCAGGCGCAGAAGGCGTTACGCCAGGCGCAAGAGCACCGGGCCGAAGTCTATCGCGTGATGCGCGCGCTGGAAGGAGCCTATCATCGCATCGAACACATGCACCAGGAGGTGACGGCCAAACGCGCCGAGGCTGAACTGGCGCGCAGCCAGAAGGCTCGCTTCGCAGCCACCGTCAGCCACGAGCTGCGCGGACCATTGAACCTGATCCTGGGCTTCAGCCGGCTGATCGTCCTCTCGCCGGAGAACTATGGCGAGCAACTGCCCCCAGCCTTCCACGCCGATCTGGACGCCATCTACCGCAACAGCCGGCACCTTGCGGCGCTCATAGACGACATCCTCGATCTCGCTGAGATCGAAGCCGAGCGCCTGCCGCTGGTCAAGGATCGCATTGACCTGGAAGAGGATGTCGTCAAGAAAGCTGTCGCGGTCGTCGCTCCCCTGGCCGAACGCAAGAGACTGGACCTGCAACTCCAGTTGGCGGGTGATCTCCCCAGCATTTTGGCCGATCCGATCCGCCTGCGCCAGGCCCTGCTCAACGTGCTCACCAACGCTGTTCGCTTTACCGAACAAGGGGGCATCACCGTTCGCACCTCTCGCCTGGACGATCGCTTGCTGGTCAGCGTGCAGGACACTGGCCCTGGAATCGCTGCTGAGGATATGCCCAGACTCTTTCGCGAATTCAGCCAATTGGGGCGCACGCCCACCCGAGAAGGCCGCGGCAGCGGCCTGGGTCTCGCCATCAGCAAGCAACTGGTGGAATTGCACCGCGGCGAAATCTGGGCTGAGAGCCGGGCAGGCGCTGGTACGACATTCCACCTGACCTTGCCGTTGATGGATGCCCGCGTGAGTTCCCCGCTATCATCGAGTAGAGCAGTAGGGCCGCGGCCGCTGGCTCACGGCCGTATCTGTCTGGTGGTTCACGACGATCCAGCCATTATCCGTCTGCTGGCGCGCTACATGGAGGGCTACCGGGTGATTGGCGCGCCTGGCCCGCGTGAGGCGCTGCTGCTCGTCCCCGAGCTGTTCCCGCAGGCGCTCGTGACCACGCCCGATCACGCCCAAGCGCTGCGCGACGAACTAGCCGGTTGGCCCTACTCCGTCCCGGTGGTCAGTTGCGGCCTGCCGCAGGGGGGCAAAGGACGTGGCCTGGACGGCGTTCTGACGCACCTCGTCAAACCGATCACTCCTGAAATGATGGATGCAGTGATGCGCCAGGTGGAAAGAAAAGAAGGGGAAACGACCGTGCTGCTGGTAGACGATGACCCCGATGCGGTGCGCCTGCTGCAAGCGATGCTCACTGCCTTGCCCAGGTCTTACAACATCCTGCGAGCCTACAGCGGATTTCAGGCGCTGGAATCTCTGGCCGATCATCCGGCCGATGTCATCTTCATGGATCTGGTCATGCCAGAGCTCGATGGGTGGGAGACTGTGGCGCGTTTGCGCGGGGATGAGCGTCTGTGTCAGCCGCCCGTCGTGTTCATCTCCGCGCAGGATCAGGCGGACGCATCTCCCGAGGTGCACTTGCCGCTCAGCATCTACCGGCAGGAGCCGCTTGACATCGTCCGTGCCGCGCGCTGCCTGAAGAGCCTCCTGGATGAGATCACCCCGCGCTATCTGCCGGAGCCAGCAGCGCCTGCACCCGCTGCAACAGCGCCGCCTGCGTGATCGGCTTGCACAGCACATCGGCCGCGCCCAGTTCGAGCGCCAGGCCAGGTTGATCCAGAACCGAGCAGATCAGCACCGGAATAGCCGCGGTCGTGGGTAGAATCTTCAACGATTGCAGGATTTCCCATCCGTCCTCCTGGGGCATCAACACGTCCAGGATAACAAGATCGGGTTGCGCCGCAGCCAGCGCGTGATGAACCTCTGCGCTGCTCCGCGCAACCTGGACCAGATAGCCGCCAGCGCGCAGATAGCGCTCGTGAAGTACAAGCGTGTCGTCATCATCGTCAATCATCAAGATGGTCCTGGATCGGGCGGTGGGCAAAGCAAATGCCACCACCCGAGCGCCATCATCGGCTACATCCAGCCACAACCGGCCGTTGTAGGCCTCGAGCAGCGCCTGACTGACGACGAATTCGGTCGTCCTGAACAAACCGTCAGCCTCGAGACGCGTCTCATCCAGACCGTGCAATCGCCAGATCGTCTCTTTGTCTCCCGAAACGACGGTCAGCCGCAGTTCGTCCTCGGCTGCGAAGCTGAGTGCGCCCATGAACAGATTTAGGAAGAGTTGGCGGAGGATTGCCGGATCGCCAAAGGTCTGGAGCAAGGAGTAACCGATCTTGGCCCGCAGGCGAACCCCCTGTTGGGCGGCGATCGGCGCGACCATGCGCAGCGCGCCATCTATGGTTGACGCCAGACTCACCGGCTGACAGGGTGAACGCCTGGCCGTCCTCAGCGCCTCGGCGCGCGCCTGCTCGATCGCGGACGCGTCCCGTCCTCTGGTGATCGGCGTGGCGGCCATGGTCTCCGCGCTTCGATGACGTTCCCAGAGGATGCTAGCGACCGCATCGAGCGCCTCCTGATGGTGGCGATAAAATGAGGTGCGGCCGAGGCCCAACTCGTTGCAGATGTCGTACTGGCTGCGCGACTGGATGTAGCGCATCCAGAGGATGCGATAGCCGAACCATTCGGAACGCGTGAAGGGTATCGAGCCAGCAGGTCGCAGAAGCTCGACAGCCTCGCGCAGAGACTGGCGCAGAGCCATCGTCGTGGTCTCGCCAGGCGCCGGCTGCAGCGCCAACAGCCCGACCAGGGGGCTGGTCTGGAGATGTGTGGGATCGTGAAAGCCTGCCAGGGCCTTCTTGACATGCGAGGCGAGAACTGCTCGATCACTCAGCACCGCTTTGCGCTCCTGACCTGGCTGCATGGGTCGTCCATCAGCGGATTTTCACGGAATTATGCAGGATTCCCGCGCGTCCATATCGCATTACAATAGCGTTGTTGCAGAGGTGCATACAGAGTACCGGGCGTCCATTCTAGCACGGCCGGCCGCATCTGACAAGGCTGTCCCACACCTTCCCGGCGCTTCCGGTTTTCCGGCCTCGACTGACGCCGCGCTGCCAGAGCACGCTGGACATCCTCTGCATCGGTACGAAAGGAGGTGAGACCGACTGCGAGTGCACGCATCGTCCGGCTTAAACGTCCCCATCTCTTCTTTAGCCGCCAGGAGGAACACCGTGAACCCGTCTAGCATGCGTACCCTATCTCGCCGTGAACTCCTCAAGGTAATGGGCGTCACTGCCGCTGCGTCTCTGGCAGCGGCGTGTACCCCACCGGTCCCTGCCCCAGCGCCGACAAAGGCGGCTGGCGCGCCGGCCGCCGCGCCAGCTCCGAAGGAAGTGAAGCTGGCCCACTGGCAACACCACTCCGTCAGCCGCGCGCAAACGGTTGAGCACTTCAAGGCGCGCTTCGAGGACGAGAACAAGAACGTCAAGATAGACTTCCAATCCATCCCTTGGGCCGAGTACTGGGGCAAACTGGCTTCGGCCATCGCCGCCGGCAAAGGCTCGGCCCCCGATGTCTTCCAGATCCCCATGGGACTGGTCGAAGAGTATGTGGCCGGCGGCAACCTGGTTCCTGTCGCCGACGCTGTAATCACGGGAAAAGCTATCGAAGAGAGCTATCTCCCGTGGACCGTGCAACGCGGCAAGAAGGGCAACGAATACTATGGGCTGCCCCTCGATGTCCAGACACTGCTGATCTACCGTAACGACAAGCTGTATCAGGAGGTCGGGCTTGATCCCAAGGCGAACTTCAAGGATCTGACCGACCTGTATGAGCAAGCCGCGAAGCTGACCAAGAAGAAAGGCGGCCAGACTGACCAGATCGGCTGCAACACGGGCTACTACAGCGCCTGGCAGACAGTGCTGTATCAGCAGTTCCTGCAACGTGAGAAGAATGGCCAGGCCTGGGTAGATTCCGCCACCAAGAAGCTCGTCTGGCCAAAGCACCCCGAGATCCTGGAGCTCTTCAAGTGGTTCTGCAAGCTCTCGGCCGACGCCGACGACAACGCGTTCTTGACCGGCCAGAACCGGTTTGCCCTGGGCAAGGCGGGCATGGAGATCGGTCACCCGGTCTCGCGCGGCACGTTGAAGGCGCAAGCGCCTGATCTGGCTTACACGATTGTGCCGTTCGCCCCTCGCCAGGCAGGTCAGCCGCTCTACACCGCCGGTTCGCACTGGATGTGGGTCGTCGGCAAGTGGGCGGCCGACTTCATGAGCGGCTGGAAGTGGGTGTACTTCTGCACCAACAAGCCGGCGCAGATCGTGTGGAGCGACATCGGCGGCGATCTGCCGAGCTACAAGGAGCTGGTTGACGATCCGCGCTTCCGCAAGGATGCCAACGCCAACGTCGTGATGGACTCCTTGAAGTACGCTTCGCCCTGGGAGTGGGTCGGCTGGGCCGAATGGGTGAAGGAGTTCGGAGACGCGCGCGATCGGGTCGTGATCGGCAACGAGGCGCCTGACAAATCGTTCAACACCATGGTTGACAACCTGAACAAGGTGATCGAGACACACACTCCCAAGAGTTGACTCTCTGACGAGTAGAGACGTTGCCAGGCAGCGTCTCTACTCGACACCGCACACACGAAAGGATTGGTCATGGCCACTGCCGCCAAGGCTTTCGCGATCACGAGGCAGCGCTGGAGCCGGCAACAACGCCGAGAAGCCCTGTGGGCCTACGCATTTTTGTCGCCGGCGTTCTTCTTCCTCCTCGCGCTGATCATGTTCCCCATCCTCTTTGCGTTCTGGATCAGCCTGCACGATTGGAGCCTGATTCCCCGTCACTTCCCATTCATTGGGCTGCAGAACTACCTGGAGACCCTGCGTGATCCTTTGACGATCAAGAGCCTCCGCAACACCCTGTTCTACACGGTGGGGGCAGTGCCGGTGAGCATGGCGGTCTCTCTGATCCTGGCGTTGATCATGAACCAGGAGAAACTGCCCTTCCGAACCTGGTTCCGAACCGCTTACTTCATTCCGGTCATCACCTCTTGGGTGGCGGTCTCTTTCGTCTGGCTATGGCTGTTCGAACCGCGCTGGGGGCTGGTCAACTCCTTTCTGGGCTGGTTCGGCATCACTGGGATCAAGTGGCTGGCCTCGCCGGTGTGGGCGTTGCCGGCCATCATGCTCGTTGCAGTTTGGAAGGGGCTGGGTTACAATATGGTCATCTTCCTGGCCGGGCTGCAGGGCATTCCGCGTGAGATGCACGAGGCGGCCAAGATTGACGGCGCCAATCGCTGGCAGAGCTTCTGGTTCATCACGTTTCCGCTGCTGAATCCTACTGTCGTGTTCATCACGGTCACGGCGGTCATCGGATCTTTGCAGGTGTTCACGCCGGCCGTCATCATGACCACGGTTCAGGGGGAGGCGGGCGGCCCCATCAACTCAACGCGCGTGATGGTGTATCACATCTATTCCACCGCTTTTCGCTATAACCGACTGGGATACGGCGCGGCGTTGGCTTTCGTGCTCTTCGCGCTCATCCTGGTAGTCACGCTCATGCAATTGCGACTGACCCAGCGTGAGGTCGAGTATACGTAAGCTGCCTACACCTGCGACGGAGACCCTCAGATGACCGAAATCGCTCTGCAGCGTCCATCGGCAATGGCTTTTCTCAGACGACACTCACGGGCGGAGCTCGCTGTCCTGGTCCTGGGGTTTCTCATCCTGATGCTGGGCGCGGTCTGGATGCTGTTGCCCCTGGTTTGGATGCTCTCCGCGTCGCTGATGCCGCTTTCTGAAGTGATCAAAGTGCCGCCTATATGGTTTGCCCCTGCGAAGTACTCCCTGAATAACTATATCGAGGTTTGGGGGCGGGTGGGCTTCGCCCGATTCTTCTTCAACAGCGTCTTTGTGGCAGGCACGATCACCGCGGCCCAGTTGCTGACCAGCAGCATGGCAGGCTTCGCATTTGCGCGCTACCAGTTCCCTGGGCGCATGCTGATCTTCATCTTGATCCTCTCCACGATGATGATCCCCTTCCAGGTGATCATGATCCCACTCTTCATCATGATGGCGCGGCTGCACATGGTGAACACCTACAGCGGCATGATCCTTCCCGCGATCGTGACCCCGTTCGGCATTTTCATGATGCGGCAGTTCATGCTGGGTGTGCCCAAACCGCTGCTCGAGGCGGCGCGCATAGACGGCGCGTCTGAACCGTATATCTTCACGCGCATCATGCTGCCGCTTTGCAAGCCTGCGATTGCCGCCCTGGCGATCTTCGCGTTCCTGGGAAGCTGGGACAACTTCCTGTGGCCCCTGATTATCATCAACAGCAAGCAACTCTGGACCCTTCCGATCGCCATGTCGCGCTTTACAGAGCAATACATCAGCCAGACACACCTTCAGATGGCGGGCGCCAGCATCATGTTCTTGCCCGTGCTGTTCGTGTTCCTGTTGATGCAACGCAACTTCATCGAAGGCATCGCGCTGACCGGCCTGAAAGGATAGGCGTTCTTTGGTTTCTTCTCACGAGCGGCTGCTGACCACGCGTACCGTCGAGACGACCGTGGGCAAGGTGACTGAGGTCAGCGAGCACTATCCCGGCGCCGAGACCGCATACGTCATGGAGTAGTTCATCAAGTCCCACGAAGACTATGCCCCTGTACGTCACTGGCTGGCGCGGCAGAAACCCGTGGCCGATTACGAGACTGCGATTGACTCGCTGAGCGAGCCGCCGCTCGGCAATACGCCGTTCGAACTGGCCATGCGGGAGCCGGGCGATGGCGTGTGTCTGATCGGCGGCGTCAGCCCTATCGTGCTGGCGAATGCCGGGCCCGAGGAGGTGCGCGACCACGTGGCTGATCTCTTCCGACGCGTGCTCTCGCGACGCAATCTGCTGCTGTGTACGAGCGACGTGTTGGCGGAGCTGTGGTTCAGCTATTTCCGCGTGCGACGCCTGGCCTGGGAATCGGTGTGGAGGACGAGCTGCCCCTGGCTGCGGCGGAAACCGCCCTGGCGTTCTGGGAGGGCTTGATCTCGTAACACCGGGAGGATCTGATGCAGCAAGTCGGTATCGGTATGATCGGTTGCGGCGGCATGGGGCGGCACGTGGCGCGACTCCTGCTGCAGCAAGACGCACGGCTGGCGGTGCGGGCGCTTTGCGACCCGGACCCACGTTCCATCTCCAAGACCCAGGCCGAGGTCAGCCCCGGCGCCAGGGTCTACGCGGACTACAACGACCTGGTACAGGCTGACAATGTGGATTGGGTCATGGTCGCTTCATGGAACTGCTACCACCGGGAGCAGGTGATCGCCGCGTTCGCCGCGGGCAAGGACGTGTTCTGCCAGAAGCCGCTGGCCACCACGCTGGCCGACTGCCTGGCAATGCGCGATGCCCACCAGTCCAGCGGAAAACTCTTCAACCTGGGATTTTCGCTGCGCTATTCAGCGCACTACCGGAAGATCAAGGAGTTGCTGGACGGGGGCGCCGTCGGTCAGATCATCAGCATGGAGTTCAACGAGACCCTGGGCTTCAACCATGGCGGGTACATCATGGGTGACTGGCGCCGGCTGCAATGCTATGCCGGAACCCATCTCCTGGAGAAGTGTTGCCACGACATTGACCTGGCCAACTGGATGGTGCAGAGTCTCGCCGTCCGCGTGGCATCCTTCGGCGGATTGAGCTTCTTCCTGCCCGAGAACGAGCATCACATCGCGCGGCTCGGCCAGAGCGAGAAGGGGGTGGATGCCTACCGCACCTGGGGCGGCCTGGTAGACCTGAATCCCTTCACGTCTGACAAGGACATCGTGGACAACCAGGTGGCCATCGTGGAATACGCCAACGGCGTGCGCGCGACCTTCCACACGAACTGCAACGCCGGGATTCCAGAGCGGCGGATGTACATTCTCGGCAGCGAGGGCGCGCTGCGGGCCGATCTCTACGCCAGCACGATCCAGCTTCGGCGGATCGGGTTCGACGCTGCCATCGAGGATGTGCCGATCCGGGCCATGGATGGGCACGGCGGCGGCGACGCAGTGCTGGCGCGGGAACTGGCGGCTAGCATGTTGGAACGCGTGCCTCCCGCGGTCGGCATGTGGGACGCTCTCACGTCCGCCATCACGTGTTTCGCCATTGATGAGGCGATGCACACAGGCCGGGTGGTGGACGTGCGGCCATACTGGGAGAAGGCTGAGGAAAGTCAGGGCGCCGGCGCACCGTCATGTTTGCTCACCATGCCTGTGGCAGCGCTACGGCGAAACTGAGTGATGCAATGACCGACGGGCCTGCGAACCAGGCCACCAAAGCAATGGCCGCTGCAACCTCGATTGGCTTCTGAATATCATGAAAGGTGGATTCTGATACGCGGCTACCTCGATGTCGTCCAGCCCGACGACCGAGATGTCTTCAGGGACGCGCAGGCCCGCCTCATGGATCGCGCGCACCGCGCCGATGGCCATTCGGAAATGGATGAATCTATGGTAGCGTGTGGGCGATCCCGCGATGGAGAAAGACATCATGAGCAAAGATATCCAGGTGGCGTTTGTCGGCGTACATCGCGCCAGTTCTTTCTTCAAGGCGTTCCAGGTACATCCTGACACGGTCATCGTGGCGCTGTGCGACGTCAACCAGGAGACGCTGGCCGAGGTGGGCCGCGCCGGGGGCATAACGCAACTGTATACTGCCTACGAGAAGATGCTGGACGAGGCTCGACCCGATGCGGTGGTGATCGCCACGCCGATGCAGTTCCATGCGCCCCAGGCGATCGCGGCGCTGGAGCGGAACATCCACGTGCTGAGCGAAGTCACGGCGGGCATCTCGCTGGACGAATGCCGCGCGTTGGCAGCCGCGTGCCGGCGCTCGAAGGCCGTCTACATGATGGCCGAGAACTACACCTACATCAAGGCCAATGTGCTGATCAAAGAACTCGTGCGCCGCGGTCTGTTCGGCCAGGTCTACTACGCCGAAGGGGAGTACATCCACGAGCTGAAGGAATTGAACGAGCTAACCCCCTGGCGCCGGATTTGGCAGACCGGCATTGACGGGATCACCTATCCTACACACAGCCTGGGGCCAATCCTGCAGTGGATGCCCGACGATCGCGTGGTGCGCGTGTGCTGTGCGGGCAGCGGCCATCACTACGTGGACCCGCGCGGCCAGCACTACGAAAACCAGGACAGTTGCGTGATGCTGGCCAAGACCAGTCGGGACGCGCTGATCAAGATTCGCGTGGACATGCTCTCCAACCGGCCCCACGCGATGGCCAACTACTCACTGCAAGGCACGACGGGCTGCTATGAGTCCGCGCGCAGCTCACTGGAACCGCACAAGATCTGGCTGGCTGGCCTCTGCCCTGATATGAACACGTGGCTGAAACTGGCCGACCTGGAAGCTGACTACCTGCCCGCGATGTGGCGCAACCCGCCGGCCGAGGCGTTGAAGGCCGGGCATGGCGGCGGCGACTACTTCGAGGTGATGGACTTCGTAGCGGCCATCCAGGGCGAGCAGCCGTGCCCGATCGGCATCCACGAGGCAATGGACATGACGTTGCCCGGCCTGATCAGCCAGGAATCGGTCCGGCAGGGCGGCGCGTGGCTGCCCGTGCCCGACTCGCGCGAGTGGTGATGGAGAGGGCATGACAAAGCGCGCCAGATTCCCCCAACCCACCACCGAAACCGCCCAACTGGCCCTGGACACCATCTTGCAGAAGCCGACCAGGGGCATCCCGAGCTGGCTCCTCAACCCGATGGCGCATGGGCACATCGAGCGCCTGGCGGACGCCGAACCGGGCGCCTACCGCCGCGAACCGGAAAAGACCTACCTGGCGATGCAGTATGCCGCCGGTACTTGCCTGCTCGATCAGTGGATACCGCGCAATCCGCTGACCATGGGCGAAGGCGGCTATGAGGAGGACGCGACGCAAAGAGACGCCGCAACCGCCGGCATCCACGAGATCATCTGCGATGGCATGCGAATTGACTCGCCGGAAGCCGTGGTGGAGCACCTGGAGCGCATCGAGTTCCCGCGGCTGCGCCGCGCCATCGCCGAGTTCGACGAGGATGCGCGAGCGCGCCAGATCATCGAAAACGAGATCGCGCTCCAGGCCGAGCTTGGCCCCGGCATCCTGAAGAGCGGCTACGGCTTCATCGCTTTTCCGGGTCTGGACTATACCAGATACGGCTACAGTCACTACTTCATGGCCTATGCGCTCTACCCGGACATGATGGAGCGGCACTTCTCCCTGGAAGCGGACTACGGGCTGCTGAACAACCGCGCGGCCGCCCGCGCCTACACGGAGGGCAATCTGCCGCCGCTCTACCGTCTGGATCACGATATGGCCGACTCGCGCGGCACGTTGGTCAAGATCACGTCACTGGACAGGCTCTGGTTCCCGCACTTCGCCCGCTGTCTGGCGCCGCTCCTGAAGATCGGGCTGCGCCTCATCTGGCACTGCGACGGCAACCTGATGCAGATGGCGCCGCGTCTACTCGACGTAGGCATCCATGGCTTCCAGGGCTTCCAGTACGAAGACGGCATGGATTACGAGAAGATCTGCGCCATGAAGACGAAGGACGGCGAAGACCTGATCATCATCGGCGGGGTCTCGGTGACGCGCACCTTGCCATTCGGCGCGCCATCCGATGTTCGCCGCGAGTTGGCCTGGCTGGTGGAGCGGGGACCGAAGAGGGGGCTTATCCTTGGCGGCTCAAGCTCGATCACGCCCGGCGTGCCGTGGGAGAACATGCAGACATTGGTCGAGGGCCTGGCCCACTACCGCAAACGAGGCAGATCCTGACCGCATCCTCGACAGGCTGGCATCACGCCGGGTGCATTGCAGACTGGGGGCGAATTCCACCGCGGAGACCGCTGAGAACGCCGAGAGGCCGAATTCTCTCGCTCTCTGCGGCCTCAGCGCCTCTGCGGTGACTTCATGCCCCCAAACCGACACCCCCCCGTCACGCCCACTGCTCAGGCGTGAAGGGCCAGTCCAACTTCTCGCAGATGGCCTGCCAGCGCCCCGGCATATCATCCGCGAACAAGAACGGGACAAAACCCAACCCCAGGTAGACTTTGAGCGCCGGCAACCGCAAGTCATCGGTCTTCAGGTAGATGCGCCGATAGCCCGCAGAGACAAAGCGCCGCACCACGGCGGCACAGACCGCGCGGCCCAGCCCGCGGCCAGCGTGCGCCGGGCTGCCGGCCACCCAGCCGAGCTCGCCCCCGAATGGATGGAGGGGCGAAGGGTTGTGGGCAGCCAGCGCCGTGGCGGCCAGCTCGCCGGTTGGACGGTGGGTCGCCAAGTAGAAGCCGTCCGGCAACACCCGATCCAGCCACTTCTTGAGGGCCTCAGCGTCGAACTGCGTGAAGCCTGCGCCGTGCATCAGGGTCAGATAAGCGCCGGCATCTTCTGGCCGAAACACCCGCAGCTCGTAGTCCGGGGGCAAGGATGGTTCAGGCGGCGCGGGCATCAGGCGCTCTGGCCAGAGCATGTGAAGCTGCTGGGGCGGCTGAGGCTGTTGTACAGGTTGCTGATCCATGAAGATTTCCACATAGATACCGGTCGCGGCCGGCATGGGAAACTGGCTTGAGAATAGCCGCACCGGTCTCACGCAAAGACGCAAAGACGCCAAGATGACTGGCAGAACTGCCCTGCTCTTTGCGCCTTGGCGTAAGCTTTCATCCGCCGGGGCGTCACGGAATGCGCGGCTTGGCCAGAATCTCGCGGATTTCCAGTTCGTGGAACGTGCGCGGATAAGCCGGCTTGCAGACGATGGCCGTATCTGCGCCGCTGTCCGTGCCGGCGATGGCGATGACCTCCTGCGCCATGTCTAGCAGACCGGCGTCCGCAGCCATCAGCAGGCACTCCACGGCCACCTTCATCCCCTGCGAGAAGCGGTAGAGGGTGTCGCGCACGATCTCGGCCGTCGAGCGGCCGCCGAACTTAGCCGAGAAGGCCGCACTGACCCCATCGCCCAGCGCGTGGACGCCCGTGTGGACGATCACGCCTAGCGCGGTCAACTCGGCTTTGGTCTCGGCCGACATGGTCCAGCCCTTCGCCTCCCAACTGTGGCAGATCGAAACCGCGATGACCCTGGCGCCCGACGCGGCGAAGACAGCGTGCGCCTTGCGCGCGGTCTCGCCGTGCGACGAGGCGACGACCACCTGCCGGATGCCCAAGGCTCGCGCCCGCTCCGCGGCGATTTGCAGCGTGGCATCGGTGTTGTGCTCGCCGCCGCTCTCGAAAACAAGCGTCTTCAGTTCCATGATCGGTTCCTCCATAACCCCTCGCGCAGGCTATTGCCGTGGCCGCGGTACAGTTCAGGGTGCGCCAGGCGATGCTGCACTTCCTGGACGATTATTTCGGCCGCGGCCTGCAGAATCTCCGCGCCGAATTCGGCCGTAGCATCCTGCGGGGCCATCCTGCCGCCCACCCCCACCAGCGGATCGCCCTTGGGCGGCAGCAGGCTCAAGTCCACGGTCCCGCCGTGCAACGCCATCAGGTGCGAGGTCTCCCAGCCGGCCGCGTGGTCTCCCGCGTTCTCATACTGATCGCGCAGGAGGAGGTAGTCCACGCAGGCCCACGCCAACATGCCGCGCCGTTTGCTGTATTCGCGCTGGTTGAACTGGAGCACGGCCGCGCGGGCATGGTCAATCAGCGGGTAGTGGCCCGCCACCAGCACGCCCAGCTCGAAGCCGAGGGTCTCAGCCTCGACCAGGATGTGCAGCAGCAGCTTGTGATAGTTCAGCGCCTGCTCGGTCGCGCTGAAAGGCTGTCGCTCTGGCAAGAAGTTATCGGCCGAGAGCTCCATGTGCGCCGCGATCTGCTCCCGGTCGCGCGCGTTCGCTTCCATCAGCGCCTCCAGGCGGCTCTCGCCGTAATAGAGCGGCGGGAAAACCAGCCCGCCGCCCTGCTGCGCGCAGAGGAGCGCCAACCCTTCGGCCTGCAGCGTGTCGGCGCCCACGGGGTTGTGAACGCCGTGCCACTCCAGCGTGCCGATGGGGATGTAGATGACCGGGCAGGCCCGCCGCCGCGCGACGATCTGACCGGGTCGCAGCATGTGGTATCTGACTTCTGGTTCCATGGCGCTTACCTCTGCATCGGCGTCAACCTGGGCTGTGTGCGCCGTCTTCGGGCCGGCCCGGCGAGTAGTCAATGCTCTGATACGGGATCGTCCCGCGCTTTACCTCGACAAACGGCTGGCCATCGCGCACGCCCACCGTGCCGAAGCCGGTGGCTGTGCACAGGAACGCGCGGAAGTCGCCGGGGATGCTTGGCTTGATGTAAAGCGTTCTTGTGACCGCATCATACCGCACGCCCGTCAGCCCCTGCAAGAGGCCGTAAGAAGCCAGGGCGCGACCGTACCAATGGCCGCACTCGTATTCGTCGAATGGGTTGCGCACCCGACCATCGTAGCGGTCGCGCACTGCGCGCACGATCTCAAGCCCCTCCGTCACGTGGCCGGCCATCATCAGATGCGAAGCAACCTGGTACTCGATGCCGGTCCACACCTCGTTGCTGTAGACGAACGGCAGCGTCAGCTCGCCGCCCTTCGGCCAGGTGCAGAGGAGCAGGCCGGCCTCGTGGCCCAAAGCAAACGTGGGACGCTGCGGATTGGCGTGTTCAGAGAGGTCTGACTTGAGGTTGTATCTGTGCACCGCCAGCAGATGGCTGGCGATCTTGACGGGATCGAGGAATTCCTCCACCCCGCAGCACGCTGCGATCCACGCGCCCAACACCCCATCGGACAGACAGCCGAAGCCATACTGGTATTTCGGCCCCTCGCGTTCCAGGAGCGCGATCGCCTCAGGTGAATAGTGGGTGTGGAACGACTGCGCCTCGCTCGGATTCGGCGCGACCAGGCCCTGCCATTGGATCCGCTGGATGAAGTACTCGCCATCCCACAGTTCCGACTCCATGAACGCGCGGCCCTTCGCCAACAGCTCGCGATACAGGGTTGCATCGTCGCCCACCGCCTCGGCCATGGCAATGGCGGCCTGCAGCGCGCCCAGATAGAACGACGTGCACATGCCGTCTGGCCCCCAGAACTCGATGTCGTAGGTGTTGTGGTGCGGCTCGACCAGGACGCCCCGATGAGCAGGATCCCACACCTCGATGCAATAGGCCAGACTTTGCTTCACCTGTGGCCAGATGCGGTGCAGCCACAGCGCGTCGCCGCCGATGCGCCATTCGCGGTATGCTTTCATGATGCCGCCCAGTTGACCATCGGCGGCCGCGTGGAAATCGTGGACCACCGGCCGGATAGGCAGGCCGGCGCGAAACACCTGGTGGCCCTGGACGTTCTGGCCTTCCCGATGTTCGGTCTCGCGCAGGCTGCGCTCGAGATCTGGGAAAAGGTGCGGCAACGCCTGGGCGTAATTCCACACGTGCGTGCACGTGCCCGGACAGCAGCCGCTGGCGTCGTGGCATCCCTCCCAGCACCACAGCCGGCCGTCGGTCTGGCGCAACACGGTCGGCGACTTGAGGATGGTCAGGTTGGCGGCGACCGCCTCGACGACCTCCGGCGGAAGGGTGGTATCGTAGAAGCAATCGGCGAACGCGGCGCTCGCCTGGCGCAGCTCGTCATAGCGGCTCCGCCAGTAAGCCGTGATGGCTTCGATGTCCCGGAAAACGCCAGCATACCAGGGTTTGTGGCGTTGGGGCGTCGCGCGACATTCGCAGGACCCGTCGCAACACGATTCGTCCGCGCCTTGCGGGTCTGTGCCCGTGCGCAGCTCGGTCTCGGGCACGTGCCAGGCCAGCCGCAAGCGGATAGTCTTCTCCTCGCCCGGCTCCAGGCGGAAGGGCACATACAGGCTGCCGCCAGGGCTGGGGCCGCCCTCGCTGAACGGGCCGGCCTCGGGCGTCGCGGCCTCTTGCACCGTCTTCCAGACGACCGTGAGAGGATCGAACCAACCACCGCGGAACCAGGCGCAGTTGACCCTGACTGCTGGGTCATCCACCGCGGCGCTGAAGGCGCCCTGCTCCCACGGCCGGCCGTCGGCGGCCGCCTGCCAGAGCACGAAGCCGTTGTGCGTGGAGCGCACCGCATTCTCGGCCGGCTCTGGCCCGCCGCGTGGCCTGGGCAGCGCCATGAAGTTGCGGGCATGGAACGAGAAGACCGCCTCGACCGGCGCCGCGGCGGTAGACGTGAAGCGGTATTCGAGGCCGGCCGCCGGCAGGCTGGAGTTATCGGCGTCTCCGGGGATGAAGGGACTCCAGCCGACGATCTCGACCTGGATGGGCAGGCGGTCGTCTTCCAGGGTCGCCGCGGCGAAGGGGAAACGCGGTTGAAACCCGGCGCGGCTGAAACGCGGCAGGCCATACGTCTTCCCGGCGCCGCCGCCGCCGGAGCTGGCATGGTCTCGGCCCCAGGGGAAAAACACCTTCCAGTCCGGCGCCGGGCCTTCCAGGACGCGGGCGATGTTCGGCTGGCCCTTCACGCACAGGGCGGCGAACACCATCGGCTCGTTCAAGACGTCCGGCTGTCCGCGCAGCGAGACATGAGACAGCGCGCCGGTCCCCTCCAGGCAGATCATCCCCGCGCCGATGCCGCCCAGGGGGAAGGCTACCTGGTTCAGGCATTCGCCCTCGTAGGGACCGTTGTAATGGCGTTTGGCATTTGGGTTCATGAGAATAACCTCATCCAGCAGCAGCGTCTCCTATGTGCCGAATGACTTCGTCATGTCATCGGCGACCACGTCCGCGCTCTGCTTCTCGAAGCGTGATTCCGCGATCAGTCGCATCAACGCCTGCTCGTAGGCCGCGGCGTCCAGCGGGATTTCGACCGGCCGGCCCAGCAAAGAGGAATAGAGCATCGCATTCGCCAGCTCGACCGAGTGGATCCCCTCTTCGGCCGGCGCGATGAGGGTTGCGCCGGTCAGGATCGCGTCGGCGAAATTCTCCAGCACCTCAGCGTGTTGCCCGCCCTTGCCCTCGATGGCGATCGTCTCCTTTTCCGACGGCGGCTTGGCGAAGGAAGCCTGGCAGGTGCGGGAAAACTCGATCATCGGCTCGAGGTTGCGGGTGAAGACAAGCGATCCCCGCTCGTAGACGATCTTGCCCCGGTCGCCCGCGATCTCCAGCCGATTCGTGCCAGGCGCCTCGCCCGTCGTGGTCACGAAGACGCCGGTGCAGCGATCGGGATACTCCAGATAGGCTGTGACCTGGTCTTCCACCTCGATGTTGTGCCACACGCCCAGGCCGCAGAAGCCGCTCACACGCGCTGGCATCCCGCAAATCCACTGCAACAAGTCCAGGTTGTGCGGACACTGGTTCAGCAGCACGCCGCCGCCTTCGCCCTTCCAGGTGGCGCGCCAGCCGCCCGATGCGTAGTAGGCCTCGGGCCGAAACCAGTCGGTGATGATCCAGTTGATGCGCACGATCTGGCCCAACTCGCCCGACTTGACCAGCGAGCGGATCTTCTGATAGGCCGGATCGGTGCGCTGGTTGAACATCGCGGCGAACACGATCTGTCTGTCCTGATGCGCGGCGATCAGGCGCTCGCAGTCGGCCTTGTGGACCGAGATCGGCTTCTCCACCAGCACGTGATGGCCCGCCTGCATCGCAGCGATGCCGATGGTCGTATGTGCATAGTGCGGCGTGCCGATGATGACCGCATCGCAGACGCGGTCCGCCAGCAGGTGCGCCGAGTCGGTGTAGGCGCGACAGCCGTACTTCTCGGCGGCCCCGTGGGCGCGCTCGGGGATAATGTCGCACACGGCCGTCAGCTCCAACTTGGGCTGTTGAGCGATGTTGTTGAGGTGCAGGTTGCCGATATTGCCGATGCCGATGACTGCGATTGTTACTTTTTCCATGCGTAGCTCCTTCTCTCGTGTGAATTGGACAGGCCGGCTGCGACGCGGCCGGCGCCGTATCTTCTCAATTTGTAGGGGCGCACCCTTGCGGTCGCCCCGGCGGGCAGGCGCAAGGCCATGCCCCTACCTCAGATTATTGAGAAGATACTCGGCGCCTGGGGCTCGAAGGGGTATCCTCTCAATAATCCGGGGAAACGGCGGTCACAGACCGCCTACGAGCCTGCTTTCAGGGGGTCTGCGATCCCCGTCGGCCCCCACTTATTGAAAAGATACTCGAAGGGGATCTCGCAACGAGTCTACCCTTGATCAAGGGAACTGTCAATCGCGGGATGGCGCGATCGCCGCCAGGAGCGCCATCTCCATCACGTCCAGCGGCGGCTCCTGGCCTGTGTAGAGCCGGAACTGGGTCGCGGCTTGCAGCAGACGCATCCGCCAGCCCGGCACGCAGACCGCACCTCGCCTGCGCGCCTGCGCCAGGAGCAGCGTCTCCAGCGGCTCTGGCACGATGTCCATGACGACGCGATCGGGCAAAAGCCATGCCCCTGGAATCGGTGTTGCGCCAGGATCGCGATAGCCGACCGAGGTGGCGTTCACCAGGATGTCGTAGTCGCAGGGCCGCGACTGGTCGGTCGGCTCTGGGCCGGCGGCCGCGGGCAGAGGATGGCTGGCCGCCAGGTTGAAGGCGCGCACGAGCGCCTGCGCCCGCGCAGGGGTGCGATTGCAGACGTGGACCGTACACCCCCGGCTGGCCAGCGCATAGCAGACCGCGCGTCCACCGCCGCCCGCGCCGAGCACGACTGCGACCTTGCCGTCGAGGGTCGTGACCTCCTCCAACGCCTGCCGGGCCGCCAGCCAGTCGGTGTTGTAGCCGGTCAGCACACCAGCGTCGTTCACGATCGTGTTCACCGCGCCGATGGCCGCCGCGTCAGGATCGAGACGGTCGAGCAGCGGGATGATCGTCTCTTTGAACGGCATCGTCACCGCACAACCGCGCATAGAGAGCGCGCGCAGCGCCGCGACCGCGGACCGCGCATCCTGAATGCTGAAAGCCACGTAGGTGTAGTCCAGCCCCATCGCGCGATACGCGGCGTTGTGCACGCGCACGCCCACGCTGCTGGCGCGGCCAGCAAAGGAACCGCACAGGGTCGGGATAGTGCTCATCTCGTCACCGGCGCCGGAGAACACGATAGCCGCCGAAAGTCGTCACGGTCGCGTAGTTGTCACGAATGAAGTCATCCAGGTGCGTCACGCCGCTGCTCACCGAGCTGGCGTTCGGCTCGCGCGATTCCCACATCCTGAGCGTCACGACCCATTGCACATCCTGGCTGGCCAGCTCTTGGACGATGGCCTGCTGGATGGGCAGGGTGGTCGCCAGGCCAGGATGCAGCTCGGCATAACGCGTTGCGCTTGGACGGTCGGCCAGGAAATAGAACAGCAGATCGTTGACGAAGATCAGGTCGTGCCGCGTGTTGCCGACGAAGATACGCTCGTCCGGCCCTGTCTGCGCCCGCACATACTCGGCCGCCCGTTCCTGATCCTGGCCCAACGGTACGCAGCCCGCGCGCTCCAGGCGCGCGTAGCAGCCCGTGGTCACATAGCGCGAGGTCTGCTTGAACATGTCGGTGAAGTGCAAGATGTATGGCCCGTAGAGGAGCAGGAACGCCAGGCCCGCCACACCCACGCTGAAGGGGAGGGTCCGCCACAGGCGATGGGGGATGCGATAGGCCAGCGCCACGGCGACGATCAGCGCGATGATGGCCGCTGGTAGAGCGTGCAGCTCGTGGTAGCGCGAGGTCGCCTTGATCACCAGTCCCAGCCCGGTCAGGCTGAGCGCCGCGAGCAGCGTAGCTGTCCTGAAAATGGGCAGGTTCGTAGTAGCGACTTTAGTCGCCGTGGCCCGCGCCGAACGACTGAAGTCGTTACGACGAACATTTTCATCCGCCGTCCCACAGGGGGGCTGCGCACCCTGGCCTGCATGGTGCAGCCAGGACAGGCTGGCGCCGCGGCCGGCATGGGCGACTGTCCCGGAAACCAGCCGCCACGCGGAAGCGCCCAGCGCGGCCGCATAGATCCCCAACGGCAGGTACAGGCGCACCCAGTCCTCCCATTGCTCGCCGGTCATCCGGCCCAAATCGGGGAGGAGGGTGGGCACCGGCAGATGACGCACGGCGCGGAAAGTGGTGGCGGGGAAGGCGATCAGGTCATCCCACACGGTCGGCAGGCCGCTGGCTGCGGCCAGGCAGCCATAGAGTGGCAGCGCAACGAGAGCCGCAGCCCCGGCCAGGATCGCTTCGGCCCTCAGCACGCTGGCCAGCCGCAGCCGCCACGGCTGGCCCCGGCCGGCTGCGGTCTGTAGCTCAGCGATCGCGACGGCCGCGGCCGCGCCGATCGCCGCATAGCCGCCGAAGTCCAGACGGATGGTTGCAGTCAGGCCCAACGCCAGGCCGGTCGCGGCCAGCCAGCCGACTCCACGCCTGGCAGGCACGGATGCGGCGGGGTCAGAGGCCGGCGCTGTCGCTTCCAGATAACGCAGCAGCGCCAGCGCAGTCAACACGATGGCTGCGGTGGCCGGAAAAGCGGGATAGGAGTAGAAGCGGATCGCGCTGAGCCACAGCGTCACGAAGGCCCAGGGGATCAGCGCGACCCAGCGCGTGGTCAGCCGTCGCGCCAGCGCGTACACCGCCAGCGTCAGCAAGAAGCGCAGGAGCGTATCCAGGATGCGCGCCGCCAGGATATTCGGCCCGGTGAGCTTGAACAGGCCGGCCAGCAGATAGAAATAGCCTGGCGCGTAGAGGGTCCAGAAGTCGCGGTAGGGAACCTGGCCTTGCAGAATGCGCTCGGCGTTCAGGAGGGTCAGGCCCTCGTCATACAGATTGGCGGGAGATTTGAGTTGGCGGAACAGCAACGTCAGGCCCAAGACGAACAGTGCGGCCAGCGCCAACCGGTTCAATACGGCGCGTTTACTTGCAATCATCGCTCACAGCCCAGGCCAGAAAGAGTGCGCCGGCGGACGATGGGCTCGTCTCGCCGGCGCAGATGCGAACAGCAGCGCCCTCACGACGCGCGCTCAGCCGCCGAATCGCAGCTTCGGCGGCCTGGCGTAGAGCCAGGCAAAGATCACCAGCAACGCCAGCTCGACAAGGGGCAAATACCCACTGCTCAGCGGCAACAGCCCGGCCGAGGTGGCCAGGGCGAAGTAGACCGTGTGCGACACGAACAGGACGCCGATCTCGATCGCGGTCATCAGAAAGAAGCGCGACCACAGCTTGCCCTGCCGGAACCCGGTCCGATAGTAGTATTCGACAAACACGACCAGGACCACCAGCGCCAGCCCCACGATGAACACTGACCAGGCATCCAATGCTCGCGCCTGCAGGCTGGCGTAGAAACGCGCCCGCACGTCGCGCTCGATGCGATCGAGAGACGAGATCACCAACGACGTGAGCCAGGCGTTGCGCGCCCAATAGCCGACCAACGCGCCCGCGATGGCCGTCACAGCCCACAACACGTAGACCAATATATAGCCAGGTATCCGACGCATTTCACGCGATTCCCAGAGACCGCCGCTGGCTCGGTCGGAGACCGGCCAGAGCGGGAAGCCAGGTATCCGACGCATTTCACGCGATTCCCAGAGACCGCCGCTGGCTCGGTCGGAGACCGGCCAGAGCGGGAAGTAATACTTTCACAGACCCCTATCACAACGCCGCGCCGCTGATGCCATGCAAGCTGAGCGACTCAGCGAAATGACAGCTCACCCAGCAGTCTGTCCCGACCATGCGCAGCTCCGGCGCCTGCGTCTTGCACATCTCCTGGGCATACTTGCAGCGTGGGACGAAGACGCAGCCAGCCGGCAGGTTCGACAGATCGGGCGGTTCGCCAGGCGTCACCCCGCGCTTGCCGCGACGACGTTGCGCGGTCCTGGGCACAGCCGCCAACAGCGTCTCGGTATAGGGGTGCTTCGGCGTGATCAGCAGTTCCTTCTTCGATCCCAACTCGACCAGCTTGCCGGCATACATCACCGCGATGCGGTCGCTGACATAGCGGATCACGCTCATCGCATGGGAGATGAAGAGATAGGTAAGCTGATACTTCTGCTGGAGATCCAGCAACAGGTTGAGGATTTGCGCCTGGATCGAGACATCCAGCGCGGACACGGGCTCGTCAGCGACGATCACCTTGGGGTTGAGCACCAACGCGCGCGCGATGCCGATGCGTTGGCGCTGGCCGCCGCTGAAGCTGTGCGGGTAGCGCTGCAGATGCTCGACTCGCAACCCCACCTGGACGATGGTCTCCGTAACGCGCTGCTCCAGCTCCTTGCCGCGTGCGATGTTGTTAACCAGCAGCGGCTCGCCCACCGTCTGCAAGACGTTCATCCGGGGATTCAACGACGAATAGGGGTCCTGGAAGATCGTCTGCGCCATGCGGCGGAAGCCTTTCAGCTCCTGCCCTTTCAGATCGGTGACCGAGAGAACCTGACTGCCATCTCGCATCAGGATCTTGCCGCCGGTCGGCTCGTAGAGGCGGGTCACACATCTGCCCAGCGTTGTCTTGCCCGAGCCGCTCTCGCCCACGATCCCCAGGGTCTCGCCCGCTCGCACCTCCAGATTGACGTCATCTACAGCCTTTACGAATCCCAGGGTCCGCTGCAAAAAACCGCGCTGCACGGGGAAATACTTCTTCAGATTCTTGATTTCGAGCAGAGGCTCTTGTGGATTGGCCATGCCTGGTTGCCCTCTCAATACAGAAAACAGCGCACCTGGTGCCCCGGCGAGACTTCCTTCAGGGGCGGGGGCGCACCATCGCAAGTGCCCGCAATCCGCCGTTCGCAGCGCGAGAAGAACGGGCAGCCTGGGATCGTTGCATAGGGGCTAGGCAAAGCGCCGCTGATGGGCACCAGCCGCTCCAGCTTGCCCTCGATCGTCGGGATGGATCGCCACAGCGCGATCGTGTACGGGTGCAGCGGATTGTCGAAGATCTCATCGGTCGAGGAGTGCTCCATCACCTGACCCAGGTACATGACCATGATCTCATCGGCCATTTCGCCCACCACCGCCAGGTCGTGGCTGATGTACATGAGCGCCATGCCGAACTGGGCCTGCAAATCCTTGATCAAATCGAGGATTTGCGCCTCGATGGTCACATCCAGTGCGGTCGTCGGTTCATCGCCGATGAGCAAGCGCGGGCCGCACACCAGAGCCATGGCGATCATCGCGCGCTGGCGCATGCCGCCGCTGAACTGGTGTGGATAGGCGTCAATCAGGGTTTTCGGCCTGGGGATACCCACGCGGCTAAGCATCTCGATGGTGCGATCGCGAGCTTGCTTGTTCGACACGCCCGACTCGTGGATCAGGATGTTCTCCATGATCTGACTGCCAATGGTGTGCAGCGGGCTGAAGGAGGTCATCGGCTCCTGAAAGATCATGCCGATCTGCTTGCCACGGATGCCGCGCATCTTGGCGCCGCTGGCAGGCAGGTCCAACACGTCAACAACCTCTTGGTGCTGTTGGTCGTCTTTCAGATACAAAGTGATTCGACCGCCGACCTCACGGCCGGGCGGCGAGGGAACGATGCGCATGATGGACTGGGCCGTCACCGACTTCCCGCAGCCGCTCTCGCCGATCACGCCCAACGAGCGGCCCTCATAGATATTGAAGCTGACGCCATCCACCGCTTTGACGGTGCCTTCGTGAAGGAAGAAATAGGTCTTCAGGTCCTGCACTTCGACAAACAGACTGTGGCCATTGGCTGCCGCCATCGTCTTCTCCTCCCACCTATCGCGAATAAGGATCGGCGGCATCGCGCAAGCCATCGCCGACGAAGTTGAACAGCAGCACAGTGGCGATCACGAACAGCGCCGGGATCATCAGCCAGGTCTGGTGCGCGACGGCCGTCAGGTTCTGCGCATCCTGGAGCAACGTGCCCCAGCTCACAGCCGGAGGCTGGATGCCCAGGCCGATGAAGCTGAGCGCGGTTTCGCTCAGGATCATGCCCGGGATGTTGAACGTGATGGACACGATCAGGTGGCTGGTGAAACCGGGCAACAGGTGGCGGGTGATGATGCGCCAACTGCTGGCGCCTGCGCCGCGGGCGGCCAGGGTATAGTCCTCTTCGCGCAGGGCCAGCAACTTGCCGCGCACCACGCGCGCCAGGCCGCACCACCCCAGGATCGAGAGGATGATCGTGATGGCGAAATAGAGGCGCAGGGTCGGCCAGTCGCGTGGTAGGGCCGCCGAAAGGGTCATCCACAACGGCAGGCCGGGGATGGCCAACAGGAAGTCAATGACCCGCTGGATGATGTCATCCACGACCCCGCCGAAATAGCCGGAGACGCCGCCCAGGATCACGCCGAGCATGAAGCTGATGAAGACCCCCACCAGACCGATCGAGAGCGAGATGCGCGCGCCGTGCAGAGTGCGCGAGAACACATCGCGCGCCAGGCGATCGGTGCCGAACAGGTTGACCCGCGTCTCCTTGACCCCGAACAGGTGGACATCCGTGCGGATGAGGCCCAGCAACTTGTAGGGCTCGCCCTTGACGAAAAACTGCACCGGGATGACCTGGGTCTGGTCCTCGATGTAGGTGAACTTGAACGTCTTCTGGTCGAGCTTCCGCTGCGTGCCGTAGACGAACGGCTGCAGACTGCCGTCTGGCTTGATCAGATGGAGTCTGGTAGGCGGAGCATTCTGGAAGCCCTCGAAGCGCGTGTTCGAGGTGTAGGGCGAAAAGAACTCCGCGAAGATCGCTACAATGTAGAGCAGAATCAGAAGCCCTGCGGAGATCAGCGCCAGCCGGTGGCGACGAAAGCGCCACCAAATCAGCTCCCACTGGCTGGCATAGTAATAGCGATCATCGGCTGTGGACTTGCCGGGCTGGACGATGGGGGCTTGCGCCGCCCCTGGGGTCGCCGGCGCAACGATTGGTTGTTGGCTCACTTCTCTACCCCCCCGAAGCGGATGCGCGGGTCCACCAGCGCCAGCAAGATGTCGCCGAGCAGCGCGCCGACCACGGTCAATGCGCTCAGGATCAGCACAATGCTGCCGGCCAGGACCATGTCTTGGGCCAACACCGCGCGCAGCAGAACCGGGCCGGTCGTCTGGAGGCTCAACACGATGTCAATCAGCACCGCGCCAGAGATGAGACCCGGCAACACCCAGCTCACCGTGCTGAGAAGCGGGTTGATGGCCACTCGCACCGGGTATTTCAGCAACAGCCCCCATTCGGTCAGCCCCTTGGCGCGCGCCGTGATGACATACTGCTTGCGCAGCTCATCCAGCAGGTTGTTGCGCACCACGCGGATCGTCGCGGCCGTGTTGCCCATGCCCACCAGGATCAGTGGCAGCCAGATGTGCTTCAGCAGGTCCACGAACTTGGCGAAGCTCCAGGGCGCGTCCAGATACTCTTTAGAATAGAGGCCCAGCATCGAGAAGCCGAACTGAGCGAAGAGCACCCACGCGATGATCAAGGCCAACAAGAACCCTGGCGTCGCCACCCCGATGAACCCGAGGAAGGTAAACACGTAGTCCATGACCGAGTACTGGTGCGTCGCCGAGAAGATGCCGATGGGGATGGCGACGGTCCACGACAGCAGCAGCGCCAACAGCGAGATGGTGACCGTCATGGGAATGCGCTCGCTGAGGATCTCGTTGACCGACTTGTTCCACTGCAGCGACCAGCCGAAGTTGCCGCGCAACACGATGCCCGAGACCCACCGCCAGTAGCGCGCGGGCAACGGCCGATCGAGGCCGTATTGAATCATCAGGCGTTGCGCCTCATCCTCCGAGACTTCCACCCCAGACATCCGCAACTGCTGGATGCGGAAACTGACATAGTCGCCCGGCGGCAACTCGATCAAGAAGAACGCCACCATGGACATCAAGATAAGGATCGGAACCAGCATCATGACACGACGTATGAGGTAGAAAATCACGTTCGCACACCTCCCGATGATACCTATCCCCTTCTCTACTCCCCCCTTCCCTGTGAGGGAAGGGGGGATGGGGGGGCAGGTCTTACTTGAAGAACAACTGCTCGCCGCTGAAGTTGGCGCCGATGGCGAAGCCAGACTGCGGCACATTGCCCAGCTTGGCCGAGACGACCATCGGGTACTTCACGTTCTCGACGAAGTTGATGTAGGGCAGGTTGTCGCGGCACCACTGAGTGCCCTCGGCGACGACCTTCTTGTAATCGTCGGAACCGGAGACCACCTGCCAGCGCCGCGCGTCGATGTCGTACGCCTTCTTGGCCCAGGCCGGCGGTTCGACGCCCTGCTTGCCTTCGGTATCCATCCAGCGCGCCCACTCGCGGCCGGCGCGGGCCACACTGCCGGTCACCGCGTCATTGTCCCAGCCGCGGTCGTGGCTCCACATGACGGTGGCCTGGATCTGGTTGGCGTCCCATTTCTGGCCCCACGCACTAGGATCAATCTGCTTGACGGTGAGCTTGATCCCGATTGCCTTCAGGTACTGCGCGGCCAGGTCCGAGACCGGGGAGATGTCGGGCGCATGCGCGCCGTGCTCCAGCAGGATGTTGATCGGCTTGCCGCTCGGATAGAGGCGGGTTCCATCCGCATCCTTCTTGGTCAGCCCCATGTCGTCCAGCAGCTTGTTGGCGGCCGCCACATCGAACTTGGAGTACTGCTCGCCCACCAACTCCAGCGGCAGCGATGCATAGCCGTAGTAGATGGTCTCGATCAGCTCCTTGCGGTTGATCGCGAGGCTGATGGCCTGGCGGAAGCGCAGATCCCCTGCCGCCTTCTGCCAGTCAGCATCATCGAACGTCTGGTTCAGTCGCATGCCTGAGGAGTCCACGTGCATATCGGTGAGGACCACGCGGAAGCCGGCCTTCGCCTCGTTCTCCTTGTAGAGCGGGATCTTCACCAGGGCGGTGGACTCGCGCATGAAGTCAATCTCGCCGGTCAGCAGCTTCATGTTGAGCATCTCGACGTTCTCAACCTGCTGCGACACGATCTTGTCAATGTACGGGAGTTGCTGGCCCTTGGTGTCCACCTTATAGTAGTACGGGTTGCGCTCAAAGGTCAGCAGGCTGGGGCTGCCGGAAGGCTTGCCGACCCAGGGGTAGAGGCCAGGATAATCCACGCACCGAGGGTTGGTCATGTCCCAGTTGCGGCACCACTTCTGGGTGAAGAGCTGCCACCACTCGTCCTTCAAGTTCATCTTGGTCATCTCAGCCTTGATCTTCTCGCTGTTGATGTCCGCGTACTTGGCGTGCCATTGCTTCAGATAGTGGGCGGGGTTGATCATCAGGGTGTAGCCCTTCCAACCCTCGATCCACATGTTGCGCACAAAGCCGCCATACGCCTTGGGGAAGCTGATCTTGAAGGTGTAGTCGTCAATGACGGTCAGCGCGCCCTTCTCGCCCTTGACGGAGAAGCCGACGCGGAACTCGTTCGGCTGGCCGTTCGGGAAGAGCTTCTCGTTGCCGTACATGTCCTCGAAGGTGAACTTGACGTCCGCGGTGGTCACCGGCTGGCCGTCGGACCACTTCAGGCCCTTGCGGATCTTGAAGGTGAAGTCCTTGTTGTCATTCTCGACCTTGTAGCTCTCGACCACGTTGCCGCGGATGCCGTCCATGCTGATGCCCTGGCCGATGAGCGTCGCCTCGTCCATCATGACGAAGACATCCGGGTTCCAGTTGGCCACGCTATGGCCCACGCGCAGCGTGCCGCCGAACTTGCCAGGCTGCCAGTCGGGCAGGTCCTTTTCGGAGACGATCACGCCCTTGTCCACCACCAGCGGCACCTCGGGCAGGCGCTGGTCAATAGCCGGCAGCTTGCCGGCCTTCACGAGCTCGGTCAACATCGGCGCTTCGGAGTATTTGCTGGCGGCCGGGGCGGGCGCCTTGGTGGGTTCGGGCGCCTTGGTGGCGACCGGGGCCGGCGCCTTGGTTGGCTCGGCCTTGGGCGCTGGCGTGGCCTGTGCACACGACGTCAGCACCAATGTCAACACCACAAGAAGGGACCACAGATACTTCTTCATATCTCCTTTTCTCCTTTGTTCTGGCCGTGAGAGTGCATGACAGTCTGAAAGGAACCGCCTTTCCGCGGGGGACAGAGTCCCTGGAGAATCATCGCAGTGGTCTTCGGTGTGCAATGCACCTCCTTTCATGGGTTCATTCACCTGTGAATGAGGGACTACAGCGTTCACACTGTTGTGGAGAGGCGACCGGCTCTCAGGAGCTCCGCCGGTATGCTCAGGAACTGTGGGCTATTCTACCATTGATCGCCCAGGAGTCAAGTCGCCTCTACCTCCTCTCGTCCCCCTTCACCCAACCTCAATTTGCCTTTACTTGAAGAAGAACTGCTCCATGCTGTAATTCGCGCCGATGGCCTGACCTGACCTGGGCATGTTGCCCAACTTGGTGGAGGCGACCAGGGCGTGTTGCGCCTTCTCGACCAACGGGATGATCCAGACGTTCTCCCGGTAGCTCTTGTTCATCTCGGCATACAGCTTCTTGTCTGCTTCAGACGCGGGCAGCGACTGAATGCGGCCCTCGTGGATGCGGTAGATATCCTTCACGCCAGCCGGCGGTTCTTCGCCCTGCTTCCCGCCCGTGGAGTACCAGAGCGCCCAGAGGCGCCCCCAGTTGCTAGTCGGCGTAAAGTCGGTCCACGTGGCATCTTGCCACATCGGCTGCACATCCCAGATCACGCTGGCTTGGAACTCGTTGGCCGGGCCGCGCTGACCCCAAAGACCGGCCTCGATCTGCTTCACCTGGGCCTTGATGCCAACCTTCTTCAGGTGTTGCTCAACCAGCTCAACCGCTGGCCTGATGTCGGGGGCATGGGCAGCGTGCTCGATGTTGAAGATGAAGGTCTTGCCGTCCGGCCCTATGCGGAACCCGTCAGCGTCCTTCTTGTCCATCCCCATCTCATCCAACAGCTTATTGGCCTTGGCCACATCGTACTCACTCGGTACCAATTGCGGGAACTGCCCAAAGCCATAGTAGACCGTTTCGATGATCTCTTTGCGGTTGAGCGCATGCGAGACCGCCAGCCGAAAACGGACATCGTTGACGACCTTGCGCCACGTTGGGTCGGCGTGTGTCAGGTTGATGAACAGGCAGGTTGGATCCACATGGTAGTCAGTCAAGATGGCGCGGATGTTGGCCTTCTGCTCGTTCTCCTTGTAGAGCGGCAGTTTCACCAACGCCGTGCTCTCGCGCACGAAATCCACCTCGCCCGCCAGCACCTTGAGCGTCACCATCTCTACGTCGTTCACCTGCTGCGACCGAAGCTTGTCGGCATACGGCAATTGCTGGCCAGTGGTGTCCACTTTCCAGTAGTACGGGTTGCGCTCGAAGGCCAGCAGGCTGGGATTGCCCGAAGCCACACCGGTCCACGGGTACAAGGAGGGGAAGCCGGCGCAACGTGGGTTCGATAGATCCCAGTTATTGCAGTTCTTCTGCTGCAAGAAGAACTGCCACCACTCATCCTTCAGGTTCACCTTTTCCAGCTCAGCCTTGAACTGATCGAGCGGCGTGTACTTGATGTGCCACTTCTTCAGGTAGTGAGACGGACGCATCAAGTCGGTGTAGCCCTGCCAGCCCTTGATACTCATTTCGCGCAACAGGCCGCCATACGGCTCCGTAAACGTGATGCGGAAGGTGAAGGTGTCAACGATCTCCAGTTTCATCGGCTCGCCCTCGGGCTTACCAGCGTTGCGGAACTTGGCGGGCATGCCGGTCGGGGACAGCTTCTCATTCTGGTAGATATCTTCGTACACGAAACGCACGTCTTCGGTCGTCACCGGCGTGCCGTCGGACCATTTCAGGCCTTTGCGCAACGTGAAAGTAAACTTCTTGTTGCCGTCTTCGACCTTGTAGTCCTTGAGGAGGCACGGTTTCATGCCGTCCAGGAAGATACCCGGCGCGCAGAAGAAGTTCTCGTTGGAGCCGATGAAGATGTCAGGGTTCCAGTTTGCCACGGCATGGGCAAAGTTGATGGTGCCGCCGTATTTGCCGGCCTGCCAATCTGGCAAATCCTTCTCGGTGATCAAGGTGCCTGGGCCTAACACGAACGGCTCGTCAGGCAGGCGCTGCTCGATGGGCGGCAGCTTGCCGGCCTTCACCAGGTCGGCCAGCATGGGCGCTTCCTTGTACTTGCTGGCCGCAGCCGGCGCGGGGGCCTTGGTCGGCTCAGGCGCTTTGGTGGCGGCCGCTGCGGGAGCCTTGGTCGGCTCAGGCGCTTTGGTGGCGGCCGGGGCAGGAGCCTTGGTCGGCTCGGGGGCCTTGGTCGGCGCTGGCGTCGGCTGCGCACATGACGTGAGAATCAGGGCCAGCACAACCAGAAAGGGACATAGATACTTGGACATGGCTTTCCGATTTCCTCTCGAATACACGACAACGGAAGGAACCGCCTTCCTCGGGGGATGAGATCCCTGGCCGTCGGCTACTCCAGTTCGTGCGGTGCTCACCTCCTATCCATGATCACGACCAACTGGACAGAGGATGTCCAGACAGTCAGCGGAGGGCTGGGAAGCCCTGCTGGACGCCGCTGACCTTTGTAAGCTATTCTACCATTGATCGGCCAGGTGTCAAGTCTGGCTAAATAGCAACATTCACATAGCGTTTTCCACCGACTCGATCAGTTCGATCATCTTCCGATAGTTCGCGAGCGCCAAGGGCGACAGCACGCGGCCGTAGGGACAGGCCGAGGGCATCAGCACAAACCCGCGGCCCTCGCCGGCCGTGCCCTCACGCAGCGCCCGCCGCACCTTGCCGGCAAACTCATCGGTGGGCAGGTTTTCAATGTCGCTGGCCTCGAGATTGCCGAAGAGCACCATCTGCCGGCCGTAACGCTGGCGCACATAGGCCAGCTCGACGTCGCCCTGCGGCGGCGGCTCGATGGGGTCGAGCCCCGTGCAACCGGTAGCTGCGATGTCGTCCAGGATCGCGAACAGACGGCCGTGAGAGTGAATGCGGGCGAAGCCGCCCTGCGCCTGGATCGCCTGCACCATCGGCGTGTCGTAGCGCACCACATACTCACGGAACAGCCGCGGATGGAGATAGGGCGGCGACGCGTACTCAGGTCCGTAGATGCGCCACAGCCGGCCCGGCAGCGCCAGCGCCACGGCCGCGGTCCTCGGCCCGAGGATCGCGGCGTAACGCTCCAGCAGCCGGTGAAACAAGCGCGGTTCTGTCGTTGCGACGACCGTGTAGGTTCCCAGATCGAACAACGCGGCCGCGATGCACAGCGGATCGGCCGTGTCCAACATGACGATCCCTGTGTTGCCGAGCTGGGCCTCGGCCGCCAGCACGCGCTCTGTTTCCGCTGCTCCGCCGGGCTGCGGCTCTGGCAGCTCCAGCCAGGCCTTGAGATCTTCGGGGCCTTTCAGAAAGTGCTCGACCGTCCAGACAGTGTTGACGTCAGGATCGCGGCGCGTGGTCGAAGTGAAAGTGCGCCTGCCGAAGCGAATCGTGCGCCGCTCGTAGCGCGTGCCACCCTCATCCCATTGCTCGACCGATGTCAATTCGGTCAATGGATCGGCCGGCCCATCTCGCAGCGCCGCGGGCCGCATGACGATGCGATCGGTCTGCGTGCGGGCCAGCTCGATCAGCGGCGCCCAGGAGGGGTGCGAGTAGATATTGAACGGGCTGGGATCATCGGACCGTTGATCCAGACCGTTGATCTCATAGAACGAGACAGCCGGCCGGTCAACCGGCTCTCCACGCAGAGTCGCCATCAGGCGAGCGCGACGGTTCATTTGCATCCCCTCCCCTACCTTCCCGCTCTGGCCGGTCTCCGACCGAGCTCCCGCTCTGGCCGGTCTCCGACCGAGCTCCCGCTCTGGCCGGTCTCCGACCGAGCTCCCGCTCTGGCCGGTCTCCGACCGAGCTCCCGCTCTGGCCGGTCTCCGACCGAGCTCCCGCTCTGGCCGG
>Ga0194126_10002055_pt1 | contig 33016 bp, 32 predicted proteins | sample TA2KigC150mmetaG_FD_148641 | JGI IMG/M metagenome (GOLD analysis project Ga0194126, IMG submission 148641) | Freshwater microbial communities from Lake Tanganyika, Tanzania - TA2015035 Kigoma Deep Cast 150m | ecosystem: Environmental > Aquatic > Freshwater > Lake | place: Tanzania: Lake... | reverse complement strand
CCGGCTCGCCCACGGGTGTGATGAATTGTCCCCACGCACGTGGGGGTGAACCGAGTCTAATCCCAATGTTGATGTCTGCGCAAAAATTGTCCCCACGCACGTGGGGGTGAACCGCCGATCACGAAGAAGCGGCTGACCAAAGAGCAATTGTCCCCACGCACGTGGGGGTGAACCGGAGGCTCGACTACGCTATCACACCAAAGTTTCATTGTCCCCACGCACGTGGGGGTGAACCGAACGCTATCTGAATGTTTTAAATTTTGGGCATATTGTCCCCACGCACGTGGGGGTGAACCGATGCGGGCGTGGGCTTGGAATCTCCTGAACGAAGGTCCGACGGCCCTGAGTCCTCCGAAGCGAAGGAGAGGTTCAGACCGCGATCCATCAGTGGCTTCGTAACTCGCGCGTCGGCGCAAGACCTGATTTGCGCCTGATATGGGGCTTAGGTTTGGTCGCTCTTTGGGGACGGCTTCTTTCTTGCAACTCCTTTGATTGTCCGCCAGTCCCAGCTCTTATGAATACGCTCGTGAGCCGAGTCCTCACGGTCAGAATCTTCGACTTCTCCGATCTCTGCCTTCAAGAGAGCTTCCAGCTCAACAGCGGACAAATCCTCGTCTGAATCCAGCTCCTGATAACGACGGCACACGGATTCGAAGGTGGGATGGATCTGTCCGGATTCCATTGGATCAACCCCAGGCGGAATACTTTCGCCGCTGAAATTGGGATGGCAAAGCGGCCACTTCTGAAATAAACGGCATCCGGCGCAATTACGGTCTGGCGTGCTTGGAGGCATAGGCTCTCCTCCAGATATGGGGCAATTCCTTCAGCCCATGAAACATTCCCCACAAACTTTACAAAATTGCTGCGCCATTGTCCACGTGAAACAGGTAACGACGCTCACCACGCGGCGAGCGCAGTCAGACGAGCTTCAAAGCACACGGCATGCCCTGTTGCTTCCCGCGATCCGCTGGAGTAACCGGATTGGAAACAGCCATCGAGAACTACCTTGTCTGCATTGAATCACCGGCGGAAGTCGCGGCGCCGGTTCGTGGCTGACGAATCCGGACGGGACCGCGGGCGGATCAGGGAGCGAAATAGGCTGGATCTTTGTAGCGGAAACCTACGGCGCCATAGCTCATTCATTGAATCGCCGGGGTGAGGTGTGGTGTTCCCCGATTTCAACATTGCTTTCTGACCTAATAGGGCCAATAAGAAACATCCGAACCAAGAAATAGGCCTTATTGCTCAAACTCCACCCCTGCTCGCTCCTTCCCGGCCAACACCTTATATCGGGTGACACGCATTCCGCGCGGCCCCACCCTTCCCTCCACCAGACCTTCCGTCACCAGGGCTCGAAGGATTCGTCGAGCGGTTTCTCTCCCTAGTCCGAACTTTCGCTGGAACTCTGAAAGGCTGAATTCACGTTCAGCGTTGTCGAGCAGAAAGCGGGCCGCCAATCGTCGGTTGGTTTCGGACGCGAGCGCACGGAAGCCTTCGCGATCATGGATTTCTTGGAGCGCCCTCATGAGCCCCGACTCTTTTGAAGAAAGGGCCTGAAATTGCTCTGGCAGGTGCTCAGGGCCGATGGGTCCGGCAGGTCTGGCGCGTAAGGTTATGAAGACCACCTGTGCGAGTTCGTCCACGTTGCCGGGCCAGTGATACGCAGACAGGAGCGTTATCGCGTCCTGAGTTAAGCGGCCCTGAGGGTCTCCAAAACCGTTGGACCGCGCAATGTGGCCTATGAGCCCCTCAAGATCCTCCAGCCTGTTCCGCAAAGGAGGCACGTCAATTCGCATGGGCGTCAGAAACGCGAACAAGTCTGGATAGATCCCTGTCCGGTCCGCGTCAAAGAGAGAGAACGGCTCCGATAGGGCAATGATCAATGGATAAGATCGGGAAACCAGCCCACGCGCAAGAATTTCGTGAAGAAGCCTCTGCGTTTCCATTGGGGCTCGTTCCACGCCTTTGACGCAGAGGGTCGCATCCTCCTTTTCGTCCGCGAAATGCATCAGCTCCTGCCGATCCACGGCGCGGCTTTGCATCAAACCCATACTGTAATCCAGCAAATGGAAAGCTTCACGCGGCAATCCACGCATCTCATGGACGAGTCTAGCCATCCAATCCAGCTCGGCGCCCCGCTCACCGGAGAGCCAGACCGGCAAGTCGGCCGCGGCCAGCCGTGCGATCTTCCGGTATGCCTTTTGCACGACCTCGTTCCTGGTGAAAGGCATCCGCGGCCGGGGCGCGCCATCTACAGCCTGCGAGAGCCGGACCGCGTCCGCGAGACGCGCCAGGTAATCCAGGGCGGACACCAGGTCGGCCTGCTCGGAAGGGCTCAGGTTTGCGGAAACGATTCGGTTCGTGAGAGAACGTCGGAACGCAACCGCGTCTTTCTCGGCGCTCCTGGACAGACGATCCCAGACCGCGGAGAGCCATTCCAGGACCTCTTGTGTGGAAGTGGGGCTCCGGAGGCATTCCGGCGAGACGAGGTCCCGAGATTGGAGCCTCGCGGTTGTCGAGCATTGGAATATGGCCTTGATAAGCGAGGAGTGTTCCTGCTCAGGGCGCCGTCCGGAAAGTATCGCGAGGGCAGGCCAGAGACAGCGCTGGAGCTCGGTGAATTGGATCGGCATGGCAAGGCGCCGAGTTTCAGAGTTCTCTCTGCTGCAAACGCTTCCCGCGCTTGCGAGCCCTGTCGCCCCGGCAAGAGGCTCGGTGGGCCGGCGGGGTGACTCCTTCTTGCCGCTGCGCAGGAGTTTTGAATCCAGTTCCGGGCCGAGCAGGGTAAAGCTTTAATGAATCGCCGCCAAAGCCCGAACAGTAGGAACACCGCGTAACACGAAAACCCGATCGGGGCAATGACCTTGCGGAGCCTTTGCAGTGAAGGCCCTCTGTCGGAGGACGATCAAATGAAAGGAATCGACGAAACTCTTCGTGGCCTACAAACCCTGGCGGACGCGACAGGCTCATGTTTGGTCGGGCTGGAAACGAGGCACAAGAAAGACGCGGAGATGATCGCAGCAATACGAGCGCTCATCGAAAAGATCAAAGAACTCGTCGAGGACATGCTGAAAACCGACCCTTCCTAGGGCTCGTGAATTCGCTCTACTTCTGCGCTCCAACGAGAATAGATCGGCCGAAACTCCTATAGTAAACGTCATTGACATTTGCGCCTAACTCGTAAACCAGCAAGCTGATTCCGAGGGCGGCAACCCACGCGCTGCAACGTTTGGGCGCAGACCTCCGCGCCTTCACTATACCTAAGGTGGCTCTCAGGTCTATAGTGAACGGTATTGAGATTTGCGCGAAAGGTCACCCTCCCCCTTGCCCCTCCCATCGAGGGAGGAGGTTCTGGAAACCTTCTCCCCTGGCGCGAGAGGCAAGGGAGAGGAGGATTCCAGCGTCATCCAAAGGCGCAGATCTCAACACAGCTTTCTATAGATCTGCTCATCCACCACCAGGAAGCGTCGACAAGGGTGCGGCAGGCTGTGCGGCAAGCGGTTTTTGCTGAAGAAAAATCATCCTAAAAGGAGCCATATGATGAAGCGGAAGATCGAGGTGTTCAGCGCAGGATGTCCAGTCTGCAAAGAGACGGTGGACTTGGTGAATCGCATTAAATGCGACTCATGCGAAGTCACCGTCTTGGACATGCATGATCCCAACGTATCGGACCGAGCCAAGGCCCTCGGGATCCGATCGGTTCCGGCTGTGGTGGTCGACGGCAAAATCGCGCATTGCTGCGCGGGTCGCGGCCCTGATGAAGCTGCTCTAAGGGCCGCCGGTGTCGGTCAGCCGATCCCGTAACAAAGAATCACTCTGGAAGAGCGAAGGGCGCCACACCGAATTTGTGCGATCCGTTGCGGCGCCCCGCACGGTCTCTTTCGCGTCTTTCCTGCCCCCGGCTTGAACAGGAGCGGGAATCCGGAAGGACGTCGAGCGGCTCGTATTTCAGTATCTCCTTCGTTCCGGGGCAGGCGGGAATTCGGAACAAGAGGACCGGCGGAGAGAAACTGTCTCAAAAGTCTTGGAACAGAACGTGGCACGATCTCGATTAAGATCGAGGTTTTGAGACAGTCTCGCGACGCGGGCCCTACCGGTCACCTCCGCGCACGTGGAGACCCAGCCCCGGGCCGGCGCGTGTCGAAAAACGGAGCCAATCATCCACGCGCACGCGCATTCGCTTTTGCTTAAAGGATCTCAACATTTGATTTTGAATAATAAACCCAAACCCACCCCGTCACTCCGAACTAGATCCGGGGTCCAGTCCAGCGCGGAACGCGGGAATGACGGACGAAAGAACTGGGCTGCTTAACTTAACGCCTATGCGCGCACACGGGGATCCAGGATAACCTGAATTGCCGCCTGCGCAGGAATGACGCGCTAATCTTAGAGCGCTCGCATGAATTCCACCAAATCCTTCTTCTCCTGAGCGCTGAGATTCAGTTGCTGAATGATGTTGAAAAATTCGACGGTGTCTTCCAAAGTTAAGAGCCGCCCGTAGGACTGCGCGGAACCATCGGAAGATCCTAAGGTTTCCGCTTATCAAGACTCAGAACGTATACAGCTCTTCGCCGTAGAGTTGGACCCATTCGCCCGCCAGGGCCGCATGAGCTTTGGGCAGATCGTCGACCCCCAGGAGGAGTATCGCGCTTTCGCCTGGGCCTGGGGCGCCGGTCCAAGCATAGAGGTATTCGATGTTCACACCGGCCACGCTCAGGATTTTCAGAAGGGTATGAAACGCGCCCGGATGGTGGGGTAATTCCGCCGCGAGGACTTCATGGGTTTCGACTGCAAGGCCCGCGCTCTCAAGGACATTGACCACGCGGGACGGGTCGCTCACAATGAAATGGACCGCGCCCGTGGCGCCGTCCGGCCGCACGGTGAGCGCCTGAATGCCGATGCCGTTGGCCGCCAGGAGTTCACTGACTCGAGCCAGGGCCCCGGGTTTGTTTTCGAGTCTAATTGCAATTTCTTTAACCGTTTTCATCCACACACACTCCAAGAACGCTCAGGCACGCTCAGTCCATCCGAGCACGCTCAATTGTGAGCCGCAATATATTCAGCGCCCTTGGCGAGCGCTTTCTGATTGATTTCCACCAAGGACCTCTTCTTGCCCTCCAGCACGGTTTCGATGGCCTGCGAGAGCGATTCTTCCGACACGATGCCGGTTACCCGCACCATGGCGCCCAGCATGATCATGTTCAGCACGCGATCATTGCCCATTTCGTGCGCCAGAGTATTGGCCGGGACCAACACCACCTTGACGTCGTCCCTGGGAAGAGTTTCCGTGATGAGATCGCTGTTGAGGAACATGATTCCGCCACTCTTGACCATGTTCTGGTACTTCGCCATGGAAGGATAGTTCATCGCGACCACGAATTCAGGGGAAGAAGCTATGGGGGAGGCTATTTCCTCATCCGAGACCACCACGGTGCAGTTCGCGGTGCCGCCGCGGACTTCCGCGCCGTATGCGGGAAGGTACGTCACGTGTTTGTCTTCCTCCATTCCCGCCACAGCCAGCGCATAGCCCATCATGAGGACCCCCTGGCCGCCGAAACCTGAGAAAACCGATTTAAGCAACATCCTTGATCACCTTGGGAGGGAAGATCGTCATCATCGTCTCTTCAACCCACCGGATCGACTGGACCGGCGTCATCTTCCAGTTGGTGGGACACGGGGAAAGGATCTCCACCAGAGAGAACCCGCGGTCTTCCAATTGCACCATGAAGGCTTTTCGGATTGCCTTCTTGGTCTTGTTGATCCATTTGGGCGACGAAACGGAAGTGCGCTCGATGTACACGCTCCCCGCTGCGATTCCGAGCATCTCGCTCAAGTCCAGGGGGTAACCGTCTCGCAGCGGCGCCCTGCCAAGCGGCGTGGTGGTGGTAACCTGCCCCGAAATGGTGGTGGGCGCCATTTGGCCTCCGGTCATGCCGTACACCGCGTTGTTGACGAATATGGCGGTGATCCGTTCCCCGCGGTTCGCGGCGTGGATAGTCTCCGCTGTGCCGATTGCGGCGATGTCGCCGTCACCCTGGTACGAAAACGCCACCAGGTCCGGTCGAACACGCTTGATCCCTGTGGCGACCGCCGCGGCCCGTCCGTGTGGCGCCTCGGCCATATCTACATCAAAGTAGTTATACGCGAGCACCGCGCACCCTGCGGGCGGCACTCCGACGGTCCGCTCTCTGATACCCAGTTCGTCGATCACTTCCGAGACGAGCCGATGTATGATGCTGTGTCCGCACCCCGGACAATAATGAAATGGGGTCAGTTTCAGAGATTCCGGTCTGGCAAAAACCTTCTTCACGCTCTCCACACCTTTCTTGTCGGCAGAGAAAATGCCGCCAAAGTTGCACGAAATCCTGTTCGCTAGCCCACCACCGTGAGGCGGGATCCTCCGGATGCTCGCCCCCCGGCGACCTTTTTCGGGTGCGCCCGATGATGGGTCGAACTAATTACCCTGGAGATCTCTTCCGGAGTGGCGACCACTCCCCCGGGCCTGCCATAGAACGAAACCCGGCATCGGCCTTCAACCGCCAGTCTCACGTCTTCCACCATCTGCCCTGTGCTCATCTCAAAAACGATGATCTCATCAACCTGATCGGCCAATCGCGCCAAAGGTTCACTGGGGTAAGGCCATAGCGTCTTGGGCCGGAACAACCCGACCTTGATACCCATCGCTCTGGCGCGCTGCACACCGCCCTTGGCTATCCTGGCAGCGGTCCCGTACGCGACGATGATAAGCTCCGCGTCCTCCGCCAGGTACATCTCCTGATCCACGACCTCGGCGGTAATCGCTTCGTACTTGCGAACAAGGCGCCAGTTGAGTTCCTCCTCCCTGTTCACATCGAGCCACAGCGACCGGATGATTCGGCTCGGCCTACCTTTGCAACCGGTGAGCGTCCACGGCTTTGCCGGGAGCTGCGCAGGGTCGATAGGATCGGGAAAGACCACCGGCTCCATCATCTGACCCAACATCCCGTCTCCCAGAATCATGACGGGATTGCGGTACTTGTCCGCGAGGTCAAAGGCCTGGCGGGTCATGTCCGCGATCTCCTGGCCGTACGCGGGGGCCAAAACGATCAAACGATAGTCGCCGTGACCGCCGCCTTTTGTGGCTTGGAAATAATCACCCTGGGCAGGCGCGATGTTCCCCAGTCCAGGGCCGCCTCGCATCATGTTGACGATGACCGCGGGGAGCTCCATGCCCGCTATGTAGGAGATCCCTTCCTGTTTCAGGCTGATACCCGGACTCGATGATGAAGTCATGACCCGAGCGCCCGCGATGCTCGCGCCCATCACCATGTTGATGGAGGCCAATTCGCTTTCAGCCTGGAGAAATACCGCGTCAGGCATCTGTGCGAACTGCTCCGCCATGTACTCCGGGAGTTCATTCTGGGGCGTGATAGGATAGCCGAAGTAGGCTCGGCAACCCGCTCGAATCGCAGCTTCGCCCAGCACGTGGCTCCCTCGCATCAGTTTCTTGTCTTTCTTCTTTTCCTTGGTCTCACTCATCGGTCGGCGCTGCCTTCTTAGCGGTTGTGGATTGTTCTTTTTCCTCACGGTAGACTTCTATGGCCACATCGGGGCACTGGATTGCGCACAGGGCGCAGCCGGTGCACTCAAGTTTTTCCGTGGTCTTGCGATCCCTCTCTTTGAAGGAAGCCGGATAGTAGCCTTTCTTGTTGAGCGCATCAGAGAACTCGATCTGCTTCTTCGGGCAGACCTGGATGCAGAGACCGCATCCCTTGCACAATTCCTGGTCTATTTCGATCTTACCTTTCACGTTGGTCTCCAAGCGACGAAGGGGTAATTCTTAAACCTAGCGTCTGAAGCCTGCGGTGTCAATAGCAAACGAGGGCCAATCACTGAATGGCTACGGCCGATCTACTCGCCCGCCTCATCTTCGACGGACTTAGTCCAATGGTCCAGGTAATTCTTGAGCAGAGGGTTCTTGGTAAGCTCTATGGACATGCGATACAAATCCGCGGCCATTTGTGTCCGGCCGAAGTCCAAGTAGGCCGCGCCGATCATAGCCACCGACGGCGTATGCTCCGGGTCTATCTCCAGCGACTTGGCATACGTGAGCATCCCCGTGTCACCGGGCGCCTTATGAATGAAATCTTCCATGTAAAGTCCGTACGCGAAAATCGGCGAGTACTTCTGCGCGGTGTGCCAATCGCGAATCCCTCTGAGCACATGGCCGGTCTTGAGGTAGGCTGTTCCTCGGTTCACGTGCGCCGCATAGCACTTCGGCTCCCGGTGAATCGCCGCCGACCACTGCAGGATCGCCTCGTCCAGGCGCCCGGAACGGGCCGCGCTGAATCCCCGGTCGAACGAGTCCGACCCTTCGGCCACGGCCCGGGGCGACGCGGTGAACGCGCTCGCGATGATGAGGACCAGACCTGCCACCAAGGTGGCGCGGAGCATTGTTGTCCCTTTTCGAGACGGCTTATACGAGGTCAAGAACACGATGGGCCCAATCCTTCATGATTCTCTACGAGAATCGCCTTCAAGGCGAACGTCTGAACGCAAAGCATCTCAATGCGAGAATCCTTAAGAGTTCCGGGCTGATTTATACTATACTATAGCATGGATGAAACCGCTGGGACAAGAACGCGTCCTTTGAGAGCGAGGCTGCAAGAGAATAGGTTTGACATGCCGTTTTGAAGTGTGCTACACTTATCCATCCCTGAAATAACAGGGCTGATGCAAGGTCGAGAGCCCGGCGATTCACCTGGATGCAATCTTTGAAGGCCGGGCTTTCGTTTGTACTCTTTTTTCGCGGGGAGGTATGCCGAATGCCGCTCTCACAAAAGGTGGAAGACTTCATTCAGAAAGCTTCCTGGATCAGGAAGATGTTCGAAGAAGGCGCGCGCCTGAAGCAGATGCACGGCGCGGGCAACGTCTTTGATTTTAGCCTGGGTAACCCGAACCTTGAGCCGACCCCCGCGGTCAGAGAAGCCATCGCCAAAGCCGCGCAAGACGAAACTCCGGGCGTCCACGCGTACATGGCCAATGCGGGCTATGCCGATGTGCGCGCCGCGGTCGCGAAGAAGATCCGCGAAGATGAGGGCGTTTCTTTGGACGAAAATTGGATCCTCATGACCGTGGGCGCGGGCGGCGGCCTCAATGTCGCGCTCAAGACCATTCTGAATCCGGGTGACGAGGTGATCTGCCTCAAGCCCTTCTTCGTGGAATACGTCTTCTACGTGGACAACCACGGGGGCAAAGCGGTCCTGGTTCCAACGCGGCCCGATTTTTCGTTGGATCTTGACGCCATCGGAGCGGCAATCAACCCCAAGACGGCCGCGGTGCTCATCAACTCGCCCAACAACCCGACCGGAAAGGTGTACGGCGAGGCGGAGATTCGTGCTCTGGCAGAGCTGCTTACGAAGAAGAGCGCGGAAATCGGGCGGCCCATCGTGCTCATATCCGACGAGCCTTATCGAGGGATCACGTACGACGGCGTTCAGGTCCCCAGCATTCTTCAGGCGTATCCCCACAGCGCGGTGGTAACGTCGTTCTCGAAGGATCTCTCCATTCCCGGCGAGCGACTCGGGTATATTGCGTTGAACCCCGCGATGGACCGAGGAAACGAAGTAATGAACGGCCTCGTGCTGTGCAATCGGATACTGGGATTTGTGAATGCTCCAGGTCTCATGCAGCGTTCGGTAAAGAACGTCCTGAGATGTGTGGTTGACGTGAATGTGTACAAGCGACGACGGGACAGACTGTACGAATCACTCACGTCCTTCGGATACGACTGCGTGAAGCCCGAAGGCGCTTTCTACCTCTTCCCGCGATCGCCAATCGACGATGATGTGCGCTTTGTGGGGCACTTGCAGACGAAGTTGATTCTGACGGTTCCGGGGACCGGCTTTGGATCTCCGGGGCATTTTCGGATTGCGTACTGCGTGTCCGACGAGACCGTTGAGGGCGCGCTACAGGGATTCAAAGAGGCTATTAAAGAGATCTGATCCTTTCGACGGCCGCCGCGGCTGTCAACGGGGGAGCGGCCCGTCCTATCGCGTGAATGCCTTCTCCAGAGCGTAGATCTTGGAGCCCATATCCAGGAGGAGGGCTTTCTGGGCTGTGGCGATCTCCTCAAGCTCTCGGAGGCGTTGCTCAAGGCGTTGGATTTCTCTCCCGCCATGGGGCGGGCCTACGGCACTCGGGATGGGCTGGCCTTTGCGACCATCCTGGATCGTCTTGAGGTCGCCTTCTATGCCTGCCTGCATGGCCGCCATCCTTTTCTCCAACGAGGCAATACCCTCTTTGGTTTCCGCCACTGCGGCTTCTTTGACTTTGGGGATGGTTTTTTTCACGGCCTCGATAAGCTTGGTGTTGTTATCCAACACCTCCTTGTGAAGCTTAGTGACGCCCGCGGACAGCTCTGCCAGAGACTTGGCGTTCGCAAGCACCTTCTGGTTTGTCGTAAGGAATTCCTTTTTGAGATGGCTGATCTCTCTTCCCAGGGCTTCGTTTGTTTTTCGGAACTCGCCGTATGAGCCCTCCAATTCAGCCATTTTCTTGGCCGTTTGCGTTCGATCGCGCTGGGCTTCCTGGGCCCACTCCCGGAACTCGTCCAGTTTGCTGTTTACAGGCTCCAGCTTCCCGTCGATAGATTGGCCCAGACGTTCCTGCTCGTCCTCTATTCGACGAAGATCGACGCTGAAGTCTTTGGGGGCCGCGACCTTCCCGGCAAGCTCTCCGAATTCCTTCTCTTGCTTGGCCAATCGCTTTTCCAGGGCGGCTATCTTTTGCTTGAGGCTGTCCGTCTCTTCCGTGCAACCCGAAACAACCAGAAGAATAACTACCGAAATGAGAATGCCCACGGTTCTGAGAACAGGGAGCATAGAAACCTCCGGGACCCGTTCTGCTATAGACACATGATATCAAATCCTTGAAGAAACGCAAGGATAAAGCTCAGTGTTCATAATCCCCATGAGATATATGGCGAGTTTTGCGAATCTCGGCCCATATGGTATTGTGGGCGCCGCAGGACGCATAACGTTGGTCGAAGAGATGAAAGCGAGATATAAGCACACAAACATTATCGCGCGGGATTGGAACGCACTGGCAGTCTTTTATGAAAAAGTTTTCGGATGCGTTCGAGTTCCACCGGAACGCCACTTGTTTGGCGAATGGTTGGAGAAGGGCACAGGAGTGCCCGGCGCACGGTTTTCGGGTGTGCATCTGCGCTTGCCTGGTTATGGAGACGGGGGACCCACTTTGGAGATATACCAGTATTCGGAAAACGCTCCCAAACCGCCGCCCATGGCAAATCGGGAAGGCTTTGGGCATATTGCGTTTGAAGTTGAAGATGTTGCCGATACAGCCGCGTTGGTCTTGAGACACGGAGGAGGAAAGATCGGCGAGGTCACACGCTCCGTTGTCGAAGGAGTCGGAATCCTCACATTCGTCTATCTCGCTGATCCCGAAGGCAATATCATTGAACTTCAGACCTGGAGCTGAATAGTCGAACCTGACGCGAGGGAGGAGCGAGATAGCCAGACGCTGATGAACCCCTGTGTCAACCTAAGTTGACCCTGGTCCCTCAGATCACGTCATACGCATCCTGATATCCGTCGCAATACATGCAGCTCCCTCCAGTGAGCAACACTATCTTCATTTCTTATTTGAATGATGTCGTATTTCCGACGCCTTACCATGTATAACTGCGCGAGAATGAAATCCCAGAGGGCCGAGGGCAACCCCTTGCGACGATACACCCACCAATGCGGCCTCCCATGCAAAGGCCCTTTCATAACCATGTCAAAACGCAATAGAATGAGAAACCTGCATTGACTCAAAGCGCCGCTGAGATATGGATGATGAAAAAGGGCCCCAGCAATCCCTTGCTTCCTGTCCTCACCTCGACCGCAGGACAAGGAGGTGAAAGCCCGTGGTCGCCCCACGACCTCTACAACAAGAGTAGACCGTGGATTCTGAGACGAGGCTGCCGTTGACTACCTCTAGGGCCTGTGATAGAGATGCGCACACATAAGGGGTCCACCGACACGCCTTTCCGGTGAGGGATCATGCGGAGATGAGGGCATCAGCAGCGGATGGTAGTGGCCCCCGGCACGAGGAGGACAGCGCAGAACCTAATCCGGTCCTGCTTGTCTATGCAAGAGAGTGGAAACTGATGATCGAGGGGCCCGTACACCGCGACCAACGATTCCAACCTGATTGGGATTGAAAGGTCCCTGTTCCTACTCCCGCGAAATGGTATTCGTGATTCGGCCCAATACCCAGAGCAGTTACAAGGCCCTTGGCCCATGAGCGTCCCCTTCGTTGGTCCGGGGACGCTCTCGCAGGACGTAAGCTGCCCGCGTCGATCATTTAGAGGAACAATGATGTTTACAGCGTTGGCCAGAAAGATATTCGGCAGCAAAAACGAACGGGAACTCAAAGCGCTAGAGCCTATGGTTCGAGCGATTAATGAAGTGGAGCCTGCGGTCCGGCGACTCACCAATGAGCAGATGCGAGCCAAGACCGAAGAGTTGAAGCAGCGTCTTGCAGACAGTGAGACTCTGGAAGACCTCCTTCCCGAGGCTTTTGCGCTGGTGAGAGAAGCCTCGGTGCGAACGCTGGGAATGAGGCATTTTGACGTCCAGCTCGTAGGCGGAATTGTCCTGCATCAGGGCAAGATCGCAGAAATGAAGACCGGCGAAGGTAAGACCCTCGCTGCCACTCTTCCCGTTTATCTGAATGCTTTGACCGGCCTTGGTGTTCACGTCGTCACGGTAAACGATTACCTGGCCAAACGAGACGCGGAATGGATGGGCGCGATTTACAAGTTCCTCGGTCTCTCCGTTGGGGTGATCGTACATGAGCTTGACGACAAAGAGCGCCGGGAATCATATGGCTGCGACGTGGTGTATGGCACCAACAACGAATTTGGCTTCGATTACCTCCGGGACAACATGAAGTTCGCGCTGGAAGACTACGTGCAACGGGAACTGCACTACGCCATTGTGGACGAGGTGGACAGCATCCTGATCGACGAAGCGCGGACACCCCTGATCATATCAGGGCCCACCCACGAGAGCACCGACAAGTATTACCGCATTAATCGCATAATTCCTGGGCTGAAGAAAGATACCCACTATTCGGTGGACGAGAAGGCGCGGAGTGTTGTCCTGACCGAAGACGGCGTGGCACGCGTGGAGAGCGCCTTGGGCGTGAGCAATCTGTACGATCCCGCGCAAATGGAGACCCTCCACCATGTAAACCAAGCTCTGAAAGCGCACACTCTGTTTAGGAAAGATGTGGATTACATCGTCAAGGAGGGGCAGGTCGTCATCGTCGATGAGTTCACCGGCCGGCTCATGCCGGGACGCCGCTATTCAGAGGGCCTGCACCAGGCCCTTGAAGCCAAAGAAGCCGTCAGAATCGAGAACGAAAACCAGACCTTAGCAACCATTACTTTCCAGAACTATTTCCGAATGTACGACAAGCTCGCGGGCATGACCGGAACAGCGGATACGGAAGCCGCGGAATTCAAGAAAATATATAACCTCGAAGTCGTGGTAATTCCCACTCACCTGCCCATGATACGGACCGACAATTCCGACCTGATCTATAAGACCGAGCAAGAGAAATTCGACGCGGCGATCGAAGAGATACAGGACTGTTACCGGCGCGGCCAACCTGTCCTCGTGGGGACGATCTCTATAGAAAAGTCCGAGTATTTGGCCCGGCGGCTCAAGAAGCTCGGCATTCCCCATAATGTGTTGAACGCGAAGAATCATGCTTTGGAAGCCGAGATCGTAGCGCAGGCCGGCAGACATAAGGCCCTGACGATCTCGACCAATATGGCGGGACGTGGAACAGACATTATTCTCGGAGGAAATCCCGTGTTCTTGGCCAAGTCGAAGGCCAAGAAAGGAGAGGATTCGGAGGAGTATCAACAGCTCCTGGCCAAGTTCAAGCAGGAGTGCGAAGAGGAGAAAAAAGAGGTGATCGCGCAGGGCGGGCTCCATATCCTCGGCACGGAACGTCACGAATCTCGCCGCATCGATAACCAACTCCGAGGGCGTTCAGGGCGTCAGGGAGACCCTGGGACCAGCCGATTTTATGTGAGTCTCGAAGACGACCTCATGCGCATATTCGGTGGTGAGCGGGTGAAAATGATCATGGAACGGGTCGGCCTGGAAGAAGGAGTGCCGATCGAACACAAATACACCACCAAGGCTATCGAGAACGCGCAGAAGAAAGTTGAAGCGCATCATTTCGACATCCGCAAACATCTCCTGGAGTATGACGATGTGATGAACAAGCAGCGGGAAGTGATATACGCCCAGCGCCGCTTCATTCTAGGGGGCGAAGACCTGAAATCCACCGTCATGGATATGATCGAGGACGTGGTGGACGACCTGGTCGATCGCTTCACCGATGAACGATCTGAATTTCAGGACTGGGACATCCTCGCATTTCAGGATGCCCTACTGGCTCAGTTCGGGATACGTTTCAACCTCGGTGCGCTTCCGGAGGAGCAACAAGCCAAGGAGGGCCTCTACGATCATATCGTGGAACGCGCCCACGAAACGTACGAACAGCGGGAGCAGGAATTCAAGCCTGAATTGATGAGGGAACTGGAGAAGTTCGTCATGCTTCAGGCGGTGGATTCCCAGTGGAAGGACCACCTCCTGAGCATGGACCACCTCAAGGAAGGCATCGGACTGAGAGGGTACGGGCAGCGGGACCCGCTCAAAGAGTATCAGAGAGAGGGCTACGACCTATTCCTTGATATGAGCTTTCGTATTAAGGAAGAGACCGTGCGAAACCTATTTCTGGTCAAGATCGCCTCAGAACGGGAACTGGAGGAAGTAAGACCCGCGAGAGAGCAACAGATGCAACTCTCTCACGGTGACCCGGACGAGGCAAGGCCGAAACAAGTCCGTCGCCAGCACGAGAAGATCGGTCGCAATGCGCCCTGCCCTTGCGGCTCAGGCAAGAAATACAAGAAATGCTGCGGAAGAGCGGCATGACAAGCGCGCGATGAGGGCCGCGACCTGTAATCCGCCCATTTCAGCCGTCGGGAACGTGACAACCTTGGGTGGGAACCTTAACCAATAGGAACATTTCGCGGACATCCCGCAATGAATCGGAGGGACTAAGATTCTATCCTACCAGCGAGACCACATTGTTGAAACGACGGATTTGGCCCTGCCGTTCATTGACGATATCAGCGGGACCATGCGGGGATACCGGGTCTTCACCGCATGTCGGAGCGTCAGAGGAAAGATCTTCAGACTCGAAGACCATCTTGACCGGCTCTATAATTGCGCTCAGGCCATATATATGCTGCCTCCGCTTCCGCGGGATGAGCTGAGAGACCTTCTGAACGAGTTGGTGGAGAAGAACGGCCACGTAAGCCCGGCGACCGACTTCCTCGTCCAAATCATCTTTAGCGGTGGCCTCTTGGGTTCCACGATGAAGCAGTCCGGCGCCGGGGCTCACCTCTATATCGCGGTGCAGCGCCTGGAACCACCGGAACCGGCCGCGTATGAAAAGGGTGTGGCCTTGGCAACGTTCCGTCATCAGCGATTTTGGGCCGAGGTGAAGCTCCTCAACTACGTGGCCGCGGTGGTGGCAAGTCAGACGGTGGTCCCGGCTCAAGACGCGTACGACGTGCTGTTTGTCGATCCAGCGGACAACCAATCCATTCTGGAGGGCTCTACCTTCACGGCCTTTTTCGTGACTCGGAACGGAGCAATACTCACGCCGCCTCTTGACGGCAGGATACTAGACAGCATCACTCGAAAAGCGATTCTCGATCTGACCGCGAAAGAGCCTCGCTTTCAGATTATCCAGACCTCGATTCGTATGGAGCAGCTCTCCTCTTTTGCCGAAGCCTTTATCGCCTCAACCACACGCAATATCCTGCCGGTGGTTCGGATCGATGACTGCGTCATTGGCGGTGGGGTCACTGGCCCAGTCACGAAGGCGCTCATGGAGCTGTTTCAGGATCATCTGGACGCCTACTGACGCAGGCATAAGCGTCGGAGCCCGCCGGTGTCCGTCCGGTTATGCGGGCAACTGCCTTTGTCGTGTCATTGCGAGGAATGAATGGTGGGAAAGGCCTTCCGCGGCGCTCGCAATGACGTGACGTGCGGGCCCTTTTCCCTTGACAGAGTGTTCCGTGGACGCATAAGCTGATCCGAGGCGGGTTCCTTCTCTCATATTTCAGAATTTATTAACTTCTCCGCCTCGCGGTTGAGGCGGATATATGTCTAAGACACGTTCTGCGTGTTTTCCTTCTTAGCTTTTCACAGGAGGTGAAGCGGTGAGCGTTCCGAATAAGATCCAGACATGGCAAATGGTCAAAGGCCCCACGTACGACAAGGAAGCGGGCAAAGTGACCGCCCCGGGAGAGTTGCAGAAGACTGAAATCGACGTCCCCGAACTCGGACCGGGCGAAGTATTGGTCCAAATCGCGGGCTGCGGTGTCTGTCATACTGACATGTCCTACTTCTACGACGGGGTGCCCACGGTCACAAAGCCGCCCCTGACCCTGGGCCACGAAATATCCGGCGTAGTAGTCGCGACAGGGCCCGGCGCCGAAGCTTGGGCCGGCAAGAATGTGATTGTTCCGGCGGTCATGCCCTGTAACAAATGCGACATCTGCGCCAAGGGTCGCAACAATCGCTGCCTGGCTCAGAAGATGCCCGGGAACTCTCTGGGGCTCTTTGGCGGCTTTTCCAGCCACATCCCCGTGCCCGCGGCCGATCTATGCGTCATTGAAGATCTGAAAGGCAGACCTCTGGCCAACTACGCCGTCATCGCGGATGCAGCCACTACGCCGTACCAAGCCGCGATGCGAGCGGAATTGGTCGCGGGCGATCCGGTCATCGTCACCGGTATCACCGGCGGCGTCGGCGTGTACATGGGTCAGGTGGCGAAGGCATTTGGGGCCAAGCCGGTGGTCGGCATGGGCCGGAACCCGGAAAAGCTCGAGAGGGCCAAGCAGCTCGGAGTGGATTACACCATCGACATGAAGGGCAAGGACTTCAAAGCGATTCAGGAGGAGTTCAGGACGATCTGCAAGGAAGCCGGCGTCAAACACAACGTGGGTTGGAAAATTTTTGAGTGCACCGGAGTCGGCGCCGCTCAGGATGTTGCGTTGGGGCTCGTCGGCTTTATCGGCAAGCTCGTGGTGGTCGGTTTCGGGATGCAGAAGAATAGCTACAGCATGTCTCGTCTGATGGCCTTTGACGCGGACATCATCGGCACCTGGGGGTGCCTGCCCAAGTACTACCCGAAAGTGCTTGAAATGGTCCACTCCGGGCAGCTCCAAATCGATCCTCTCCTGGAGACCCGGCCCATGTCCAAAATCAACGAAGCCTTTGAGGAAGCCCACAGCGGCGCCCTCACGAAACGAATCGTCCTGACGCCGGATTTCTAGCCATAAGGCCACAACCTGGCTTCCGAAAACGCAACCCCCCTGAATTTACGTTCAGGGGGGTTGTTCTTTGTTCGGCTCTGGCGCTCGACGCGCCTTCTAGTGATCTAGGGGTCTACGAGCGAGCGCTATTCGGTAGATGTCATAAATGTCGTGAATCTCAATGTCCTGGAAGCCGGCTCCGGTCAGGTTTTCCACCACTTGCTCACGGGTCTCATAGACCTCACACACCTCCCCTCTCGATCCGAACAGTCCGATGAGCCCCCCAGGCTTGAGGAAACGATACATGTACGAGTAAATCGCGGGCCGCAGCGCGGGTTTCACATGAGGAATCATGAACGAGCTGAGGACCTTGTCAAAGGACTCTTTGGGACTGTAGTCCTCGACCGAGCTCGCAGCCAGGTCACAGTTCGTGAGCGAATACTTTGCCACTTTTTCTTCCGCCAACTCGATCATGTCCGGCGACAAGTCGATACCCATCACGTGTCGAGCCTTGGCCGCGGCCATCACCGTAGCCGACCCGGTGCCGCACCCCACATCCAGCACGCGATCGTTTTCTTCCACAACCATGTCAATCAATCGAGTGAGCCCCTTCCGATATCCCGGATCCATCGCCCACTGCAAGTCATAGCTCTTGCGGCGAATTTTGTAATAGAGCTGGATGGCCCTCTCCGAGGGTAGCAATTTCACGATCGTGGTCCCCTGAATGTAGGCAATTCGAGCGAGTTTTATCAGAGGACGGACGATCTTTCGTAACGGCAACTCCTCCTCGCTTGCCAAGGTGTGTGTCATGCGTCTGCACCTCTCCCTCTCATGTTGGTCAACAATCCGAGCCGAGCTGGTCCGCTCAAAGACAAAACGTTATTACAACATGCCGTCTCTGGCAAGAAAAAAATCGAAAACTACCGATCCGAAGCCTTTTCGGCCGCTTCCGGCCGCCGGGAATGCACTTCATTCTGCGCCCTTGCCAAACCCTCCCTTAGGATAAGGAACACTGCCTCGCTCCCTGTCCTGACGAGCCCCTTGAGGGCCTCTCGCTCTCCGGAAGGGAACCGTGTAAGCACGAATTCTTCCGGCGTTTGTCCGACCGGGGGACGCCCGATGCCGAGGCGGACCCTGATAAAGTCTCGGAATCGCAGCGAATCGGCTATCGATCGGACTCCTTTATGGCCCCCGTCTCCTCCTCCTACTTTAATCCGGACAACGCCCGGGTCAAGGTCCAGGTCATCGTGAATCACCACCATCCGATTGGGGTCCGCTCCCTTTCTTCTCATGATCGGGGCCACGGCCCGCCCGCTCAGATTCATATACGTCAGGGGTTTGGCCACGAGCGCGGGCAGCGCGTCAATTCTGATCTTGCTGACCAGAGCCTTTTCTCTCGCGCGGCTCCAAGAACCTCCCGCGTCACGAACGATCTCGTCCGCTACCATGAACCCAAGGTTGTGCCGGTGTCTTTCGTAGTCTTTTCCCGGATTGCCAAGACCCACGATTACGAATAGCTCTGCCAACGCCCCGCTCCGCGCCTTTCCATTTTTTCGGTTTTCTGGTAGAGCACCGTCTATAGGCGCAAAGCCGGCGACCTGTCAAGTCGGCCGAGGAACTCTACGGGCATAGGAAGCGGCGATTGAGCGCAGCACAATCCAACTCCACCCCGCAGATGGACTGGGAACGCAGGAAGAGGCGACGCGAGCTCGTAATCGCCCTCGGCGGCGCTTTGCTGGTCGGCCTGATCATTCTTGTTGAGCACAGGATCGCCGGCTCGGCGGACGACATCCCACTCGCCGGGCACCTGCTTCTCTTCGCGCTCCTCTCGATTGCGACCCTTCTGCTGATCCTGATTATCTTCTTCTTGATCCGGAATCTCTTCAAGCTCATCTTTGAGCGCCAGCAGCGCATCCTTGGATCACACCTCAAGAGCCGACTCATGGTGGCTTTTGTCGCGCTCACCCTCATCCCGACCATCGTGCTCTTTATCGCGAGCGCGGGGGTGCTCCATACCACAATCGAGAGCTGGTTTCAGACTCAGGTTGAAGACTCCCTCCAGTCTTCCCTCGTGGTCGCGCAGGCCTTCTATCAGAATGCCTCGGATACGTTATTACAGGCCGCGGGCCGCATCAGCTCCCACATCCCCGAACAGTGGCTTGCAAATGCGGCCGACCGGGATGCCCTGGTGAAAGCGCTCGAGTCGTGGCGAGCCGCAGAAGGACTTAGCTCTCTACAGATCTATTTTCGAGACGAATCGCCGCCTCTCATCGTAAAGGATCCCTCCCTGAAACCCGTCATGGCGCCGGAGGCTCGGGCAAGTCTCCTCAGAATCGGTTTCCAGGGCGAGAAAACCTCCAACATTATTCCTTTAGAGGATGGGGCCGATCTTGTCCGCGCCGTGGCGCCGGTGAAGTCCGCGAACTCGAGTGACGTGACGGCAGTGTTGGTTGCGGATCACTTTATCCCCACATCACTGGCCGCGCGGCTTTTCTCGATTTCCCACGCATACGGCGAATACCGTGAAGCCAAAAGGATGAAAGGCCCTGTGAAGACCATCTATGTGCTCATGCTCCTCATGGTCGCGCTGCTGGTAATATTCATAGGGTCCTGGTTTGGCATGTCCATGGCCCGCGACATCACCGTGCCGATCCAGCAGCTCGCGGAAGGGACCGGCAAAATAGCGGCGGGAGATCTGTCTGTGCACATAGAGCCTGTGGCTGATGATGAGCTGGGTGTGCTGGTGCGGTCCTTCAACAAGATGACCGAAGATCTGCGCAGGAGTCGGGACGAGCTGATCCGTGTGAACCTGGACCTTGATAGCCGCCGCAAATACATGGAAACTGTGCTCAAGGGCGTTGCAGCGGGCGTTGTCGCGCTCGACCCCGAAGGCAAAATCACCGCAATCAACGATTCGGCCAGGAAGCTACTCGGCATCACTGAAGAAGATCCGCTCGGCAAGGGACTTCTCGGAGTGCTCCCCGATGCGTCGCAGGAGGTGATTACCGAGATCCTTACCGAACTCGCAAGCGAAGCGGGCGATTTCCTTGAGCGACAGGTGTCCATCGCCTTTCCTGAGCGCTCCCTTGCCCTACTCTGCTTCGCCGGCAGCCTGGAGGACGAGGAAGGCCGCGACCTCGGCCTGGTGCTCGTGCTCGATGACATGACTCATCTGATCAAGGCTCAGCGTATGGCCGCGTGGAGAGATGTGGCCCGAAGAATCGCGCATGAGATCAAAAACCCGCTTACGCCGATCCAACTCAATGCTCAGAGAATACGACGGAAATACATGCCTCTTCTGGGCGAGGATAGGACAGTCTTGGACCAGTGCACACGCGCGATTATCGATCAGGTGGAACAGCTCAAGAATATGGTTAACGAGTTTTCCACATTCGCACGGATGCCTACTGCCAATCCTATGCCGGACGACCTGAACGAGATGATACGCGAGGTGGTGGACCTTTACTCTCAGGGGAACGATCGTGTCACTTTCTCATTTGAGCCCGACAGAACGCTGCCGATCTTTGACCTGGACCGCGGGCAGATTAAGCGAGCCGTGATGAATCTCTTGGACAACGCCGCAGCCGCGGTGTCTCAAGGCGGCGCAGTGCGAGTGCTGACTCGGTACGACTCCCAACTCTCTATGGCGGTCGTCGAGGTCGTGGATAACGGCTCCGGGGTTCATCCAAAGGACAAGGACCGGCTCTTTGAGCCATATTTCTCCACAAAGGCCGGTGGCACCGGCCTCGGCTTGACCATCGTGAACACCATCGTCGCCGACCACAATGGCTTTGTGCGTCTCAAGGAAAATGAAGGCGGAGGCGCGCGGTTCATAGTCGAGCTTCCGGTGAGGAAAGGCCCCCGATCGTCCCAGAAGCCCTCTACTTGACCGGCAGGCTGGACGTGGTGACCCTGTGTTCCGCGAAGGAACCGCATCGGTCGAGGAAAAGGCCGCGAGCGATGCGCTTCGCTTGGCTCAACTCCGCTGAAGCCCCAAAGGGGCGATTGAAAGTAGCTCGGCAATTCATTGCCGGGTAACCGACAAGCAAAGATCAACCTGTTCGTCCCCAGGTGGCGCCCGAAGGATTGATCCTTCGGGCGCCACCTGGGGACGAACAAACCTTTTCTTGACTGCTCATTCCCGGCGATAAATCGCCGGGCTACTATCGTGGCGTCCATCCTGGACGCCGGAGGCCTCAAGCTGAGCAAGTGAACTCCTGGAGGCTTTCGGAGCAAAAGCAATAATCCCTTTAGTAACTAGTGACACAAGAGCTAAAGCATCTGTAAGGAAAGACCTCACGTTGACTCAGCACGTGGACCAAATCTTGGGGCAGGCTGCCGAGATCATCCGATCGGGCGGGGTGGTGGTTGTTCCCACCGAGACTTTCTATGGTCTCGCGGCTGACCCTTTCCACGAGGAGGCGGTTCGCCGTGTCTTTCAGATCAAGAAGCGTGACGAAAGTAAGCCCTTGCCCCTCATTGCGTCTGACCGGTCGGTTGTGGAAGACCTCATCGAACCTCCTGACGCCCGGGTCCATGAGCTTATGGCTCGATTCTGGCCCGGAAGCTTGACGATACTGCTTCGGCCAAGAAAACCACTTTCGGCGTTGCTCACCAGCCAAGAGGGGTCGATCGGCGTGAGGCTGCCTCCTATCTGCCCTGCCCGTGCTCTAGCAGCAAAGGCCGGAGGCTTGATCACTGCGACGAGCGCGAACCTCGCCGGCGATCCGGACCCCTCGGAGGTGTCCATGATCAGCCCGCAGGTTCTGGAAGCCGTCGATCTGGTGATCGATCTAGGTCCGACCCCCGGAGGCAAACCCTCCACCGTGGTAGAACCTGACGGCGCTGAGCTGAGAATCATCCGAGACGGAGCGATCCCGGGATCGCTGCTGAGTGGCTTCTTTCGATCATGCCTCCGCAATCGAGGCGAGTCGGATAGCCCTTGACACATTCCCCTTCAAAGCATTAGAAATAGAGGAGCGCTGGGGGATCGTCTAGCGGCAGGACGCCTGGTTCTGGCCCAGGTAACCGAGGTTCGAATCCTTGTCCCCCAGCCAATAACCCACCGGAATCATTCAGACCGACCCCCCGAAAAGTTATCAGCAGATTATCAGCATATTTAGAGGGCCCTCCCTTTCTAAGATCCTCACCGGTCGGCTTCTCCCATCATGCCTCGATCCGGGAGCCCGGGCCCTGTAGCTCCCCTCCCCTCACTCCGGCAACCGATTAGGCTCAATAAATCGCGACGTTACGAATGCCCAGGACCGGTTTCCTCGCCCGCTCAATTGTCGGAAAACATAAGACTGGGAATCGGTATCGGGCGGGTTTGGCCGATTTTGGAAAAAGCTTGCGGTACTTTATGGCAAGCGAGCGTGAGAAAGGAACGAATGGTTATGTCACCCCAGACATAAGCCATAAATGCCGCTTTGACAGCGCCATTTTCAAAAACCATACCTTACATCACGGGCCATAAACGGCTCCCAGCCTGGCCAACAGCGCTACCTCGCCGGCTTTTTGACCCAAATAGACCAAAGAAAATCAATAAATATCGCGTGGTAAGAAGCCAACAGCGCGGAATGGGGTGCTGTATTGCGATATTACAGCTTTTTGTTCTTGACACAGCTTTGAGCAATTTGGTAACACCGATCCAAAGAATTCTGCAATTATCCGCAACTCAACCCTTAACCTGTGGGCTCGCCTAAATGGGGAGAGGGATGCCAATGAAGCCGCGACTCTGTCGATTGTGTCGAAAGCCCTTACCGCCACATGCTTTGCGGACTACAAAATATCACCACAAATGCAGCCACCGATTGCAGAACGAAGCGGCCAGGCGGACTCGCGAAAAGAAGCGCCTAAGCGAGGACGGGGCTGTGAAACGACCTGCTAGGAAGGCGGTTGAGCCGCGCGCTGCTGTCCGGCTTTGCTCCTGGTGTGGATTCCCATTGCCGGGGAGAAGTCGGGATACACTCCATAAGGAGTGCCGTGAAGAATGCGTGGCGCAAAAGAAGTTTGAGCTTAACCACCTTCGTTTGCAGGAGGAGCCTCTGTGCCCACCGCAAGGTGGCCTTGTTGTGTGCCTTGGGCCCGGCGAACCGGAGCACTATTTCATGTCCCCGGATCGAAGGAGAGTTCGTATCTGCGAGCGTTGTAAGGCACTGCAAGACAATTTTGTCGCGGCGGATAAGGTTTATGGGGTTGTTGTCAGGGCTACGCACGCGAACGCTCCCCGATGAATGAACGCCAACAAGGGGTGCGTTTCAGATTATCCAGTGTGCTCCGAAAGAAAATCAATGCTGGCGAGATGTAACGAAGAAACGGGTCCGGAAACCATGAGCGCATGGGACAAAGGACTGAACTGAGGAGGGTACCATGTCAGAAAACAGTTCTCAATCCGTGAAACCTACGTCTAGTCAACGCCTTATCGACCTTCAACAGCTTGCCCGCCGTTTCGGCATTTGCCGCGACACCGCACGCATGTTGGTCCTCTCCCGCCAGATCACCGGCCACAAGATCGGCGGGTGTTGGCGTTTCAGGCAAGAGGACATTGACGAGTATCTTGCTCGGCATAGACAGGAGGCGGAATATGCCTCTAACCGCTGAAGATATCTTCGGTTGCTCAAAGAATTGAACGGGAGCAAGTTTGCCTTGACCAGGCCCAGTCAGGAAAGTACAGTCCATAAGTAGATCTTGCTTCGAGGGGGGATAGGGATGGAACTTCGCAGCTGGATTGAAGACAATCGCCGGACGCTCTTGATTGTGGGCTGGGTATTCTTGCTGCTTGGATTAGGTCTCTTATTGGTAGATTTGGCCTTGGTGCCGAGGGTCGAAAGAACACAGCTCAAGGGGCCATGGACTCCCGAATTGCTCGATATGAGGCGCCAAGAGACCCTGCTGGCGACGAGGGATCTTTTTTCGTCGCTAATTTGTCTGTTCGTGGGCCCTTTAGCTGCTTTAGTTGGGGGAATATCCTTGTCTTTGACAAGAGGTAAGGAGGGATTTACTCTTTCTGGAGTCTCGACCATAGTCTTTGGCTTATTACTTTACTACTCTTCCTACACGCTTGGAGAGACCCCCGCCTTCGTGCCCGATGCTCGTTGGCTCCAACGAGGATCTTCATTCCTCTTGGTCGTGCAACTTTTTTCAGTAGTTGTCACGCTGCTAGGACTCCTGCTCGTATGTCTTGGAATCGGCCGTTCAGCGGGGCGGGATGAACGGGGTCCAAGTCCGCCTGATGCCGCGCAAGACCAAGCCCCTAGGTCACCGGTCGCAATCACAGAGCCCCTCCCTACCGAGCAGCGGGATCAGACCGACAAATCTGCTGATTCCCGGGGAAAACTGCAAGTTGCATTGGCAGCCTTTGTGGTGATCTTCGTTATTCCTCTTTTGACTTACCTCTTGACTCAGAACACCGAACCAGTTGTGAAATTGCCGGCGGGAGAGCCAGCCGGTCACCAAAGGGCTCAGTTGCCGCCGGCTCAGCCTCTTCCGAACGTCTCTCCGCGGGTCATGCCCGAAAAGCACCATGCTCTCATGAAAGCTATCATATCAGGGGATGTACAGCTGGTACGCACCTTAACCGAAGACCGATCCATTATCCACGAGCGAGGAGAATACCCCTGGCCGCCTATAGTTGCAGCAGCGTTCCACAGTCATCGAGAAATTGTGGAAATACTTTATGGTGCGGGTGCGGAGGTGAACGTACAAGATAGATTTGGCCGTACTCCCCTCATTTGTGCGGCAAACAATGGAGATGTGCAAACCGTACGAGAGTTGCTCCTATTTGGTGCTGATCCGAACCTAACCGATGATGATGGTTTGTCCGCTCTTGATTACGCCAAGAAAATGGGGTTCGCCGACGTTGAAGCGCTCCTTTCCTCAAAGAAGGACCGTTAAATGAAATTTCGAGTTGCGTACACCGCCCATCGTCCATTTTGCCGTTCCTGCTCCCCGCGGTGGCAAGAATTTGGCGGAAATTAGCCTCAGCGACAAACCGTAATCGGGGTAACGGCTATGGGTATGGAGATACGGGCCCCAGGGACCCTCCCCCCCGGTGGGCGTGGCCTGCCTCGCCTCGAACCGATCTTCAAAGATCATCGCATCCCTCGCAAGCACGTCAACGAGCAGGCACCTGAGCCGCACGCTCTTGGGCGTGGACTTCCCCGGTGACTCTCCTGCCCGGCCCGTCTGTGCCTCCCACTGCGTTGCTCTCGTATCGCGTAGCGCAATCTCCGCGGGAAGGTGTGACCGGGCTCGAACCGGCCAAGGTCGTGACCGGGTAGCACGATCCTTTTGACCGGGGACGCACACACTTCGGTCGATCTGTGTGCGCAGACAGTTCGGAAGTTTCTGACCTCCTTAGTCTTTTCAGAAAAAACTCATGTCGTCAGATTTGTCGGAAACTTTTCCCTTGACAAGTTGTCTGACATTTCAGATACTACTGACAAAGGGGGTGCCGCCATGAAACGAGCAATCGGTTACATCCGAGTCTCTAGCCAGGAGCAGGCGCGTGAGGGCATCTCATTGGAGATGCAGGCCGCCAAGGTCAGGGTTTACTGTGAACTGAACGACCTGACCCTGGTAGAGATCATTGAGGACGCGGGGATCTCCGCCAAGAGCATCAAGGGACGGCCCGGAATCCAGAGCATCCTCGAAATGGTTAACGCCCGCCAAATTGACGCTGTGGTGGTCTTCAAGCTGGACAGGCTCGCACGGAACACCGTGGAATGCTTGCGCATGGCCGAGGTCATGGACAAAACCGGGGTCGCGCTGCATTCGATAACCGAGAAGCTGGACACCCAGAGCGCACTCGGCAGATTCTTTTTCACATTAACCGCTTCCCTGGCCGAGATGGAAAGAAACCTGATCGCGGAAAGGACCGCGGCCGCGCTTGCTCAGAAACGAGCAAACGGTGAGAAGACAGGCGGACTCTGCCCCTATGGTTTCCGGTCCGTCAACGGCAAACTCGAACCCGATCCGGCTGAACAGGGCGTAATCCACCGCATGAGGGGTTTGCGGGCCCAAGGTGTCAGTTATAGGGGGATCGCCGACAAGCTCACTGAAGAAGGAACGATGACCCGGAAGGCAACGCGGTTTCGTGAGACCCAAATTATCCGCATTTTGCGAGAAGCAGCGTAACGCGGGCGGAAAGAGAGGAAAATCGTGACAAAAGCGACCAAGAGGACTAAGGCCAGCGTCCGGAAAAACCGGAAGCCTCCGACAGCAGAAAGGCACGACAGTTCAGGCCGGTTAGCAATGTCTGATAGTTCAGAGAAGTCGGACATACCCGAGCCGATCCCCGATGCCTGGCTGCGTCAGATTACTCAGCTAATTCAGACGGAAATGAAACGGATCATGAAAGAGCGGACATTACCGAAACTTCAGACCTCGGACTTGGACCTCCCGCCGCAACCACCCGGCAAGGTTCCCGGCCCGGCTGGGAAACCCCGCAAGCCCGGCAAGCGCGTGAAAGTGGGGAGCACGCTTGACGCCGCGCTCTATGAGGCCCTTGAGGATTGGCGCAGGACCAAGGGGCTCACCCTGGCCGCTGCGCTGGACGCGCTTATTTGGAAAAGTCTGGGACAGCCTCGGATGAGCTATGAGAGTGGTTCCGCAACCTGATTTCGATCCGCTTATTATCGTTGACTCGCGGGAACAGCGCCTCCTTGAATTTTCTGTGCCTACAATAACGGGAACTTTATCAGTCGGCGATTATTCAATCGTCGGCCTGGAAGATCGGATTAGTATTGAGCGGAAGTCCCTAAACGACTTGGTGAACAGCTTCACCACCGGGCGGAAAAGGTTCGAGAAGGAGTTTCATCGCGCCCGGAGCCTTGATTTCTTTGCCGTAGTGGTCGAAAGCGCTATTTCAGACCTATTTGGGGGGCAATATAACAGCAACGCCAATCCAGAGGCGATGTTTCAATCAATAATGAGCTGGACCGCGAAGTATAAGAGACCCTTCCTTTTCTCCGAAAACCGCTCTATTGCTGCTCGAATCATTCAATCACTACTCGGGAAGTACGCTCACCAGTTTCTTAAGGCCGCCGATAACGTGACTCGCGCCGCTCAACGATTACAGAATCATATACCTAAAGAATACCATGCCTTAGATTTTGACATAAAAGAGCTTGAAGCGGATCAAATAATGTGCTAGAACTCCCCCCAGTCATGAAAGACGACCTATTCACTTCTCGCGACGTGTGCCGGGCATTCCCCTGGATATCCCCCCAAATTCTCCATTATAGGATTGCGAGCGGACTTCTGCCAATCAAATACAGCTCCAAGGGGCCCGGATTGCCCAATCAGTTTCGGCATGTCGAGTTGGTGCAGGCGGGGGTTCTTGATGAATTGGCGTCGCTGGGTCTACTTCATGACCGAAAACATGTTGACACCGATGTTTGCACAGATGGGGTCACCACCTTATTGAATGATCCATTTGGCATTCCTGATGCCCTTTATCTGGAAGCCAATTATAACGTCATTATTGTGGTCATTGTGCGCCGCGAAAGGACGCCGCCCCGCCGAAAATACGGAATGACATACTACGCGGCCAACGATCAAACCGTGAAGGAAATGGCCGACTCCTGGCTGGACACAGCCGGGATCAGCCGCGATCAGTCAATGGCGTTCTTGGCTGTTCGCCGATTCTATAAGATCGCCGCGGCCGCTCTAGGCTGGTAATTTTTTTTTACATGGACCATCAAATGCTTTGATGGTGAACAAACGCTTGGAGGTAATAATGGAACCCGCTTTTACAGTTCGTCAGGTTGCCGAGCAGCTCAAAGTGCATGAACAAACCATCCGCCGATGGGCCCGACAAGGCTTAGGCCCCCCTTCGGTGAAAGTGGGGGCCCACGGCCATTACCGCTTTCCTCGTTTGGAATTCGAGGACTGGTTGCGGAACGAACGTTCAAGGGGGGAAACCCAATGCTGACGCTGTCTGACATTGCCCATTGCCTCAACGTGCCGCTCTGGGCCTTGCGTCGCTGTGAAGACATCGGCGCGTTTCCTGTGTCCTGTTCAATCGGCTTTGACGCCATGCGGTTTTGGGATGAATCGCAGCTCCAGGAGTGGCGCGAAATCATAGACAACATGACATTCGAGCGACCGCAAGGGCTGGAGCACATCAGCGGACCAGTAGCCCGCGAAATGGACCGACTAGAGCAGCTTATCGGAGCATCGTGGAGCGCACCCCCGGAAGCAGCTTGAAAAAATCAGGTTGGAAGCGAAGAAATTCAATGGCTAGTAATGAATCTAAGGACATTATTGCGGAAATCAAAAAGAAGGTTCGCTTTGACGAATTATTCCTGGAGCTATTTCCAGAAAAGCACCGTCAGGGCGGTAATTCCTATTGCCCCATGCCGGGACATGACGACAGGACCCCGTCGTTTCAGGTCGAAAGCGATCACGGATTTTGTCACGCAGGATGCACGCCCGGAAACGGCTCGAAAGCGTGGGACATTATCTCCCTATGGCGACTCAAGCACGGTTGCGATCATCGCACCGCTGTCCGGGGTTTGGCTCACTGCGCCGGGATTGATCTCCCTGACGCCTCCATCCCAAAGAAAGGTCTACGCCTGGAAGATGCAAAGGTCGTTTACGATTATGAGGATCAGGACGAAACGATCAAGTTCAAAGTGGCTAGATTCGAGCCGAAAACCTTCCGACCATTTACACGAGACGGGAAGGGCCAGTGGACGCAGGGCATGAAGGATGTTCCCCGTCTGCTGTTCCGTCTGCCGCGTCTACTGAGCGCACGCGATCATGAGTGGATCATCTTCCTGGAAGGCGAAAAGGACGTGCAGACGGCTGAGGCGCTCGGTTACTTCGCCACTACGAGCCCAGGGGGGGCGAACGGCTGGCAGGCGTGCGTAAAGGACGGTGCCCATGAAGCTCTTCGAGATCGCCAGGTGCTCGTCATACCGGACCGGGACACGGCTGGAGAGAAATATGCGGAAGATGTGGCCACAACGCTGCGCCTCATCTGCCGCTCTCTCAAAGTTGCGTCTCTGCCTGGAGGCAAGGACTTGAGCGATTACGTCCGTGATCATGGAGAGGAGGCCGCCCGTCAGAAGGTGCTTGCGCTGGCATCTGAGACGCCGGACTGGAAACTGCCACGGACCGGGCCGGAAATAGTCACCTGTAAAGAATTGCTCGAAAGCGACCTCAATCCGCCCCGCTGGATCATTCAAGATCTGCTACCAGAGGGGCTGGGGCTTCTCGCCGCGAAGGCGAAGAGCGGGAAATCGTGGCTATGCCAAAATCTCGCAGTCGCAGTGGCACGGGGTGGGCAGGCTCTAGGAAATTTTCCAGCCCAGGAAGCTGGTGTGTTGTGTTTGTGCCTTGAAGACAACAAACGCAGGATGAGGGAGCGGCTTTCGATGATTCTTGAAGGAACCTCGCCCCCCGAAGCGCATCTGATAGCCTGTGAGTGGCCGCACCTGATGAAAGGCGGTATGGATTTACTCCACAAGCACCTCGAAGACAACCCTTCCATAAAGCTCGTGATTATAGACACATGGAGCAGATTCCGGGGACGCCGGTCCTCAAATGAGGACGCATATCACGGTGACTACGCCGACCTACAAGAGCTTCACTCCCTGGCAAGCCTCTATCAGACAGGAATTCTACTTATCCACCATCTGAGAAAGGAAACCAGCGAAGATCCCCTCGACGGAATTCTAGGATCAACCGCCTTATCCGGTGCCTGTGATTTCATCCATATTATGAGGCGGAAAAATCGGACCGATTCTAGCGCAACCCTCTTTGTGACCGGCAGAGACCTTGTTGACCAAGAGCACGCTCTGTCGTTTCAAAGCGGAATCTGGCGGTACGAGGGTGACCCGCGTGAACTGGCATTGACCGCTCAAAGAAAAGAGATCCGGCGCGTTTTCGCCGCTGAAGGCAAGCCGCTGACCGCAAAGGATGTCTGGCAGTGTCTGGAGACCAAACAAAGTTATGATGCCGTATACAAACTCTGTTCGCGGATGGTGGAATCTGGGGATCTTCAGCGGGCAGCGGGGCAAAAGCACAAGTTCGTGCTCCCCCCGGAGGACGAGATGTATGTGCCCACCTGGGCCCCTAGATCCCGATATGGCGAGGCGTGCCTTGACCGAATTTAAGAAGGGGGTGTCACCGTCAATCGTGTCCATATGCTCTAAAATAATAATAATAATTAAGACATATAGATGGACAGCGGGGTGTCCATCAGGTGTCCATCCCGTCCATAATTCGGGTGTAAGGAGGGCGTGTCTATGAATAACCCAGCTATATCACACCACGTTTCGGGCAGCCCCCCAAAATATGGACATTCATGGACAGGGAGTGTCTATCTTCATCTCTTTGATATGACTAGGGAAGCTCAAGATATGGACCTCATGGACACCATACTGCGTCAAGCGACCTAAAGGCGGTTGACGGGGGCGCTCCGGTGTGCAAGAACGACGCACCGATGGCGCGGCAGACGTGAAAAAAATATCCAGAATGCTGGCCGATGCGAAAAAAAGTTCCACCCGACGCTTCCGGCTCACCGCGTTCAGCGGGGCTTTCCCTCGGATAGAGAAAAATCGTTGACGTATCCCGGTAGAGCAACATACGATCCCCTCCCGAATGGCAAAGGATCGGCTGGAGGCTGGGTCATGGCCGGGAGCATTGGGAAGATCTATCGGGATAGGGGAGACCGATGGCGTATCGTGTTGCCAGGCGGAATCAAGATCTTTTGTGATCGGAACCACAGGACGCTTTACTCTCGCCAACATGCGGAGTGGGCCCTAGCCAGGATTCAGGGTGAAATCGAAAACGGCACGTTTGACCCGGACTTCTACTCGAAAACCCGCAAAAGCCTCCACAGTTTTACCACCTACGCAGAGGATTGGCTTCGATCATACGAGCGCAAGATGGAACGCGGGGACATCAGCCGTGGCTATCTGGGGCAACTCCGCCGGTGTGTAAATGATGTCTTCATTCCCTACTTTGGAGAGATGAGCCTTCAAGATATTCGAGGAAAGCATATCAGGGAATTCTATCTGACATTGGAGAAGGCTCCGAAGACCGTCTATAACAACATGATGATCCTGCATAAGGTGTTTGCGAGTGCCTATGATGACGAACTGATTCAGAGCCCTCCCAAGTTCCCGAAAGAGCTGAAAGCCAGTGAGATCCCGGAACCGGATTGGAAGTGGGCGAACGAAGAGATTCAAGACCTTGTTCTGAAGGAGCTGGCTCCTGAAGACTTTTTCTTCATTTTCTTCCAGGTGACCCACGGAACCAGGACCGGCGAGACGAGGGCCTTGCAACATCAAGACATCGACCTTGACAGCGACGTAGTGACAATCAGGCGCGCTTTCTCGGAGAATGACTTGAGGCACACGAAGACCAAACGCATCCGGCGCATACCTCTTGACCCTATATGGAAGGAGCTTTATTTATCCCGGCCTCGGAATATCAATCCGGAAGCGTTCGTCTTCACAAAAGACGGTAAGCCCATCTCGCGGACTTGGCCGTGGCGAAAATGGACAGAGGCTTGCAAGAATGCGGGCGTGTCGGCCATAAACCTGTATGAGGGCACGCGGCACTCCTTCGCATCGCAGGCCGCGAACCGTGGAGTGTCATTGTATGTGATCTCAAAGTTCCTGGGGCATAGCACTATGGCGATGACCGCGCGCTATTCTCATTTAGATACCAAGCCTTTACGCCAAGCGCAGCGCCAAGCTGCCGTAATCAATATCGATTCCGCAAAGTGTCAGCAACTGGAAAAACGGTTCCGCAACTAGCTGATCTCACTTCGCTTTTTCGGCTGGGCTAAGGTTCGAATCCTTGTCCCCCAGCCAATAACCAGCCGGAATCATTCAGACAGACATCTCCAACAAGTGTGAACGGACTGTGAGCAGATTGCGGGGGTCCTCGTTTGTGCGGCCGTCCGACTCTTGCCTCAAACTGATGCGCATTCAAAGAGGCAAGATCGGGGAAATCTTCTTTGTGAGGGAAGAGCCTCCACGGCTCAGGCAAGAAATGCCCACGATTTTCGGAATGCTCATTTCTCCTGCGAGGAAATGAGCATTCAGAAACATGATGGAAGTTCTTGGGGAGGAGGTCGGGGAGCCCACCGAGTAACTCCTGGCGGCAGCGGTTTCAGGGCCTCCTCTACGCAGTCCCTTTCCGCCTGATGCACGGCCGATGGAGCCGCGGTCACTTCCTTGATCTCTTTCGCTGACCCTATATGGTCCCAATGCGCATGAGTGATCACAATGAGCCCGATGCAGCTGGGATCCACAGGAATATCCTTTAGCGCCCTCACCAGAGCCTTTTCGTCCACAACCTCACCTCGCGACGTATTGATGAGGTAAGCGGATCTTTTCATGGCTGCCAGCTCGGGACCGCCGATGAAGTGGTGAGTTTCCGGATTGAGCGGCACGTGGAGGGAAACGAAATCCGCCTGAGCGAGAAGAGTGTGTTTGTCCACAAACGTCGCGCCGACCTTCTCCTCCAGCTCAGAGTTCGCCTTCACGGAGTCGTGGTAAAGGATCTTCATGTCAAAACCCGCGGCGCGTTTGGCCACGGCAAACCCTATGCGTCCGAATCCCATTATTCCTAAGGTCTTGTGATGCGCATCGGTTCCCA